>Ga0080013_1001761_pt1 | contig 27597 bp, 39 predicted proteins | sample ETNvirenome_6_85_FD_69236 | JGI IMG/M metagenome (GOLD analysis project Ga0080013, IMG submission 69236) | Marine viral communities from the Pacific Ocean - ETNP_6_85 (SPADES assembly) (version 2) | ecosystem: Environmental > Aquatic > Marine > Oceanic | place: Pacific Ocean | collected 2013-06-19 | reverse complement strand
CGCCATCTGTGCTTTTGAGATTATCAAAATACTTTTGGGCTTTTGCTTGATTATCCGTTGAGAATAATACTCTAAATTTTGTGTGTCTTTTTTTCATTTTATTTGTATTGGTGGTAAATCTTTTGAGCGATAATCTGCAATCCATGACGGTGGAGTTGTGTGGTAGTATCGTAGATTTGGTTTGTTAGAGAAGTAGTTGCGATAAGACTCAACTACGTCTGCTGATTTGTATTCTTGTGGCATACAAAGTGGTAACTCAGTCTCGTATGTGCTAGGAAAATGTTTTGCGAAATCATTATCTTGAGACAACTTAGCCATGTGAGCAAGAACGTCATCACAGCCATGAGTAAGTTTATTGTGTCTGCGACCAAACTCTTTTCGTAGAGACAGACCTAAACATAACAGGTTCTTGAAATTAGGTAATGATTCTCTAGCCCAAATAGTGCTTGGGTGGTTAAGATGTGCAATCTTATACCGAGTATCGTAACCGAAAGTCTTGGCTGTCGTGGACAACATTTGACAGGACTCAATAATCATTTTATTACAACGGTAATCGTCGTGAGAAAAAGCACTTTGAGTCCAATCAACTGTGTTATTATTTTTTTCTAAAGCAAATATGTTCATACTGTTATATTATATTAGAATCATTATCGTTAGTCAAGTCTTTTTTTACTGAAGTGAAAGGGTTGTTTACCACCTTTTTTCCTTTGCATGACCAACACTTGTATCGTCTATAACCTTTCATTTTTTCTTCTTGTATTCCTGTGCCACTACAAATAACACATTTTGTTTTTTCAGTCATGGCAGGATGAATCCCCTGCCATCACCATCTTCAATTTCATCATCTGAATAATCATTATGTTTTTCTTCTAAGTAACGACCATTCTCAACATAAACGAATCCCTCAAATTGCATTAGTGGTTCCCAATAACGCAAATGAAATCTTAAATGTGGGTATTTCTTGGAAGTGGATTCTAGCCACTCAACAGGAGGACTCCATGCTGTATCAAATACATATCGCATACAATGATTACCGAAATCGTTAATCTTTATTTCCGATACATCAGCATCACTAATATCCCATTTAGTTCCCCAGTTCCCAAGACTCCAAGCATACCAATTACTTTCTTCTTTCTTTGGTCGTGGGACTGAAGAACGAAAAGACAGTTCTTGAAAGTTCTCAACAACAATGCCATTCTCATCCTTAGTGGTTTTATAACTAGAATTTTTATTCTTGAAATCTTTAACACCAAGTTCGGAGCCTTCTACTACCAATTCATTCTCACACCAATTAGGCATTTTGTTTCCCTCCTCTCCCAACCGACAACAACAACTCTGTTTTAATAATAGTGCTTGGGAGTATGGTGGTTCTTCTAAATGCTAACTTATTCAAGTGCCACGCATCCTTTGTTTTTGCGTCTAAGTAATCCCAGTATTCAGATTTTACAATAGACATAAACGAGTCTGGGTCGTAACGCATAGACAACATAGGTGTAGCATCTGTGTAAACAATGGGAGGTAAATTCCCACTACCCCAATGTATTCCAAACAAAGCCTTAGTCTGTTTAGGACAAAACTCCATTTCCATAAAGTCCCACTCCATCTCATTCATCGCAAACAACAAATCACTTATGTGGAGCATACCAGACTCCCAATCTTTATTTATAACTTCCGTTTGCTTTCTCCCTCTACCATGTTCAGTTCTAGTTACATTAGTGGTTAAGTAATCCCAAATAAATTCTTTTATGAACCCTTTTGGTATAACAAGACCGTAATGGCTTTGATTTTTCAGAGTCTGAATCCTAGTGCTATCGTTATTAGCAAAAGAAATAAATACTTTCATGGTTTTAGTTCCCTTCTGCCAATCACGCAATTCATCGCTAAATTCTTCGGAGTTTCCCATCAACCCACGCTGAAACTCTTGAAGGTGGTTTAGTGAATTAGTATGTTGTTCTCTGAAATCATCACTACTGCTGTGCTTATACGACCTATACCCTCTTTGCGAATCCGCTTGGTAGATACAATTTAGAACTGCTGTTCCTTTAGTTACTGGTATTTTCTTTGTAATTTTCATTTGTTAGACCTCGTTATAGTCTTTTAAGACTGTTTCCAATCTTGAAACTGTGTGTTTTATTTGTGATTTTGGTTTGTTAAGTAAAGTGGCAAGTTTACTAATGTTTATCTTGCCACTAGGTTTAATCATTTTTGCGTCAGACATAATTGCCTTTACAATAATGTTAGTAGTCTCATCGAAGTCCACTCCGAAGAATGGGTTATCTCCAACAGAAGAAACATCAGTAGGATACTGAAGTGGGGCGGAGTCGGTTCTGCTACCAATAACGCTATCCCCACAATATTCTTCTATGGGCATCGTAATGTTTACATCTAACGAAACGCATCTGCGAATGTTTAATTTCTTATTTATTTTATTTCCAAGATTATTCTTTTTGTTCCACATACAAGTTTTGATATACTTATCGAACTCTACTGTTCCCCAAAACTCGTCAAAAGTCTTTCCTGTTTTTCTGCCGAAAGTTTCTATTGCTTCCATAGCAGTAATACTAACCTCTTGAACTGTATCGTCAAAATCATTAGTAACCTTATCACCACCAACATTGTGAGAAATAGTAAACATTAGTTTCTCATACTTATCAAGAACTTTCTGCCATTGTTCGTCTGTTACTATCATAATGAAGTATCTAAAAAACGCAGTAGTGTTGTGAAAAGAGCGTGATGAAATCCTGAATCGGAAGTTTCAATAAAGTTATCTCCATAAATATCTCGATAATCTTTTGTGTGCCTTCCTTTATCCCCAACATACATCGTTACATTGGGAAACTGCTTTAAGTATTTCAATCTCATGTGTTTGTTCTCGGAATTACCAAAACTACCTCTGTAATCTCCTAGTGTTGTATATGCTTCTCCATCTGTAAGATTGAAAAGAATAGTATTTTTAGTTACGATGTTAGTTCTAAACCACTCAAATAACGCAGGAAGAACTGAAAACTCAGAAGTAAAACTACCTACCGACCTTCCATCTCGTAGTAAAGGACTGCGCGTAGAAAGAGTTAATAGTTTATCAAACTTATCTTGAGTCTGGTAGTTCTGGTTGGAGAATAACCTAGTTAGGCTTACGAAATCTCCTCTATTAGAACCACCTATTTCCGTTGAGCAAATTCCAGAAGCAGATTTAAGGAAAATCTCCACCTTGATTTGATTACCTAACACATCTTGAATTGCTTTAGCGAAAGCCGAGCAGATGGAAGAACAAACTTGTATTTTAGAGAAGTAAGTATCTCCCATTTGGCAACCACTATCCATACTTCCACTACCGTCAATCAACATTACAATCGTAGTATCTCCAGACTTACTATGTGATTTTTGGATAAACACAGAATCTGAAAATGGATACCTATATGCTCTGCGAGGATTTAACAAACCCTTGCTAGTATGTCGTGTTACAGGTTTTTTAGATTCCAATAGCATAATAACTCTATCCTTAAACCTATTATACATATCATTCCTAAACATTGTTAGTTTGCTAATATCACTTTGTGAGTCGTGGAGGGGCTTATCTGTAAAATAAACCCCAGTTTCCTGTTGATTACTCGTCATACATCTCCACCTTGTAAGAGGGCTTGGAAGGGTTATCAAAACTAATTTCTACTTTATGGAGGTCATAATCACTATATGAATCACCATTTTCCAAGTTCATACAACCCTTATACAAATCACTTATTTGGGTTGGGTAAACTTTACGACCATCAAAGTTTATAAACTCGTCATTGGATTCCGAATCCTTAAAACTATTATGGATTTCATCTGCCATTTCTTTAATAAACTCTGCTTTTGCGATTGAAATTGCGTTTCCAACAGTAAAATCTGTTCCTAACTCAAATTCCTTACTCAATAACCAACTTGTAGCGTTGTTAATTTCTTCAAGAGAATCTTCTCCCACACAACCTCCTTTACCTAAAGTAGAAACATCTACTTTCTGTCGTGCTTGGTTTACTTTACTTCTAACTTCATTAACAGAAGGAATTTTATTGGAATGTAGGGTTACTACATCCTCACCATTATGTTGGCAACGAGAGAAATATCTCTGCTCCTTTCCATCAAAGGAAAAAAGAACTTCTAATCTCTTGTTAATATCAAGGAAAAGTTCATCTCTCTTTCTTTGAGCGTTGGTTCTTTCAGTTCTGAATGTTCCATACTCCAACTCGTAGTCATCTAAATCTTCATCAGATACAATAGCCAACGCTGAATCTGGCATTGTTAATGTATCCTTCAGAAAATGAGAAAACTCATATAACTCTATACTTTCTACTTTATCAGACATTTATTTATCTCCTTTTAATTTTGTGTTGCGTCAAAAATGACGGTATCGTAGCAAGCCATGTTCTCGCCAAAAGTTTCTTTACATGGGTATATTTTAACATTCTCAAAAGAATGTATTTGGGCATTTTGTTCTTTAGTAATTGTGTTCTCGGACACCAACTTTTTCTCCTTGTTTTGTGTTTTATCATGGAATGACCTAGCCAAACCAGAATTATTCTTAGATGGTGCGTTCTTTGATGAACTAGGGTTTTTATTATCCACTATTAGTGTTTCGGAAGTTTTTTGTAGTTCCTCTTGAGTAGGCATCTTCTTTACTTCCTTTTCTTTTAGTTCGGTGTCGGAAATTGAATCTTTGAGTTCTTCAACTTCTTCTTTCGATAGACCTTGCTTCTCTAATTCTTTTTCCAAACTCTTTACCATAAAATCAGGAATACCATCCTTACTCATTTCTCCGAGATAATCAAGAACATTCTCATCCCCTTCATCAGAGGCTTCTACACTTTCTTTCATATTTCCCGAAAAATCTGATTTATCTTTGTTATGCTCAAACTCAGAATACAACTCTGAAATACCATCCAAAAACAAATCTCCGTAAACGGAAAAGAAATGTGGGATATACTTTTCAGGTGAAACATCCACAATGTATTCTTCTGTTTTCCCAAACTTAGAATCTACTTCCTTATTCTCAACATATCCTTTGTGATGAAATAGAAGGTGGTAGGGTAAAGAATACATATCAGAAGATTCTACTCCCTCTTTGGCAATGTGTTCCTTGTAACTCTCAACTCCTTTTTCTTCAGTCTTAATGATATACTTCCTGAGATTTAGTGGTGTATTTGCGTCAATCCTAATATCTTCTAAAGCATTAAGATTGAACATAATTATACTTACTACTTCCTGTAAGAACTTCCCTCTCCATGTAAGTTTTGTGGTGTCCTCACAGTTAAAGACAACATCAAAACAAATATCGGGGTCTTGAAAGACCTTATCATAAAGAGTTTTGTTTTTATCAAGTTTGATTTTCTTTAGACACTCGCATACAAACAAAAATGTTGTGTATGCTATTTTCTTTTCACTATCACTCCATTTGATATGGTGTAATTCATGAATCATTGCTCCAATAGTTGCGTCCACCCTACCTTCTTTTACCATGTAGTAAGGGACTATAACTCTATTCTTTTCTAGTTGGCAACATGGAGTTCCCTCAATAGGAAACTCCACGCTAACATCAACATCAGGAACAATAAACTCTTTGTAGTGTTTGATTAGCGTCAGAATATCAAAAAGATTCTTTGGTGAAATATCCTCAATAGGATTTTTCAACCACCTGTTCATGTATTCTGCGTCAATAAACATTACTTATCAAACACTCCTTTGGAATCAGCAAACTCACGCAAGATATTCGCATCATTTACAATGCTACTTGAATCTTGCTCATACATAGAAAGAATCACATGATTAAGAATATCCTTTACCTTAAACTCCCCTAGCAAAGGTAAAACTTCTAACACCATGCGAGGCGATAGACGAGTGGTAATTTTATTATCATCCACAAGTTTATGAGAATACTCATACAACTCTACAAGGGGTTGAGCCTTAGTAGCAGTTTCCTCATCGTGGGTTTTAGTAATATACTTAGTAAGTTCTTTATTAGAAAGATAGCCTAAGTTAAAAGGTAAAAACCTATCCAACAATGCTCGGTCAATCATTCTAGCACTAGAATACTCCAACCCAATGTTGGCAGTAGCAATAAACCTCACAGAAGGGTCTACTTTGATTTCACGATTTCCAGTAGATTCAAGTTCTTCAACTAAAACACTCTTACGGAAATCCAAAAGAGGGAAGATGATATTAAAAGCATCATCCGAAGCCCTAGAAAGTTCATCAAGAACAATCAAAGTATTGGGAGTCTGAATTGCTTTCAGAAAATCAGATTCTTGAAAAGTGGTATTTCCATTTTCCAAAGTGAAAAACCCAAGCAACGAAGTTCTTGCGTCTTGTGTAGAACCACAGTTAATAATAACTGAATTCATTTTTAGTTCTTTAGCCAACTCAACGCATAGCGTAGTTTTTCCAGACCCAGTAGCACCAGTCAGTAAGCAGTTTTTGCCACCTTCTACTAACTGTTTTAGCATTTCTTTTTTAGTTTTGTTAATTACAAACATTCAATTTCCATTGTTCCATTTTAAGTTTAGTGATAGACATACGAAGGTATGTTCTATCGTTTGTTGGGGAGTATTATACCATAAAAACAGCCCCATGTCAAGAACCAAATCAGGAAAAAGGAAAAATAGTCCTACCAAGTCTAATAGGACAAAAGTGCTTTTTTTCTTACACAAACTCGTCGGTAGCCCATGTGCGATTTCGCACACCCCCAACTGAAAAAACAAAGTTGTGTTACATCAAAACTACAATACAACATTAAGGTGCGATTATGAACACCTACCCTCTATAATAGGTTGTAGGCTAAATTGTAGAAGATGAGTTCCACATACTCTCTAGTTCTTCTACTGAAATGGGGGGTTCTTCTTTTGGGTATATAAACATCCAAATTCGTGATTCTAAATTTGGGTCATGGAAGGTTACTCGGTTCATTACTCTTTTTAGCGACCTACTGCTTTCATTCTTCAATAAAAGGAAATATAGAAGTAACAAACTTAACTCTAACAAATGGTCATCACTTTTAAGAGCCTTGTTATAAATATCGTCATCCTTGAAACCAAGCAAGTTCCTAACGATTCTTCTTTCAGAAAGACTTGACTCTATTGCGGCTAAAGGTAATATAGCGAGCAACAACCTAGCCTCATCTGAAGATACATTGAGTCGGAAGTAAGCATTATTTTCTAGCATCATTATTATCTACCCATTAAGTGCCTTTGACTTTTACATTACAGGGGCTGTAGTCCAACGGCAGAGACATCGGACTTAAAATCCGTCCAGTGTGGGTTCGAATCCCACCAGCCCTACCACCTTGACTTTTACATGATGTGGCACAAGTGGCAGGACTTGAACCTGCAACCTACGGATTAGAAGTCCGTTGCTCTATCCAATTGAGCTACACTTGCTTTGACTTTTATTATTGTGGGGAGTCGTCATCCTTACTTTGACTTTTCCTGTCTGGGTCTATTTTTATCCTGTGTTCCCTGATTTCTATATCCCCAGAGAACTTCTTTGCCTTCTTCTCGGCTTCTTTCCTAGTCTTACATCTCCCCAAGTGCGAAAAATAATCAGCATCTTCGTCAGGCTCATCCCCTTTTTGGTACCTCCTGACGATGTTGTAGCCTTCCTTTAAGTACTGACCAAAACTTCTCCCCCTTATTGCAACTATAGCCATTTTATTTTGTAGTGGTGGAGGCGGAGGGAATCGAACCCTCGTCCAAGCAGGCTCTCGTGAAGAGTTCTGCCTGTCGAATAGCCAAACGCCCCCATAAAAAAATGCCCCCAATATAAATTATATCAGGGGCACATATCATAAATTAAGCAGTAGCTTCTTCTTCCACTAACTTAATTTTATTAGGTTCCATACTAAAACCTTCCGTATTCTCGATACTCTGCATCTTAGCCTCGATGCTCTCCAGCTGGGCTGTAGCACCCTTTCGCTGTTCATCTGCTTGAGACAGGAATTGCTTAATACCGTCTTTCTGCTGACCATAAATAGCCATAAGTTCTCGTAAACTGTTCAAAATGGTTTCATTCATCAATGTTTTCTCCAACAAAGGGGCTAGTAACAAGGTTATAAGTACCCGTCACAACGCCCTCAACAGCGTTCACGCCATCCACTACCATATTCTTCCCACCACTATAAACATTGCTAACAACGTCTTCAGCAGTAGTTACAACATCTGTGGTAACATTCTCCACTCCATCCCAGGCTGGCTGGGCGACTGTACAGCTACTCATCATAACTGCACCTAACAAAAAAGGTAATTTTTCTTTTAACATAATATTATTTTTATAGATGCTGCGTCTTATTCAGCACAGCCAACCTCACGATTGACCCATCTATTGGTAGGAGGGAGGGGGTTTGAACCCCTGACCTTACGCTTATAAGACGCATACTCTCACCAACTGAGCTACCCTCCTACACTAATCATAGAACAGGAGGGTAGACTTTAGATTAAAATTTTTGCGTTACTTATGCGTGTGGCGGCTCTTCACTATGTTTACAGTCACTACCGTTTAATAGCGTGCCGTGCCTTATACATTTCCACTCATCGGTAGAGTTCAAAATATCCGCAATTGTCGTTCCTGGTACGACATTCTCCACGACAGTGTAGTACCTACCCATAGTTAACCTCGAATTAAGGTGAATTTGCATAGGGTCTCCTGGCTGGAAGCACATAGAATTGGTGTAATCACCAGCGGAGAAGTAACCTTCGATACAACCAGAAACTGAACCTGGATATAGCATCCCTTGTCTGTGTGCAGCACGAATGTCGCTCGTAGCGGCAGCTGTATCATTCAAACCAGAGGAATCCCAAATGACCGTTCTAGGGTCTCCCACCCAGTTATCATCCCATCTGTGCCTATTCTTATCCTGGCGATGCTCGAAATACATTCCCATTCCATCATGCGAAATTTCCTGCCGTGTAACCCCTTCTGTGGTTGTATCGTACATAATTTCTGCCATTGCTAGCCCCGTCCTGGAATCCAGTGGGGTAGAACGGATATTTCTCTGTTGGTGCCAACCCATGTTAACCTCAACCGTCCATGATGCATCGTTGTAATCCGAACCTGGGGCTAACCTCACATTCGCGGTCCAATCATTACACTCAAAGTAGTAGTAATGGAGTGCTTTAATAGATGTAAGTGAATACGGCTGAACTATAACACTTTCAGGTGAGCCTGCTGATGTTCCCTTTAGCACACCTCCATCACATCCACCGTCAGCGCCTTCAAGAAGCTCATCCCAATCCTCCCCAGCTTCGCGGAAAGCGTCACTACTGAAGAAGCTGCCACTGAAAGGAACTAAGAATTTAAATACGCCGCCAATTGTCGAGCCTACGAGCGCGCCTGTGTCGGTGCCAATTTCAAGCGCTGTGCCAACTGTATTTACCGCAAGCATTGGGATTTCGCTAAAGGCGTCACCGAAGTTATTGATTCCATCGACTCTTGAAACTAGGGCGGCTCTCTGACCATCTGTCCATACTTCAAGTTGGTCCACCAGCAGGCTGAGTACATATGCCTCGGCGGACGCTTTCCACCATTCTTTTGAGAAAATGTTAGGGGCGATAGCTTCAATAATTTTCTCACCAGTACTACCACCACCGCCACCGCCAGTAGAGCCACCACCAGTTCCACCACCACCATTACCACCACCAGTTCCACCAGTGGCAGAATAGCAAGTACTATTTCCAGGGTATATTTGTTGTCCATATAGACCGTTAAAGTACTGGTAATTGGTTCTTCCTCCCACAAATAAGCCCGATATCAAAGCAGATATGGTGTTAAACGTACCACCAACAACATCTACAATCTCGTTTTGGAAATCGCTAAGAATTGCTGCTCTAGTGGTACTTGTATCTTTAATGAGGAGACGCATAACGACGTACCTATTTAATAAATGCTGCCCATACTTTCCTTCAACTCTGCGAGAATTTTCTTGACGGACGTTGGCGTGACCAACATTACCAGAAGCTCCTGCTAGTCGATATTCTGTATCATTTCTAGTATCAACATTTTTTATAGTGTGGTCGCCTGGAAGCGCCATAACATATTTCCAGGAGAAGCCTGGATGTTGTGCGATGGTATTTGCGGAAGTTTTAATGGGTGGCATGGTTTTATTCTCTATTTTATATAGGAGTTATCCTCTAATTAGTTGTCCTAATTTAATGGGACCTCATATTAACCCACGTTGGACAGGCGGCTAATATACTACGTACCGAAGTGCCTGGTACTACGTTTTCTACTTTTGCGTACTGGCAGAATTCAGTTATTGATAAATCTAATGCTGTATTAGCAGGCATTCCTGAGGCATCATATATGACACCCGCTCCACTACAATCTAAACAGGTTTCACATCCTGTAGGACTCAGGTATTGTTCCCTTAGTTCATTATTGAATTCTGGAATCATAGTGGGTGACCACCAATTAGAGCTAGACATTGAACCAGATGCTACTTGTTCAAATTCTTGTAGCTCTGCGGAATACCCTTTTAGTTTTGAGGTGGTGGGAAGTGGGTCTTCGCCAAAATTGACCACAATGTCTGGCATGTTGGGTTCAAACCAGTTCCAATGCGATTGAAGACCTTCCCATGATGTTGCGTGTGAGGACGGGCGAATATCCTTATGCCTCCTTCTAGTCATCTGAATCAGGACATCCCATGAGGCACTTTGGGGTGCTGTGCCAGGAGCTAGCTGAAGATTTGCGCTATACTCAACCCACTCGTGTAGGTAATACTGTAAAGCATGAAGAGTTGTTGGTACGATGGTAACCGTCTGAGCGGAAACAGATAAACCTGGACTTTCTGGGGTTTCTTGACCGTCATCCCCTTGGCAAGCACCTAATGTTACAAGTTCCTTTGTGTCGTCAAGAAGATGTCGAGCTGAATCCTTTACACCCGAACCTAATTGCCATCCATCAGGAAGCCATGAAGTAAGAAGGCTAACACTTAAATCTCCAACATCCGTAATAACAGAGATGGCATCACCAGCTGTTTCAAGTACACCTCCAGGAATCGATATAGCAGCATTTCCAGCTCGTGCGGCAACATTACCAACCGCTGGTATATCATTCATCCAGTCAACATAAGGACTGTAAGTTCCGTTATCTGTAAAACCAAGGCTGAATGCGAAATTCCTCCAGCTACCATCAAACATAGGCTCGGTATGTTCGCCGAAGTTGGTAATGGCATCTTGAATGATTCCATCTGGAACCTCCGACACGGGTCTACCTTGCTTAAAGAACCAATTTGCTACATCCCTTAACCACTTAAAAGGGTCCCCTCCTGCACCAGTATTGGAATAACAGGTAGAATTTCCTGCAACTTGTGCAGCCTGCCCTCGATTATCCCAAATAGGCTCAACCATTGTTTGATAAACCTCTTCCATTAGTCCTGCAACTGTATCATGGCATACAGGAAAAGCTATAAAAGCTACTCTAGACTTGTGAGATTCGTGAAAATTAGTTAATGAAGATGCAGTGTAATCAAAATTACCACTAGCATCAACTTCAGTTAGAAGTCGATGGGCGCACATTCTATTAACGTCAAATAAATCACCGCCTACATCAGGATTAATAAGAGCTGGTCTTGATATAACAACCTCACTCTCATCTTTATGTCCTGTGTTACAGAAAGGCACATCCTTATCATCCTTACCCGTGGATGGATTTGAAATTATTGTTACCACATCAGTTGGTACGGTTAGCCACCACTTGTAAGCAAAATGGTTGCCTGGAGATGTGTTTCCCCACTGAAATATTGTAGATGTTTTTAACATGATTAACTACACCCCACTCCATTTCTTATACAGTTCCACGCATCCGATTGCGCCAATATTTGAGTTATTCTAGGTGTTCCAGTCACTGTTATAATTTCCACACTCTTACCTTCAGTTAAATCAAGTTCCAGGTTCCTGGCACGTGCTTGTCCTTTTGTCCATGTTATAGGAGAACCAGCGTATGATGTTCCTGAGCATGGAGCTAAGAACATCTCCCTATCTGGGTCAAAGTACCCGCGTCCTCTAGAATCGGCTCCACTTACTCCAAAATTAACTTGTGTTGGCATGTGCCAACCATCATTGCAAGCACAGTTGGTGTGTTGAGTCTCTACTGCGGTATACTGACCGAAAACATTCTGAGTTTGAGAAAATTCTAATGACCTTGGATTATCTTCTTCAGAATTCATGAGTGCTGTAAACCACTCCAATCCAACTCTAGAACTTATTACATGGGGGAGAATATGCTTATGTCTTATTTTGTTGATATCGATTAATAAGTCGCATGTAGGATTTCCCCAACTACCCTTCTTTACAGGAGTTATGTGCACATCATAAGATACCCATTCAGCATAGTACCAATTAAGTGCTCTTGCATTAGTTATGTACTTTACATTGGTGCTTTCCGAAATGAGGCTATCTGGCGACTCAGTAGAACCCTCACCATTACACCCAAACAAGTCACTAACGCTTCCCGTCAATTGGTTCCAACCATGTGTTAGGGGTGCCAATGTGCCTCCTCCAGGGGATACGGGACTTACTATAGTAGACCCTAAACCACCTAAAAAATTACCAACGTTAAAAATCACTCCAAAAAAGTCGCCTCCAGTTTCTACAACCACCCCTGCGGTTGTCACGGCTGCTTGAGTAACTGCTATAGCCACTTTGTCGGTAACACTTATCTGACCTCCAGCTTGAACATGGAGCTCGGCTGCTTGAGAAAGGGCATCATTGACTTGTTGCCCTCTAGCAGCGAAATTATCACCTGCATCACCTGCCATACTCTCAGCTAGGTTATCTGCCAGTTGACCATTAACTTGTTCTATTATACCGTGCTCCCAATGATTTTTCCACCATAACCTCCCCAGTCTCCAGAATTGGCTTAGTATATCATCGTTTCCAAATACCGAATTTGTTGCTGGGGACTCTGGTGAATGACACGTGCTTCCCACATAGTGGTTTTGTTTAAATCTTTCAGCTGAAAACTTATCTGGGCAAACCGTAGATGTTTCCCAAAACCAACTTTTCAACGCATCCATGGTAGTAAAACCTGGGGATGCAAACATTCTAATATCAGACCTATGTCGGAGATGTAATTGTGTTAGGGTTTCATATGGGTAAATTCCAGCGTCACCCTTTAAGGTTGGCAATCTCCAAATTTCAAATTTATTCATTCTGTTGGCTACGTTCTGGCGATTTTCGGGTGCAACAGAGTCCCTAGTCCAGTCAGCAGCTCTGGGCATTTTCGACTTGACAGTATGTTTTCTATCGTCGGGAAGACCGCCATCGATAAACATAGGCTTATCGATGTCGGAAATCCCTGTTAGTTTTCTGACGTTTGAGGGACAATTGTCTTCAGGCAACACAAGATAATACAGATAAACGAATTTCTCTGGATTTACTGTGGATGGACCCACCAGCCCTGCGTATGCATAAGAAGGCATTTATTTATTACTCCCCACCGTCGCCAGCACGGTCACTGCGAAGTGTTGACACAACCGCCTTACCATAATTAATGAAAGCTCTTACAGGAACACCAAAGATGTTACAAAGAGAAATTTCATCAATGTAGCCAGTATGGAAATCCATACGGACTTTTTGGTTGGCGTGGGCAGTCATACCGAGAGCGCCTGCTCCAGTGGCAAGAGTGCTACCAACGTTGTTTTTCGTACCAGTCGTGTTGTACTCAGCACTGTTAATTGGCTGAACCCAACCGTAACCTTCTGTGGTGGCAGAAGTTACGAAAGTAACTTCAACCCAGTTGCAGTCCATGACATTACTATTGGAATCTTCTAGTGTAATAACACTACCACCCGCAACTTGCGAGGTTCCAGTAGCGTTTCCAGAAGCTGTGATAGCAATATCAATGACTTTACAGTAGGGCTTGGATTCTAACCTTTCGCTACTTAATCTATTAGGCATAATTTTCTCCTAGCAATTTACCCAAGACCTCCTCCAGAATGGCAGAGTTTAATTAATAATACTTGTAGCTTGGTTTAAGAGGCAGCTATATCGCCCCTCGAATTATATAGCCACCATAACCTTTAAGTTGATTCAATTCTATAATGAACTGTACCATAAATGTAAGTATTTCCCGACCCTTCCGTAGTTGTTATATTTAACGCGGTATTTTCATCGCATGCTAGACCTATAGGAAGACTATTACTGGTATTGGATGGGTATAATCCTTGTGACCTACCAGCAATTAAATATTTTGCGCCAGATATAGCGCCATTAGTTACTACCCAATTACCGTAAGCGGATGCCGCCGTCCCCCAAACCATAAGCTGATAACCGTATATGACTATTTTATTTCCAGCACCAGGAGCGGCTATCAGCTCCTCATCTGCTGTTGGGTTATCCCCATTGGCATCCAAATCTACAAGAACGGAAATTAAATCAGTTGGGTAGTCTGTAATGGTTACAGAAGCCTCCAGACCTCCAGAACCAGTCTGTACTTCCAATCCAGCTGGGTCCAAGTTTACAACTTTTCTAGATAAGTCTAGTTTAGACGCAGTATTGGCAACAGCTGAATCACTATTAGTTTTTATGGAATCTACGACCCCATCAATAGTATCAATCGCCGTATCAATCTCTGTATTCTTAGTAAGAATATTATCTAAAACACCGTCAATAGTATCAATAGCCGTATCAATTTCACCAAGTTTAGTGTGTATATTATCTAACGAAGTACCACTAACATTTTGAAGAGGGGGGAAATTACTTACAGATACAGAACCAGAAACTGCAAATGGGGATGTGCTATCTCCATAAGTTCCTGAACTATCCGAGTCACCAATTACTACTACTTGTCTATAATCACCCGAAGGGACAGTAAAAGCGTCGATAGAGTAAACTTGGTCGGAACCAGATACGTTTACCGAGGTATCTGCCACGCGTTAATCCCCGCTTCTATAGCTCTTCCTTGTATAGTAGAAGACTCCTCGAAGTATACCATCGTTTGCTCCTGCAGGTACAGCAACATCGTGGAAAATTGAATACCCCGTTGGAATGTACACAGGCATGGGAAGCATAATATTTTGTGTGCTGGCGGTGTCGGCGCCATTGTTGGCGCTCCATTCGATTAGTGCGGCGTGTTTATACAAAGGAATTGTGCTAGTTCCACTAAATTGCCACTCGGCAGAATTAGTTCCAGATGAAGCCCAAATCCTGTAATCACCTGCTACAACACCAGAGTCGGCGGGATTCAAGATAGATGTGTTAGCACCCCAGAAAAACAAGGATTGACCATCCCCAGAAGCTACGAAAGAGGTAGCTGAAAGAGCTGCGACAGCTCCCCAAACACCAATCTCAATATCTTGGGTCTCCATAAAACCATTGCGTTGTGCGTCTCCCCAAACGCGCATCTTGGTGTTCCCGTGTTTTGTTACAAATGCCATTAATTTTAGTCCTCGTCAATATATAGTCATTTTTTAAGCACTAAGGACTTTAAAACTTTGTACAATCTCTTGGGTATACGTACCCATTTATCCTATCGGCATCCTCAGGACTCATATTCTCTATATTGGGATTTTCTTGTACTGCTAAATCCCGCAAAGTCTTTTTTTCAGTACCTATAAAATGAGTTCCTTTCTTGTCCTCTAGTATAGCATCCACTATTTTAGGTGCTATTATATCCACCCAATCAGAACAAGTATGTATGGGGTGTATAACTTTACTATATCCAGACTTAGAATCCCAAGTACCACGCTTTTTGAAAGATGTGCGGATTACTAAATCTTCGTCATTCTGGAAAAATACTTCTCCAGCATATTTTGTGAATGCGTAAAAACCCATTGGGCGAACATTTGCGTAGTCACTAGAAATTTGAATTACCTTACTTTTTAGTTGTCTGGCTATTTTTACCAGATTCTCACACCCAATAATATTTGTTTGAATTGCTTCCCACTTATCCTGCTCTGCTTTAGAGACGTCAGTATATGCGGCACAGTTTACTATTATATCAGGACGCCACCCATAAAGATAATGAGGAATATGCTTAACCTTGGAAATATCCCACTCCTCTTTAGTGGGAGTTGATACCCAGCAGTTACGCTCCTCAAGAATAGGTACTAAGTGGGAGCCTAGCAATCCTTTTGCTCCAAGTACTACAATTTGTTTATCGTGCATTATGAATCACTGTTGAGTTAGACATTTTGGCTTCACACTCTAAAAAGTTCTCAAGGGAGGAGAGGCAACGTGGTTGGTCTGTTAAACTCTTTAGTTTAGAGCTGTCCAAATAGTACAGTTTATCGTGTCCTAATCTATCTTCAATATATTCAACCTCTACAGGTGAGTCTAGTGACTCATTGAATAAATTAACAACCCCTATATTAGAGATAATTTCACCAGAACCTATGTTAACAACTTCGTTAACTACAGAAGACTCCATTAGAAAAAGAATAAACGAACAATTATCATCTACATTCATCCACTCTCTCCTCTGAGTTCCAGAGCCGTACACCCCAATAGGAACACCTTTTACAGAACACTCCACTAATTTTGGGATGAATTTTTCTTTGTGTTGTCCTGGTCCATAGTTATTGCAACTTCGTGTAATAAGATATGGAGTTCCGTACGTGCGAGCGGCTGATTGGACCAAGAGGTCTGCCGATGCTTTCGAAGCTGAGTAATACGACGATGGGCGGAGCTTAAAGGACTCATCCGTCCCAAATGCCGTCCCTCGCAAGTCTTCGACGTCCCCGTATACTTCATCCGTAGAAATTTGTATAAACTTTTTAAAATTTTCATTGTCTTTCATGCATGTTAGCAAATTTAAGACACCCTCAACGTTTGTTCGTATGAAGGGTCTACCATCTTCGATAGAATTGTCTACATGGCTTTCTGCTGCAAAGTTAACCAAATAATCACAATTAGCCCACTCATGTAGATTTGCTGGAAATAGAGTAGAAATATCACAGGGGGTAAATCTAAATCGTTTGTGGTCCGCCTTTATATGTTCTGGTATTCTATCTGTATCAGCGGCGTACGTCAGTTTATCAACCACCAGAATTTCATAATCAGTTTTTTCATATAGGTGTCTAACAAATCTTGAACCTATAAACCCATAACCGCCAGTAACAATAACTCTTCCTTTATTTTTCATCATTATACATTATTTGTGTAGCTTTCGCCAGTGAATCAAATGACCCACAATCCAGCCAAGTACCGTGAAGTAACTTGAAATCTAGGTTACCCTCTTTTAAATACTCTTTATTTAAATCAGTAACTTCTAACTCCCCTCTATTCGAAGGGAGCAGCTTCTCTATTTTAGAGAATACAGTGTTATCATACACATACAAACCTATTACCGCGTGATTTGATTTTGGGTTTTTAGGTTTCTCCACAATATCCGCAATATTGCTTCCAACGGGCTCATACTCTACCACGCCATACTCAGAAGGGTTTTCAACTTCTTTAAGGAATATTCTAGCGCCTCCCACAGCTTCGAAATCACGTAGATAACTGGAGATATCGTCAGTAATAATATTGTCCCCAAGAACAACAACACAAGAATCATCCCCAACGAAAGTTTTTGAAACTTTGAGGGCGTCAGCAATTCCACCTTCCCCATCTTGGTAGGCGTAGTGCAACTTAGCAAGTCCGAAATCTTCTCCATTTTTTAATACCCTTATAAAATCTCCCGCATGCTGTCCCCCTGTAATTATCAAAATATCCGTAATACCAGCCTCAACTAGTGTTAGAATAGGATAATAAATCATAGGCTTATTATACACAGGAAGCAAATGCTTATTAGTGGCGTATGTTAAGGGTCTCAATCTCGACCCCAAACCTCCAGCAAGGATGACACCTTTCATATCACCTTATTATAGAATTTAATATAAAAAAAAGGGACACATAATGTGCCCCTTTAGTTAGATATTAATTATATTACATATCTGTATATTCTGTTTTATATGTACGAAATGACCTACGAGCAGGACGACCAATACGGTTCATAATCACCCGTTCTTTGGTTGACGTCTTCCAACGTTGATTCTTAATTTTATTCCACTCATTTTGAATTCGGGTCGCTTGTCCCTTGGTCATGTAATTAGTGTTAAAACCGCGAATCTCGTGTTGATTTTGTGTCGTAACCAATACGGAAGGTTCTGGGTCGCTACTGTAGTTATCGTAATTAAATGTGATTCTTTGCATTATTTTAATTCTCCTGCGGTTTTTACCGCTTATACCATATAATAGACCTAGAGCCTTACTTTTCGTCCACAATTCTACTTATAACCTGCTGCAACTTTACGTCAACCACTTCCGATTCATCGTGGTGTATCACTATAAGGGCTGATAGTTTAGCTAAACACTTGCTATTTTCGTTTATAGCCACTTCGACAGCCTCCAATCGTCTAGCATAAGACTCACGCTCCTCCCGCAGGGCTTCTGTAAAAGAATCTATAAACTTCGGGATTATTTTGTACACGAACGCCCAGACAACCAAGAGAAGTCCTCCAAGTGCTCCGTATTGAATCACAAAATTTGCATCAAACCAATTCATAGTGAGCTTACCCCCGTCAATTCTCCTTTACAAAAAATAGGCTTATATTTACTCTTCTTATCCCCCTCTAATATCCTTTCGGCTATCTTAACGGATACGTTATTTTTGATGAATCTTTTAATATTTCTAGCTCCATATTCTTCCGAAAAAGAGTTGTCTACGACGTAAGAAACTAATTTCTTGGTGACCTTAATTGGTAATTTTTTTAGATTAAAATCAGCAATTCTTTCCGCAGTCTCTTTATCTAGAGAATTGAAGTGAATAACGTCATCAATTCTGTTTCTAAATTCAGGGGCAAATACCCTATTAAACTCATCCTCTATAGAGCCCCTAATATCACTATAAGAAAATTTCTCAGCGCCAAAGCCAAGCGATTTCTTACCCATATTATCTCGTAATCCTACATTACTGGTGAAAATAAACATAGACTTCTTAAAATCCAGCTCCTTTCCACTACTGTCGCAAATGGTACCATCATCTAAAAGACTTAGTAGTAAGTCGTGTAGCTTGGAATTAGCCTTTTCAACTTCATCAAACAGTATTACGTACTGGTCTGATTCTTCTGCCTTTGCGGATAATAGACCTTTTTCATTATGTCCGATATACCCAGGAGGACTTCCTATAAGTTTGGCATACTCGTGGGGGCTTGAATATTCAGCGCAGTTAATTTTGATTAATTTCTTTTGGTCTTTGAGGTAGTGTGTGGCTAATAACCTGGAAAGCTCTGTTTTCCCTACCCCAGTGGGTCCGATGAAAAACATAGAAATAAACGACTCCAAGCCAGAGCCTAATAATTTTAAATTCTTTACTACAGCATCCACAGCCTCGGTCTGACCGAAAAGATTCCCCTCTATATTCTTTCGTATCTTTAAGATATCCTTCATAGTGCTGGCTGATATGTCGTTGATTTTTCCCGTTGTTTCGTCTTCCTCCGCAGAATTAATCGTTCGACACACTATATCTACAGAGAAGACGGGGTAAACCTCCACCACACAATCAAATAAAATTTCTGTTAGGGCATGCTCCTCGTAATCCTTACGTAATTTATTATACCCAACAACAACCTCAGACACTACAAACTCAACATATTGAGATATCCTGAATTTCTCTAAATTAACCTTGGCGTCGAGGCTCTCTATTAGAGAGGTGAAGTCTTCCTCGCCAAATTTTCGTATTTTTACAAATTTGTCAAGTGCGGGACTGTATACAATATAAGGTTTTTTAATCATTGTTACGAACTGAATTTTTTAAATCTTCGAAAGATAGTTTATTGGGGTCGGCTGCCTTTGCACTTGCTTTTTCGGCTTGTGTCATTTTCAACATCATGCTCAAAACTTGAACAATCTTGTCGTTGGCGTCCATAGAAAGTTGTAAAGCTTTATTAAGCTCTGCTTTTGCTTTGTCATCATCGGGTGCCACCTCAACCATATCCTTAAAAAACTTAAAAGTATCTAACGCTCGTAACCTGTCCTCGCCACATTCCTTAATTAAATCTTTGGCGATTTTTTGTATTCTAGTCGGCTCGAAGAACGACTTTTTAGGAATGTAATTTCTTGTCATTTCTTCGCTATAAACCGTTTTTTTAGTCCTTGGAACTTTTTAGTTGAGAAGCCTGATTTTCCTTTTTCCTCTTCAGATGCTCCACCGCCAGCGACCTTCTTAGAGGTGCCGTGTTTGGATTTTGTTCTTTCGCCGTACGCACGGATGGTGCTTAGAGGTGTTGTTGAGGGGAACCCCTTTACAACTTTATTTTGTGATTTTTTGCCCCACGTACCTCTCGTAACAACGTAAATCCTGTCTGATGCAGGTGTTGTAAATACACCACCGTAATCTAAACGTGTCAACGCCTGAGAAATACTTGGAAAATGGGGAATCCTAGATTTGGCGGGGTCAACCTTACCCTTCATGTCAGGGTTTAAATCGGAAGGTCCGCCGCGTCTCTCATCCAGTTTCATTCGTGTGTTTATAAAAAAGTCCATATCAGTCTCCGTAGTATCTAGCTCATCCAGGGGAGGTTATCCTCAATTTCATAATTATCTGAGTAAGTACTTACAACTTCTACGTTATTCTTCTTTGTTTTCGGGGCTTTGGGAACTTTAGGGGGCTTAGTTTCTCCCCCCTCTTGTTTTTTCTTTATTTTTGTATTATATGGGTTCAGCTGTCTATTATTAATTTCACTAATAACAACCACCCAACTTTTCAAGGTAAAAAACAAAACTTTTAGAAAAACAATCCCCAGCACGATGGTGAGAAAAGCAGTTGTTCCTGCGGGGTATCCTTCGGGGTCGTACATTTATTACAATTTAAAGAGGCTTTTCGGCAAATCGCCGTGAAGCACATTCGTAAAAATAGCAAGCGCCACTACACACAAAAAGACTGGTATTAACGCCACTAAAACAATAAGAGTTAGTGTGGTTATGATTAACGCTCTAAAAATACGCATTATTTATTCTCTGGTAGCCACCACTCCCTGTCAACGAACTCAAAAGCACCTGCTCTCTCTTCGTCGGGACGTACATGGTTATATCTATTTGTTACAAAATACAATAATCCACAAGGCTCATTCCCTATGCAGGTTAACCCATGCCACTCCCCAGCTCTAATGTGAACTACAGAGGGGTTATGCTCACCTATAAAGTATTTCTCAGGACCATTCTCATCCGTATACACCCCTACCTGAGCCATACCTTTTATGATGCAGAAATAATCATCCTGATACTTATGTCTATGCCACGCTTTAACGATTCCTGGGTAAAGTACCGAGTAGTTAATTTGCATACCAGATGGGTTAGCACCCGAAGTGAGTGGGATGTCTAGAGTTTGACGAATCATCCCCTCCGTTGTGCTGGAAAACGTGGTAGTATACTGGGGTTCAGGAATCATCCCATACATATCCATGAGACTCCAGCCCCTTGAGTCGGAAAACTTTTGAAGTTCAGTTACTCTGCTCACTTTCCAACTTCTCCGCAATAACTGAGTCCAACTCTGCTGCCCTTTTCTTAGTCCCATCCTCAAGAGCATACCACCCCTTAGACGGCTGGGTAACCCTACCATCCTTTACGTATTGGGCGGTTAGGTCGTAGGAATCCACCAGACCCTTATTGTAAAGCAACATAAAATTGCATTCCTGAAAAGGCACTGTTATTTTGTTCTTGACAGCTTTTATTCTACCCTTGATTCCAATAGGATTCTTCTTTTCATCGTACAAAACATCGGATTTTGCAGAGGATGTTTCTAGGGAAGTTCCACAATAATAGAGAAGCGCTTTCCCACCCCCAGCTCTAGTTCTAGGGTCTCCAAACATAACGCCAACTTTACTTCTAACTTGATTAACAACTAAAAGTGCTGCTTTATGCTTCCGCAATAAGGGATTCACCTTCCTGAGGCATACCCCAGCAATTTTTGCTCGTAGAGCGCCCGTCATTGGGTCTCCCCCAGAGCCATCAGCTTCCATCTCTTTCCTAGTAGGAGACACCCCAATAGAATCGTACCCAATTACAATGGGGGTGTCGGCATCCTTCTCTCTGATAGCTAAAATACTTTTTTCTATTGCCTCAAAGCACTCCTCTAATGTATCAGGCTGTAGATAAATTAACTTCTTTGGGTCAACCCCTAAAGTCTCAGCAAAGGCGGGAGAATAAGCATGCTCATTGTCTATCATGACCGTATAGAAGCCCTGGTTTTGTGCACCAACGAACGCGTGAGTAAGAAAAACTGTCTTCGCCGTGCTGCTCTCTCCGTAGATTTCCGTAATTGAACCAATCGGGTACCCGCCATTATAATCTCCTGAAATTATTTTATTTAAAGCTTTTGAACCTGAATCAACAAATCCAAATACTTGAGTCTCTTCTGAGAGGAGGGAAGCCCCCTCCAACTGTTTACATATATCATCTAAAAAACTAGGCATACCCTATAAGAGTAAGTTATACCCTCTTTATTTAACTAATAACATCCCTTTCTGGAAGTGTGTAAGATATTTCAATCTCCTCCTCAGGTAGTACTGAATCGGCAAAATTCTTCATACCACCAAAAGTTTTCTCCCACCCAGCTGGATTCTGAAATGTCCCCGCCTTACCTATATTTGCTATTCTACTTACTTCTGGAAATACTGTGGCTGGTTTATCCACACCACATACATCGTTTGCCCATTTATAAGCTAGGTAACTACTAATCATCCACGCCCAGGAACCAGTCGGGTGCTTTATAATTATATCTAAAAATTTATCCCCTGTGGGTACGGGTTTGCTGAAATCCCTAGTGTTACTCCAGTGTATGCCGAACCAGCGAGGGTCTGCATACTCCCAAAAATCCGACCACATCCCCCACCCATGACACCCAAATCTCTCCTTGTAATAAGTCTTTGGTAAATCATCCTTAGTGGGTTCATCCTTACCTAGAGTAAGGCAGGCTACAGCCATAGTTCCCTTTTTAAAGTTATCTTTGTTTACTTGCGCCCACTCCATAAATCTTAAAAAGTCTCTGTTTGGGACTGTATCATCCTCTAAGTGGATAACAAAATCCCCTCCATATTCGAACCCCTTCTTTAGATTCCAGTGGGTGTGTCCAGCACACCCTAAATTATTTTTCAAAAAATCGTATTTTATTTTATCCACAAGGGGGCTGGATTTAATCCTATCATATATTTGTTCTCTTATGTCTTGATTTACTTTGGGTCCACCATCTATAGAAATATAAATGTGGTAGTCTTCCACACCCCAACACCTCTCAAGACCACTTAAAGTAGCATCAATTAAATCGGGTCTGCACTACCCCTGAACAGTAATAACTTTATTTTTATCCACAATGTAACCTCACAACCAATCTCTCTTTTCCCTCCTCAACCTTACCACCACAATGAAAAGTGTCGGTATCGAAGACGATTAATGAACCCGCTGAAACCTCAACTGGTACGTCTGGATATTCATCCAGTAGTTCTGGGTAATCCACCTCTATCCTATTCTTAACATCCTCGTAAATTCGCATGCCTTTTTTCCCTCCCCAAGCACCCTCTCGTAATTTCTTTCCAGTTGCTCGTGATTTGGGGGAGCATCGAAACGCACCACAACTCTCATCCACATCGGTTAAACATATAAAAAATTTAAGGCGCCATAACCTGTCAAAATGCAACCACCCATTTCTAGCGAGAGATTCGGAGGGTATGTAGTCGTGTGTTGCGAACACATCCCGTCCAAAGGTTCCTACGCCTGAATACTTTGAATGTAAATTTTTCATCCAATCGGAGTCATATACATATCGAATAAAACTATCCTCTGGGTACCTGCGTAAATGGGTGCCTCTATAATTTCTACCAAATTCATAGTGACCAGCTTCAGTTTTACACTTGTCTAGTACCTCATCATGGAGATTATCTAACAAATGACCTTGTATGTAATCAGGAATAACAAATACCCCATCCTCTGATAAAACATCTATCATTCTATCGATTTGGTCTCCCTTAGTGAGTGTTTGTATCATTGGGTGGATGCCTCCTCGCATCCTACAAATAAAGTTTTTGTTCTACCGTATTTTAAGGTAATCTCATCCCCTTTATTAATATTTTGAATTACCACCACATACAATAACCTACCTTCTCTTATTAATTCGCAGTTTGGAGTATCTGAGTGATTAATAAACCCCCCTAACGGGGTTCTAATTAAATTATTAGAAAATTCATTATCGTATACATGGGATACTCCTAAATTAGTACCATCTACTAATTGTTTATTTGTAAATAACCCCCTCCCTTCAATAGGGGAAGACATAATTTCTAAAAACTTAGGGAGGGGTCTATACATGTTCTGCATATTTTATATCGCTCAAAGTATTAATATCAACCGACCTTTCTGGTGGTATAATAACACCCCTAACGTCACCCTTGAAAAAGTTTTTATCCTGTTCAATCACACCCCAATGCCCCATGTAAAATGCGCCCGAAGGCTTATAATATTTCTTTATAAATTTACTGTTCGTCATACCACATTCTAAATTATCAAATATTGGTAAAACATACTCCTCACACATAACACACGCAAGCTGGACAGTTTCTTGGATTTCTGTCATACTCACTACGGTATCTCCCCAAGTCAGCATCTCAACCGCCTCTACAATATCTTCGGGTTGTATAAATGGACAAGTTGGTAAAAAATATGCAAACTCGTCGTACGTAACCTCAGACTCCTCCATGAGATTAATCATGGCGTCTAATACAGTAGCCCTCTCCGTGGCATGCTCCGCAGGTCTAAAGTGCCTACTGACGGGCAAATCGTTAACCACCTCAAAAATCCTATCACTGTCTGTTGACACGATAACCTTATCAAAACAACCAGAATCAACAACCGCTTCCGTCATCCATCTAACCAAAGGTTTACCCTTTAATAGGTGTATATTCTTTCCTATTAAACGAGTCGAGCCTCCTCTGGCAGGTATAACTGCTAGTCTAGTCATTTCTTCTCTCCAATATCAACATTCTGCTGCTATGAGGGGCTAGACCATGCTGGAAAGTCCCATGAACGTCGTTTAGGGAACCACCCACGCCATATACTGGCTTGTCTAATAATACAGTGTAAGATGGAAACATACTTAAAAACTCATTCTTATTAAAAAGGTTACCCCTTAAATAGTTGAAGTAGATGGCGTATGGGGATTCCCAAGAGGGTCCCTCCATAAACAGGCTACGAATTAAAATATATTTTGGTTGTATCCTTTCCCACTCCTCAACAACCCCCCTAACATAGTTCAAGGAGGGCATGTGGTATAGAATAGAAAACGCAATAAGAACTTCAATCTCTCCAGAAAGGTCTAACTGAATATTGTCTGATACATCATGAACCTCAATCTCATCAAAGTAATCTGCGTTCTTATCACCTAAACCCTCTAAATGTTCAGTAACAATATCTACAAAATGAACCTTTTTACAACCAACTCGACGAGAAAGGTAACCACCTCCGCATCCCCAGTCAACAATAGACCCCTCGGTGTCTATGTCAATTTTCTCTAAACACCTATCAATAAGTTCTTCATTCTTTTTTACGGCAGGACACCTATTCCAGTGCCTTTGTCCTGCACCAACGCCTTCCCACACTTCTTTTATATTCATCCTCATTTTAATTTTCCAACTTCTTTGGATTTCAAAACAAGACCTTCTAAATCACCCAAAAAGAGTTGGCAATCCCCGTCTGATGTTGCGGTTTCTGGGCGTGGGTGTACCTCGGCAAATACTCCATCATAATTAAACAAATCAGCTGCTACAAAATACCTTTCAGCCAGCTTTCTGTCACCCTGTGTACCGTACACTTGTCTAGACCTTTGGATTGAGTGAGTACAATCTAGAATAACTTTGTCGTAGTGTTCTTTTAGCACATCGACAATGCCAAAATTAACAAACAAATCAGTGTATCCGAAATTAGTTCCTCTGTCACAAGCCCATGCTTCGCAATCGGGATTAGTTTCTTTGATTTTATCAACTGATTTAATCATGTTGTTGGGACCTATCCACTGCCCCTTCTTAACATTTATTTTATCAAAATGCTTAGCGCATTCCACAATTAAGTCTGTTTGCCTACAAAGGAATGCGGGAACCTGTACAACATCCACATGCCCAACTAACTGTTCTACTTGATGTACCTCATGGACATCTGTTATAAATTTAACATTTGGGTATTTTGAACGGGCTTCTGCCCACACATCTTTAGAGTATTCGAGCCCAGGACCTCTACCACCATGTAGAGATGTTCTATTAGCCTTATCAAAGCTAGCTTTCATGTACCAATCATCCTCAGGAGACATAACGTTGTTAATCCCTTCTAAAGTTTCAAGAAATAAGTGTTCATTCTCCAAACTGCAAGGACCTAGTAACCAAGTTTTACATTTCATTTTTAATTTCCTCCAAACAGGCAATAATATCACCTTTAAACTCACCATTTCTAGGTGACCACGGCTCTCTGTCATGGTCACATCCTAATCCTTCCCAAGAAAGAGCATATCTTAGGGACCTATGCCACCCGTGTTTCATGAACACGTCAAAAAGTTTAGATTCTAAATTGAGGTATTTATCTACTACGTTAAAAGATGGATGCTCAAGCAGTTGCGCATAATCCGTTTCTACCTTAGGAAAAATAGAACCTATACCACTCAAGAATGCATTTGCTCCCGCATGTCTTAGATACTGGTGTCGTCTCATACTTCCACCTGCCACAATAACATCCATATTCTTGTCTAAACCCCTAACAAAGTTAAAAGCTTTTCCTAAATCAAAGTGCTCCTCTTTAATACCTTTTATTACGCCCTTGTCGTACAGCGTGTTTATTACCTTACTTGTGTAGTCCCAAAAACCACCAAGCCCGCTCCGCATCCACATTGCGTGTATGTATAGTAAGCACCCTGTTTGTTCATGTACCTTGGAAAAGAAGTTTATAATAGTGTCGTCATCATAGTGGCGTTCTGGATACAGAACCATAAAAGAAGTTTTATCGCCTGCATACTCATAAAGAGACTGTTTGATAAAATCAGTGGTTCCCTTAAGAGGGAGTGGTGGAACACCCAAGATTACATTTTTTTTAAACCTTGTGCATACCTCCTTATTTAATTTATGAACTTCATCTAAAGATAGTAAATCAAACTGGGACGTCCCTGCCGTTGTCATTACATCACTTATTCCACGGCTGTAGAGAAAACCTGTATACTCCTTTATAGGTTTTAAATCTAAAGCACCCTCTTTAGTGTAAGAAGGTGGTATTGGGACTACAGTTCTATATTTCATATTAAATAAACTCTTCTATTCTTTTCGTCTTATCACAAATAAGCAAATCATATGGGGGTTTGTTTCCAACATCAAGAGTATGATACTTGCACCCCCAGGACTCAAGCTGCTTTTTTGTTACTTCGTACCAATCAATACCAGTTACAGAACCTCTTGCCGTCCAATATGTTATAGTGTTTCCCTCGTTATAAAGGGTATTAATTTTATCTATGTTTTCGTATAGTGGGTGTGCATAAGAGTAATCTAAATCCCCAACTGAAGTACATATGGTCTCATCGATATCCACATATATATTCATCTGTAAATTTCCACCCTCTCCCACCCCTCTAATTCAA
>Ga0080013_1001759_pt1 | contig 27628 bp, 40 predicted proteins | sample ETNvirenome_6_85_FD_69236 | JGI IMG/M metagenome (GOLD analysis project Ga0080013, IMG submission 69236) | Marine viral communities from the Pacific Ocean - ETNP_6_85 (SPADES assembly) (version 2) | ecosystem: Environmental > Aquatic > Marine > Oceanic | place: Pacific Ocean | collected 2013-06-19 | reverse complement strand
GCGACTACAATCTACACTGTGACGATGAATACTTTGAGCCGCGCATCGATAGGTTATTTCCACACGCTAACTATCGACACAGCCGCTGGTATTCCTTGATGGACCAAACAGTAACCGACGAGGGCGAATCATGAGAATGGAAATGCGCCAGGAATTCCAGGTCGAACTAGATAAGGATTATTTCCTTGACGACAGAGCCGTAAAGCTAGCCGTTAAAACGTACATGGTAGCCACTGATTCGTATCGTGATCCGTTAGGTCCCGTGGCTAAAATAGACAGCGGCGCGATACGCGAAGCCGAGCACAATATGACCTTAATACTCCGGGCATATCACCTCGACGGACTTGTGACGCCTGCCCAGATACTGGGTAACCTAAGAATGCAGGAACTTCGCAATAGTGAAGATCCGGCTATACGTAAATACTATTCACTGAGGACAAAACTATGACCGACAAACGACGACGGAAAACCAAGGCCGAGCGTGAGCTCGACCGCAAGGCGTTAGACCTTGCACAGGCGAAGTTAAACGCCGCTGTGGCGAGTTTCTTCGCCAACGTGTGCGACTATGGCGGCACCTACGGCGATATAGGTGTAAGACACTACGACCGCATGCGGGACGCGTACGGGCGGCTTACAGGGCCGCTCGAGCGCATCAAACAGGCATTCGTAGCCGAGGACACTTTCAACCTGCCCGACGTGCAAAAGCCGGAAACATCAAACAGCTATTTTTATAGCAATGCTTCGATACATCCAGCAGTCGAGTAATCGACACCTGGGACCTATCCCGGCGACATATTCAAGCCGGGATACCTGCCCGCCGTGTGCATTGGCGGGCTTCTGTTATGCCGAGGGTTTCCCGGTCCGCCTACATTGGGACCGGGTGCCCGAGTTCGCTATCACACCGGATCAGCTATGCAAACATATCCGGCGATTGTCTCGAGCTCAGATCTGGCGGCATTGTGTCGCTGGCGATACCGAGCTCGAATGGTTGCCGCAACTGGTACACGCTAACGCTGGGCGGCCTGTAATTGCGTTTACACACCACAAGCCCATTGGCGACACGCTCGAGCTCCTGCGTGATGCTGTCCGGGGTGGGTTTAACTTCAATCTAAGCGCCGAAGATCCGACGCAAGCCGACCGCCTGGCGGACACTGGCCTACAGGTCGCAACCCTAATCCCAAACGACACGCCGAACGTATCCTATACCCCGGCGGGTCGTAAAATTGTTGCATGTCCTACTGATACCAAACATTTGAATTGTTCGCGCTGCGGCCTGTGCTCTCGAGCCGACCGCAACGTGATAATCGGATTTCGACCTAAGGCCCACAAACGGGCCTTAATCGAAATGGCCGCCCGGGGCCTTCCCGGGTAACTACACGGAGAACACACTATGGCAAACACTGCCAAAGTTCTTACAGTAGATCCGCAGCTTGAAGCGATATCGCAGATATCGGCAAAGGCTGTATTGATGGCCCAGGATATTCTGGCGCTACCCTATCAACCAAGCGTAAATTTCCAACACGTAAACGCCACCTATGGCGCTGCGGCGGATCAGGCTAGAAAACGCCGGGCCGCCGTTCGTGTGATTATGAAGCGCGGCCGCTGCACTCGATACCTTGCAGCCCGGGCTTATGACGGGCTGCGGGCTGCGGGGTGTTTGTGATGTTACCCACGGGGTACAGTGATATTAGTCAGTTGAGCATTCGACTCGAGCGCTCGACTAATACCGCCGACGCGTATGGAATATTCGACGCTATCGAGAAAGTCTGCAAACGTCAAAAGGTCGCGGTCCGTTCGGGCCTTGAGACTACTCGAGACGCTATCGTAAACGGTGAACTCTACGTGCTGCACCTGTTAAGGCGTAAAGATCACGTATCAACCCGCTGGGCTAAGGTTAGCGAAGCCCTATCGACCCACGTCGATCAGGATACATATGAAGCGCTTATAAAAGAGCATTCGACCGTATCCGATCAGCTAACTATTCGCCCCGAGGTCCGGGGTTAAATCAACGGGGCGGGCCTGTTGTGCCGCCCCACTTCAATAGGAATAAAATTATGAGCGCAGAAATTGATACAACTGCAGATGGTACCGTTCGTTTTGCTGGCAAAGTACGCCGCCGCTGGTGGGGCATTGGTAATCAGATTACCGATCCGTACGACGTCGACAAATCGCTACGTGAGGCTCACCTAACATTCCGTTATGAGACTCGAGCTAATGACCTGTTGCTACTGTCCGACGTCGACCAGGTGGACGGCGCTGGCATCACGCACAGTACTCGCGTATACGATACGCGGCCCTCAAAATTTAACCGCTCGATCATCAAGGTCGAGGGCGGACAACCCGAGATGGAGCTCGGACACTGTGGTACACGCTGGACTCCACACCAACCCGGGCAGATGCTGGAATTCTTCCAACATGTCTCGGAACGGGTCGCTGGGGATCTTCAAATCAATACCGCCGGATCTTTACGTAATGGCGGGATGATATTCGCCGCGGCTATGTTTGATCGTAAAGTTAAAATTCTGGACTGCGAAGCCGTCGATATGTACCTTACGTTTTTAACTTCGATCTACGGCGCGACCATTACAGGGTTGACCGGGATACAGGTCGAATGCACAAACACTGCGGAATACTTTATTAATCAGGACACTCCCCGGGTTACCTATTCGCACGGCAAGGCGCTCGACGTTAGGGCCGCGGTGGATGCTATTGGTCTTGTGGATCTCGACGCTGTGGAGCGCCTGTTAAACCGCTGCGCGGTAATTCCGTTCGACGCTAACCAGCGGGCCGGGTACTTCGAAAATGCTCTCCTCGGCGATCGAGCGAAGCCGGAGCGTACTATCGAGCGCCGTCGGTCCGATATGAAGCTCGAGCGCGTTATTAATCCGGCCTATAAGAAATGGGACCGGGAAAGCGCTCAACTGCGCGAAGCGTACAGCGACGGGCCCGGGCAGGAATTGCCGAGCCGTCGGGATACCTTGCTCGGGGCGTGGTCCGCGGTAACTGATTTTTGCGATCACCGTCGCAGATCGACCGACGCGGGCCGGGGTGCTCAGGCCTTAATCGGGTCGGGGCCGGATTCTATCCGGTCCATTAAGCGCCGGGCATTGGCCGCTGTATACGAATTGGCGGCCTAGGTGTGCATTGGCTACATGTATTGGGACACTGGGCGTTTATCGCCGTCGCGCTGCTGGCGCTGGTTATTCTCGGCTTAGTGGTCCTAACTTATAACCTTATTTTATCGCTAATTTCTAACGATTAACCGCCGCGCCCGGGGGCGGCAATGCCCGGGACCTCCAATTAGCCCCGCTTCGGCGGGGCTTTTTTTTGGCCCTAGTTTAAGGGCCTAGAAAGCGCCCATATTGGCCCTGTGGGGTCCTGTAGTGTGATCTAAGCGCGTTATAATCTAGGGTACCCCGTAGCACTACCCTGTTTGATTGCGTTCGACCTGGGCGATTCTAGGGCGTTCGTTGTATCCTACCATTTTAGTGGGTAATTGTGGATAACTTTTGCCAGATCTGGGGCTGTGGATAACTTTGTTGCAGAAAAACAACACTCTTTTGCGAAGTGTTGTAAAAAAACAACAGTAGATCCGGCCGAGTATATTAGAATTTAATTATATTCGAACATTAGAATAGTCTAATATTATGAAATTCTTATGCGTTTTTTCGATTTTTCGGGACCCCGCCAGCGCTTCTGGGACGTCCACAAAAAAACATATAAAAAGGCTGTGTCACGATGAAGAATGCACATAAAAAAAGCCGTGTCACGATTCAAAATCCATAGGAGGATATTTTTCTTTTCTCCGGAAAGTTTTGTCTGGCTTGTGAACAAAGCCGCTGTACTTGCTCTGTTTAGCGACTAGATTCCTCGCACGTTTACGTGCTCTCTTGCTCTTGGAGTCCTGCCGATCTTCCATAAGTGTCTTTTTGACCCCCTCTGTGAAGGGGGCCCTCCTAGCTTGTAGGTACCTACGTACCTACATTGGTACTCAAACTCAGTATTCCGGCGTAGATTACATCGTGGGCTCTACGGAACCCTCACCTTCACATTAACCCGGATTCATCCTCGGGGTCATACAGTCGAGTCGAGTCACACCTTTCCACCTGATCCATCCAGCGCTAAGGATGATATTGTCTGTCAGGCAACAGTTCTGGTTACATATATATACCAATAAGGCGTAAGCCTTTGATTATAAAGGCGTAATATGGAGCTTTACTTTTTGGAGAAGCTCCTGTAAACTCCCCTAGTTTCAATGACATAGGAGCTATTGGTAGTTATATGTATGGTCGAGATAAAAACAACAAGGCAAACGACATCCTGGGGAAGGTCAAGGGGCTAACTAAGAAAGCTATATATGAACAGATCAAGACTGGCTCTCTCCCTAAAGAAACCCTCCTCAATAGGTGTCTATCCCTCATAGAGGCCATTCAAGGCCTTACAAGTGTAACGGTTAGACAGAGGAATAGAGCGCTCAAGGAAGCGTGGGATGTGTACCTGATGCTTACAGACTTCACAGGCCCTGAGAGGCCGGATTATGATTCTACTCGAGAAGTAGGCTTGCACATGGTGGACAAGAACAGTATAGTGGTGGACTATGAGCTTCCTGCCGTCTTTAGAGGGGGCCTAGGTTATGCCCAGGTAAGCTGGAAGCATAGTTTTCATGGGAAGGAAGGGAAGGGTGCAGTCTGGGGGAACCAGTATTGGCAACCCGAGAGAGCTAAGAGAAATGGTAAGAAATCACTTGCAGACACTGACTATTGGGCAGTCAAGAAGATAGGAGAAACACAATGACTATATTAGTAACTCTTACCGCTGATCTTGAGTGTGGTGAAGGGGATGTAAGATTACGTACTGTATTTGACGAGTTAGATGGGCTGACAAGAGCCGACGTTCTAAAGGATTGGATGGGTGAGCTAGAGGTACTGTACAATGACGCGCTACGTGATTGGGCAGTAGAAAGGGAAACTCAAAGCTGAAAGGAGACAGTTTATGGCAGAGAAAGAGAATATCGAGCATGTTGAGAGGTGGTTCGGCTTGATTAACGATGAATGCACAGATATCATTGATTACATAGCTGAATGGAGACGTGATGGTAGGGATCGGGCTGATCTGGACTATCACACTGACCTTATCAAGGGCTGCATTGGGTATCTGAACGATCATCTGGAGGATTTGGAGAATGAAATTGGTAAGCTAAGTAAATCTGAGTTGTAACACCTTATGGGGAATCTTCTGTCCTCTTGAGGGAAAGTCGAATAAACCGACATATAGAAGAGAGGTCTATACGGACGGAAGTTGTTTTAACCAGTAGTAGACGGGTATAGGAGAAACGCTGTGGACGTGTTGAATTCTGAAGTACTGGCTCCCTATTATCAGATAGAGGATGAGCAATGTATAAAGCCTGCGAACGAGTTTACGCAGGAGGTTCTTGATTACTATCTGGTTGGGGAGCACGTTACTGGTGTTGCTCTCCCTTGGGGTAATATAGAAGACAAGTTTAGGCTCAGGAATGGTGAATGCACCATCGTAGGTGGTATAAACTCGAGCGGTAAATCTCTGGCTTGCGGTCAAATCCTACTAAACGCAATGGAGCAGGGGGTTAGTTGTCTCTCTATCTCCCTCGAGATGAGCCCTAAGTCCCAGTTGGCTCGTATGTGGCGTCAGGCCTCTCTCTTGCTGAAGCCCACTATAGACTTTGGCCTGGGATTCAATGCTTGGGCTCGTAACAAACTCTACTTCTTCGACAAGCAGGGTAGTGTGAACCTGGATATGCTCCTAGCCGTTATAAGCTATAGCCGGGACATGTATGGCACCCAGCTTATTCTTATAGACTCTCTTATGACTATAGGGGGTATAGCTAACGATGACTATACAGCCCAGAAGAATGTAGTCTGTCGTCTGGCTGATGCCTGCAGAGACTTGGACTGCCACATCATCCTTGTCTGTCATGCCAGGAAATCTATGAGCATTAGAGATAAAATAGACCGCTTCTCAATCAGGGGTGCAGGAGAACTAACAGATAGGGTTGACAACGTAATACTCCTTGGGCGATACTACAACGATGATCCCAGTGAGGCTGATGCGTACATGGCAATCTCTAAAGCAAGGCACTGGGACATGGCGGAGTGTGAGTTTGACCTTTGGCTACACTTAGAGTCTCTCAATCTCACAACCGAGCATCAACTTCCACGGAAGATAAACATGGACGACGAGGAGCTAGACTCTTGAAAAAGCGCGGACAAACAGTTACACTAAAGAACAACGAGACAGGGCGAGTTGTTGAGGCTAAAGTGATCCTATCCGACAGCAGACAGGGGTACCTTGCAGAAGAGAGCGGTAAGCCCTACTGTGGCTTTCTTGACGCTTGGGCATGGTACAACCTCAACGAATGGGAAGAGGTGCTCACTTAACTATGGATAAGACCTGGAAATCATTTGAACGACGCGTAGCTAAGCGCACTGGAGGGGAGAGGATTCCCGTCTCCGATAGAAGAACTCCTTTAGATGTAAAGCATCCCTATCTTGGGATAGAGTGCAAGTACCGGAAGAAGATTTCTAAGTTCATCAAGGACGCGATGGCTCAAGCAGTAAGGGGCTCGGGAGAGGATTTGATACCCACTGTTATCCTTGGGGAGTACAACAACTCTCAGATGTTAGCACTGGTCCGCCTCCCGGACTTATTAAACTTACTGTCAGCGGCTCTGGGAGACTCTACGCCTCCGCTTGGCGAAGGGGATGACTATGACGTTCCCTCTAACTACGGAGGAACAGACCCCGAATGACATCCCTATACCAAGACTACATTGCTATCTCTCGTTACGCAAGATATCTACCAGAGAAAAAAAGGAGAGAATCGTGGCCCGAGACAGTAGACAGGTACATACAGTTCTTCTCGGACCACACAGGACAGAATCTTTCCTTCTTGCGTAAGCCGATTGTCGAGAAGGAGGTGCTTCCCTCCATGAGAGCAGTTATGACCAGTGGGAGGGCATTAGAAAGAGATCACGTTGCAGGCTACAACTGCGCCTACGTTGCCGTAGACCATGTTAGGGTATTCGATGAAGCCCTCTACATTATGCTGTGCGGTACTGGCTTGGGCTTCTCTGTGGAGCGGCAGTACATAGCAAAGCTCCCTGAAGTAGCCGAGGAATTCCACCATACTGATACGACTATTGTTGTCAGTGACTCCAAGCTAGGTTGGGCAAAAGCCCTAAAGGAACTGGTTGGAATGCTGTATTCTGGGATCATTCCCAAGATAAACGCTGATAATGTAAGACCGGCAGGCGCTCCTCTCAAGACATTTGGCGGAAGAGCGTCCGGCAGTGAGCCTCTGGAGAGGATGTTTCGGCACTTTATAAGGGTTTTTGAGAACGCTGCAGGCAGAAAGCTCACCTCTATGGAGGTCCATGACCTCATTTGCCATGAGGGAGAGGCTGTCTTAGTAGGTGGTGTACGCCGGACTGCGCTAATCAGTCTTTCCAATCACTCTGACGAGAGGATGCGTAATGCGAAAAGTGGACAGTGGTGGACAGAGAATCCGCAAAGAGCACTTGCTAATAACTCAATATGCTTTACCGAGCAGCCCGAGGTGGGTGCTTTCATGCGTGAATGGCTATCTATATACGAAAGTAGGTCAGGTGAACGTGGGGTCTTCAACCGTCAGGCTTGTAGAGATATGCTCCCCGAGCGGAGAGACGCAAACCATGACTTCGGTACAAACCCCTGTTCGGAAATCGTACTCAGACCCGCAAGTTTCTGCAATCTCAGTGAGGTAGTAGCGCGGCCTGATGATACTATCGCTACCCTCAAGAAGAAGGTGGAGTACGCAACTGTCCTGGGGACGATACAGTCTACCCTGACTGACTTTAGATACTTACGTGCTATCTGGAAGCGTAACTGTGAGGAAGAAAGGCTGTTAGGGGTGTCCTTTACCGGGATATACGATTGCCCCGCCCTCTATAACGCTACGCCTAAAGAGCTCGAGTCGCTGCGTAACCATGCTGTATCGACTAATGAGAAGTGGGCCGCCCGCCTAGGGATTCCACCTTCGGCAGCAGTTACCTGTGTGAAGCCCTCCGGTACGGTGAGTCAGTTGGCAGACTGTAGTTCAGGCATCCATCCCGCCTACAATGATTATTATAAAAGGGCTGTGCGTAATGACAAGAAGGACCCATTAGCACAGGTTATGATCGACGCTGGTATCCCTTATGAAGAGGACAAGCAAAACTCAGAGGCCTGGGTGTTTTACTTCCCAATGAAGTCTGACGGGCTTACACGCAAAGACATAAGCCCTATTTCTCAACTGAACACATGGAGGCGGTTTGCACTCCATTGGTGTGAGCACAAACCAAGCATGACCTGTTACGTAGGGGAGAGTGATTGGCCCTCTGTCGGGTCTTGGGTGTGGGAGAACTTCAGGATGGTGAATGGTATCTCCTTCCTTCCGTCTGCAGATGATGACCACATATATGAACAGGCCCCTTACCAGGATATTAGTAAATTAGAATATACTAATATACTAAAAGAGATGCCAAAAGAAATAGACTTCAATTTCGAAGAAAACGTAGACAATACCACGGCCAGTCAAGAGCTGGCCTGCACAGCAGGAGTGTGTGAAATATGAAAAAACTTTCAGAATATTTTAAGGACAGAAAATGGTATAGTAATGACAAGCCAAAGCCAATGCCTATAGATGCCTCCCCAGAGGGGATCGACATTACGATACGGAATATCAATCGAGTAACCATGCCAAGGAGCGATGATTCTGGAACCGATAGGGGGGAGTATTACGAGTTCTTGGCAAAGTGTGATCTGTATAGGGCTTTATGTGGTATCGCTGGGTTCAAGGAATTCCGCAGACAAGATGAAGATGATCATTCATGGACGGTAGAGGCAGACATAAGGCCCACTTACGATTACCGTGATGGCGGGAAATGGGGCGTCAAGAAACTTGGTTGGCTGGTGATGTGTGATGGAGAATTATATTTTACGTCCAAAAGAAAGCAGGACTGCATAGATTGGTTAAGGGAAAATGTTCCTCCGTATGTTCATAGTGAACCTTGGTACTCAGACCTACCGGGGTATGGTACGGAGCAAGGGGTTTACTTAGGCGATGGGGTATACGGACATTGATAGCCAAAGATAAGCGCTGGCAAAACAAGGACTATCTTAAGTTTGTCAGTGAGATGCCCTGTTCTAACTGCAGGATTATAGATGGTACTGTGGTCCCTCATCACCTCAAGCATCGGTACTCCCCGTGGGGGGGTGGGGGTATGGGGCTTAAAGCATCTGATATACTCACGATGCCTTTGTGCTATGACTGTCATTCTCGGGCCCACAATGGGGATGGAGATATACTAGACTTCCAAGCACCTTTTATCTTCAAAACGCTTGACGCAGCTACCAAACATGATGTAATATCCATTACATACAAGCCCTATGAGTACTACAAGATATGATAGATGAGGCATCAGCAGAGAAGGCTCGAGACTGGATGAGGGATAATGCAGTGGCGCATGGGCAAGCGTTATCCGATAAGCTACACTTGGAGGACTTTAGGAAGGTAAAGTTCTCTGTACTGTTTCAGCAGTCGCCAGAAGATACGGTGGCTGCTAAAGAAGCGTGGGCATATGCTCACCCCGAGTATAGGGAGCTACTGGACGGGCTGAAGGTAGCTCGAGAAAAGGAGATAGCCCTTAGACATAAATACACAGCAGCAGAGGCGACGATAGCAGTATGGCAAACAAGCTCAGCCAACAACAGAAAGACGGGGTTTTGATGGATGCGGAAGAACTAGCGCAGTGGCGGGAAGACTACAACAACGCCCAAGGGTGGGCGAATGAAGATCAACTCAATCAACAGCAACGAGAGGAAACTAAGATGGCGTATGAAGTGAAGGACAATGAGGTTACATTGTGGCCCCAGGAGAAGAAGAGCGAGAAGTCTCCGCCCTACTCTGGAAAGGGTCTTGTCAATGGCAAAGAGGTCCGGGCAGCTATGTGGAAGAACAAGAGCAGGGATGGTAAAATCTATCTCAAGCTGAAGTTCAGCGATCCACAGGACATGGGAACCCGTGAGGCCCCACCAAGGGACGAAGACTTTGACTTCTAATGGCGTAGACCATGAAATAGAATACCATGACGGAAGTGTGGTTATTCTTAATTTCGATCCGAAAAAACATTACTATAATGTGGAAGGCGCTTACGCCCCATCGGTAACTACGATACTCGACTCCATAGCAAAGCCTGCACTTGTACCGTGGGCAGCTAATGAAGGGGCTAAGTTCTACAACATGAACGCCCATAAGTTACTGGGCAAGAACCCCTCCATGACAGAAGCAGAGATGGGGAAAGGGATTCGCTCTGCGTACAAGACCTCTTCGGGACAGGCTCTTAACGTAGGGCTCATGGTTCATAAGTGGTGTGAAGAAGCCATCTTATGGAAGTTGGGTAAGGGCCCCGCTCCTGGTATGCCTGAGAACTCTCAGGCCGAACGTGCTATCAACGCGTTCAGGGAGTGGACAAAGATCAATGAGATAGAGTGGCACACAGTAGAGGAGAAGGTGTACCATAGAGGCCACAATTATGCAGGGACTGTTGACGCGACAGCCACCATTAACGATGAGTATTGCGTCATAGACTTCAAGACATCGAAGTCTATATACTCGTCGTACCACCTGCAGTGTGCGGCCTACGCTAAAGCGATAGAGGACATGAGGGGTAAGGAAGTAGACAAGGCTTACGTACTACGCTTTGACAAAGCTACGGGAGAGTTTGAAAGCGCTGCCTCGGTAGAGGTTATGGAAAACTTCATAGCTTTCCTAGGGTTCCTTGAGGGCTACAGCAGACTAAGATCTTTGGAGAACAGGCGTGGGAAATGATACAGCAGAAACATTAGCAGGGCTCATGGCCTTTCATCTTACCGCAGCTATAGGTATAGCTGAGAGTTTAATAGAGCCTGCAATGAAAGAGGAGGAGTTGTACATCTACATACAGGAGGTGATAAACGAGGCTATCAGGGAGGGGAAAGGTCAAAACGATCATGCTCTGTGGGAGACTATGAGAGACTACTTCGATCCTGGGGCTTGTCCAATGGCCCTAGAGATGCACAACAAGCATGCTGGCCCACACCAGCAGATAGAAACAAAGGCCTCCATAAACTACAGGAGCGGACAGATGAAGGGTAGGGCCATAGAAGGAGGGGATGTTGTAGAGCTCGTTAAGAAGTCAAGGAAGGACCATTGAACCTGTTAATCATAGGCGATCCTCACGCCCACCCTGACTATGATAACAGTCGGTTCACTACGCTAGGGAAGTATATAGCTAGGGAGAAGCCTCAGATCATAGTCTGCATAGGGGACATGGCTGACATGCCTAGCCTATCATCCTACGATAGAGGGACTAAGGGGTTCGAGGGGAGGAGGTACAAGAAGGATATCTCTGCGGCCATAGACGCGCAGAAGAAGTTGTTTGCGCCAATAAACAGGGTTAGAGGGTACAAGCCTAAGTTACACATGTGCGTGGGGAACCATGAGGACCGGATAGTTCGTGCGGTGAACACTACCCCTGAATTAGATGGGGCTATCGGATTACATGACCTGAAGTATGAAGACTTCGGGTGGAAGGTTACTCCCTTCAAAAGGAGCGTAGCTATACAGGGAATCTCCTTCAGCCACTACTTTACGTCCGGTGTGGCGGGAAGGCCTATCAGTTCGGTCCACATAGGCCATGCTTTGGTAACAAAGCTCCACTGCTCCGCAGTGCAAGGACATTCCCACTTATTCAATCACTCTGAGCAGACTCGCCCAGATGGTCAGAAGATATTTGGCTTATCTGCCGGGTGCTTCTCCCACCCTAAGTATACTGAGTCTTGGTGCCAGGACACTGAATACCAGTGGTGGCGTGGGGTTATTATGTTAGAGGGATTAGATGGGGAGGGTTATTACAACGTGATAAGGGCTATCACTCAGAGGAGTCTTCAATAACCCTGATCCTCAGTATATTCTTTGTTGGTATGTACCAGAGATTTCCCCAGTAACCTTTCTCCTTAGTCATTGCCAAGGTGGTCCACTCCTTAGTCTTCTTAACTAGGAGCCCGTAGGTCTTAGTCTCTACCGTCTCAGGAGAATACTCCGCCCATCCCCCGTCTGTGTAGGAGTCTATCCAAGAGATTTCAACAAGGACTACCCCTTCTTTCCCTTCTTTCTTCTTTCTAACGGTCCGGGTAGAATCCACCCGAGAATCATCGGTACGAATATCAACAGCAGTAAGAACCATCCTCCCATCTCCACAAGTGAACCAAGTAAACTCCAGAAGTTATCAGGAGCGCAGCTATTCATATCTGAACTTGATGTTGACCCAATCATCACCTCCGTCGCAACGTCCGCCACAGCCGCAGTCGTCAGTCCCCCAACAACCAGTCCGGCAGTCCCTGACACTGCGTTCCCCACAAGAGCACCTGTCGTCCCCAGACTGCTGACTATCGCTGCTTTCTTGAGCGTCGTACATCCTACTGTACAGGCACATCCGGCGATGACCACCAGCCAGTAACCCAACCGACTACGGCGATGACGGCTAGAACACCTACGCAAATCCAAAACTTCTTTCTCTTTCCTAATTCTTTCCATTTTTCCATGTTGTCTCCTCTAGGAACATATTTCGTTTAATAATACACAATTTGCCAGCAGTGCAGAACCCAATGATATCCCAAGAATCAGGGTTATCATTAGTGCCGCGAACCAACCATCCCTCACCTAAATATATACCACACCAATAGCGTGGCCGCTGCGATGTCTACACAAACGGACCAGCAAATGTAAGCCCTCAATAACCATTTAACGACCAAGAATACCTGGGGGCATTCCGCCACCCGGTGGCATTGGGGGTGGCCCCTGTGGTCCTGGCATTGGCATTGGTCCTTGTGGTCCTGCCATTGGAGGCGGTCCACCCATTCCAGGCTGTGGCATGGGCGGTTGCCCACCACCCTGCAACGCGGCCATAACTGCTTCTTGTGGCACTCCAGCCGCCGCAAGCTGTTGTACGATTTGCGTCAATGCGCTTAGTAATTGTCTTGGGTCCATTAGGATAGTTCCTCGTTTAGTTTATGTATCGAATCAGATACTTTGGATATAAAGATAAATGGAAATATTCCATGTACCACAGCAGTCAAGGATAAACGAAATAGCTTTGAAGCAAGCCCCAACGCAAAACACAGATGTCTCGCCCATGATAAGTTTATATCCTTTAAATGTTTCATAATACTTTTGCTACCACAATGTTTCCCTCTTTGTTTGTCTTTAATTCTACTGTACGTTTCTCGCAAGTAAATCGGGTTTTCCCAGATGCCGTGTCTTTCCAGCCATTTCTTTTCAAAGTACGTTTCATACTCAGGCATCCTGACATCCCCATTTCAACCCACTCGCCAGAGTCGTTCTCATAATGACCCATCCATTCCTTTAGGTTATCGTTCATGTACAGCAGTAGGACAAACATAACTTCCATTAGTGTGCCGCCCCATTGCCGAATTTAATTTGTGCTACTTTGTCCTTTAGTATCTCCACCTTCTTCTCCAGTGCTTCTATTCTCTGTCGGTAGAAGTCAAGGGTAAGTGCCTGTTGTCTGTCGAATGGAGCATTGCCGTCCTCAATATTCTTTAGTAGCTTTTCAAACTCGCCGGATAGATGCTCGATCAACATGAACTGTTCAGCATCTGCGGGCAGCGCCCCTAGCTCACCCCTTGGCCATTTTTCAGTGAAGGTCGAGTTCTTTGTTACATCAGCTTGCATGAGTATCTGGTTTGTCTCAACTACATTCAGTCTCTCAAGTATCCCAAAGTAACCCCATGCGCCTACACAAACTGTACCAATTAAACCTATAAGGTTTCTTATAGGCATTCCAACACTGGTTTTATCGCTTAGACTGACATCATCCACTACCGCTTAACCACCTTGTGAACAATGACCCACCAAGCCCACCTAATCCCACGGTAGCAAGTACCACACCAATACCTATACCTCTTGTGCGTTCTAGTTGCTGATCTAATCTATCCAGCCTATCATTCTGCTCCCTTACCATAGTCTCAAGACTATCGACCTTCTGAATTAGTTTTCCAATCTCAAGATCGCTAACCTCGCTCATAATTCGTCCCCTAAAACATCTTCATGTCTGTCTAATCTGTTTGCTGGCCTGTCATCAGACCAAAGTACCGGGCCACCTGAGAATATGAGGCAAGCGGTATCGTCTTTCACCCCGACCAACGTGTAGGTGCCATCTTCTCCACTGTCCACGGTCAGATAAATATCAACGTCACCTCTGGATTTAGTCAGGACCGCTCTGATTACTTCTCCATATTGATGTTCGAGGAAGTGAAACATCCCGGCAGAATCACGGCTGCAGTGCAGCATGAACTGTGCGGGTACAGATTGGGTTCCGGGTGGGGGCATGACGTTCTGTCGTTGCTCCGCAAAGGCAGGCGCTATGAGCAACAGGGAGAGCGGGATGAAATACTTAAAAAATGTCTTCATATTGCTTCGCCATATCTCTAAGCCAACTCTTTCCGGGTAGTCCAGCCCTCGCCCTTCTCTTATCGTTTCTAAGTTCCCTTATGTCACGATTGATCTGGCTTACTTGCTTAGCATATTCTGTTGTTGTGATTCCACCAGCCCTATGTTCAGACTTGAGCCGCCTCTTTTTTGTCTGTAGGTTTCTTATATCTCTTTCAAAAGAATACCCCGCTCTCTTCCGTAACTTGCGGGTGGACACCGGCGTTGTCTTTATCCCAAACCCTGAGAGCCTAGCGCTCAACGGGTCGTAAACATCCTTGGTCGGGGAATACTTACCACTGTAAGCTCTCTCTAATTTCTGCCCTGCGAAAGACGGGAACCCTTTGAAGGGCCAGTTAGGTGTGAAGTTCTTAATCATCTGGGCCATCTTCTCGCCCTCTGGAACCTCTCTGCCCATGAAGGCATCCATTCCTAACAGGGGGTAGCCCACAGCGCCGGCGGCACCAAAGCCGGGCTGAAGTGATTGCGGGAGATATGGTATTTGACCTAAGCCGCCCTCACCCCTGCTGTATATATCACCGCCGGGGATCATGCGTCCTATGTCCATATACATATCATCCCTATTCTTGTCTGTAAGGGCATCAGGCATCTTGATCATCGGGGATGGCATAAAAGGTACACCAAACAATCCTCGATTCTTTTCTTGACTCATCAGGGAGCGTTGATGGGCTATCTCCTCTGGAGATTTATCAGACATATCCTCGCCAACGGCATTCACTCCATGCCATATCAATCCCCACTTGGCTAACTTAGCCGGCTTCTTCGCCGCTGTCTCTGCAAGTCTTGGGACAATACCATACATATAGGATATGAATGGGAGCGGTCCTTCCCTTAAAAGCTCAAGCATGGGTGATGTTCTTTCGTAGTCAACAAACCACTCTCTCGCTTTCTTGGCTGCTTGTGAGGCGGCTGTATCCTCATTCAATCCCTGTCTAACGAGATCAGCCTTGTGGCTTCTGAACAGGGCCATGCGGAATATCTGGTCTTCCATAGTGTAGACCTTTGCCGCTGCATTCCAAGTGTATTTCTTTGCCAGCTTAAATGAATCCTTGGCTATCTTACTTGCCGGGGGTATGAAGCTGGTAGCATCATCCGTAATCCCTGCCCCATGCCTAGAATAAAGATCAAGCATAGCCTTGGCATCGTTGCCAAGCTCATCAGCAAAGAACCCACCAAATACACCAAGGTTCTGAGCTTCCTTGAATTCATCCGTCTTGCTCCACATATCTCTAGCGGCCCTAGCTACATCAGCTATGCCACCATCAGCAAAGTCATACATATGTACGTTGGACAGGATGTTATTCATGTGGACAGCGGGGTTGAGAATGGTCTTGGACCCCTTCCACATAGAGTTCAAGCCTCGATATGTCCTGCCTAGTGAACTTCTCTTGTACTTTCCAAGAAGGTTCAGCTTCCTAATCCCCATCAGGTCTCTGTAAACCTCTTCACTCACAAACATATTCTTCAGAGCTGGGCCAAATTCCTTGCCGGTTATTTCACGGGTGAATCTACCCACCTGATCTACTGATGCTATGGTTGGGTCTGCCGCTAAGTCCTTAAAGAATCTAAAGGCTGAGACATCATTAGCTAGGAGCTTACCCGTTCTGTCGAGAGCATAGGCGGCATCTGTTATCTCGCCCATCTTTGCCCTCTCGTCTGGTGTCCAATCCCTGCGTATCCTAACCCAATCATCACCCTCTTTTATAATTTCCCAAGGGCCATGCTCATCGGGATACTTGCCCATCTTAAAATCTTCCTTACTGATCCTTACGGCTCTGCCACGCATCTTCAGCTCATCACCTATAGTCTGAATCTTCTCACTGGTGTTGGCAAACTTGTCACCCTCATGTCTGGTATAAGTTCTATGTAGGTAAGTCTTCGCGTTTTTCTCAAACGTGTCTTTATCTATAAGCCCCATATCACGCAGCTCTTCGCCATACTTCTTAACCAAAGCGCGACTCTTCCCCTGAAGACCTACTAAACCATCATCAATGGTAGCGGTTTTATCGGTGAGCATTTTATACAGGGCTTTTCTTTCCGGCTCTTTAAGGCCGGCTACCTCTCTCACTAGGATGTCAAACTCACCACCTATGGCGGCTCTGTCACCAGAGAATCTATTCCTTCTGGCTATGTAGTTATCAGCAAGGCCGTAATCAGGCACAAAGAATCTACCAAGAGCATCCTTCTGCCCTTGTGTCATTGCCTTAGAAGCGCCGAAACCAACACCGGCTCCAAGCGTAGCGCCTATCAAAGCGTTAGCCATCTTGTCCTGTATTGGGGCTTTAGAGTCCACGTTGTACCCAGCGAGACCACCAGCGGCGGCACCAGAGGCATCAAGGCGGGTACTCATACCCTTCCATATAGCCTCACCAACGGGCTTGTAACCAGCGGCTATAGCTTTGCCGGCTCCAGCCGCAAGTGGACCAAGCGCGGCACCACCAACCGCGCCTAGAGCGGCTTGTTCTCCACGACTAAACCCTAGTTCCGGGTCAACATAACCAAGTGCGCCGGCGGCAGTACCGCCTATAGCACCGGGAACCATTAAATTATAAACCTTGTTAGCTAGGCCGCCGCCATGCTTTAGATACTTGAGTCTGGACACTGGGAGAAACCAGCCAACAGGGTCGGCTATCAACCCACCCCAATAAGCCATCGTTACTCCAGTTCCATATTCATCCTCAAGTTCTTTTAGCTTAGCCTGTTCACCCTGCATCTTCTCTTCGTTGTACCCAGCAATCTGCTGGACACCGCGAATAGTATCTTGGAAACCAAGTCCGGCGGCATACCACATGGCATCAGTCTTAGAGAGTTTCTTCTTCTTTCTCTCTTCATCCTCTGGAACAAGAGATAATCCTCCCGCTGGTGGTAATAGCTTTAACGCCACCTACTCAACCTGCCTACGTTTACCGGCAATAATCACCCAATCACCAGACTTTACACCTTCAGACTCTGCCCTTGCTGTAAAATCAGCCTCGCTTTCATAAGACTTTTCAGGACTGCTAGTTGCTTCTCCTCCACCTCCTGCTCCGTATCCTCTCACTGTCCTTCCCTCACTACCACCATATAATTCAGGCAATTTAAATCTACCAGCTCCGTGAAAATATTCAAGAAAAGTAGGCATATTGGGTAACAGTTTACCTTGCTCATCAGTAAAGTATGTCTTCCAAAGTTTCTCAGCAAATGTCCTGTTCTGCTGTTCAGTAACACCACCAGTATTCAACTTGGCAAATGATGCCCAGTTCTCAAGGTTGCGTAGTGCAGCTTCCTTGTCTTCACCGGTAGCATCCTGATATTTGTATAGAAGCTCGTTGTATCTTTCCATCTTTCTATCGGCAAGCAGTTTATCCCCACCGGGGGTTTCACTTCTTGCGTGTCCAGCTATCCAACTTGGGCCGGGGTCTTCAGTGAATCTCTTATGCTCCCACTCACCGGGTTTCTTCGGGTCTTCTCTGTAGTATTGAACCTTACGCTCTTCTGGAACTGAGCCGAATATACTGGCTACTGTCTTGGGATCACCACCAAAGAAATGCGCCCTCTCAGCGGCTTCTCTTTTATTCTTCGGCATATAGAACTGTCCATTAGTTCCGGTGAATACCTGCTTCCAAATATTAGAAACCCTCTGCTCCTGATCAAACTGATCAACAGCATCTAGTTTGGTTGTAGCCATCTTCAAGTATTCTTTAGACCTAGACCGACCACCTGTAAGCTGTGCAATGATGTCTAGCATCAAAGCCTTTTTATAGACTTGCTTGAGGTTATCGAGGTAGACTTTCTTTCTCGCGGCTGGGTCATAAGCATACTTACCCCACATAGCCGCAAGTTGTGGATTGTTTCTTAACTCTGAGTCATTGCTTGACTTGGACGTTGGCTTGTCTGAGGTTACAGCGCCAGCGCTAGCCCCAGCTTCCTTGCCTGTTTGCGCTGTTCCCACAGCCCCCTCTTTCTTCTTAGAAACGGCGGTAGTAGGTGGGCCAGTAACCGGCATTCCTATTTGTTTATCATAACCCTCAAACTTTCTAGGTGGAAGGGGGTCAGGCATTCCAGCCCTAGCCATTTCCTCAGCATCCATGATGTCTTCATTGATTGCTTTTCTATTGGCTACCCTCTCTCTCCACTCATCAACTTTGTCTAACCAAGCATCTCTAATTGGTGGTTGATCAGTTGCGGCAGATACTACAGCATCCTTACCTTTATTAACTAATGCGGCAACCTTTTCAGCGTTCCTCATAATCCATTGACGGCCTAGCACTGGGTCTTCTAACGCCTCTTGAGGTGCGCCAAGCATCCCCAATAGCTTGTTCAAGCCTCCAGCTACCAAGTCAACAGGCAGTGCTATGCCCAGCACATCGGCTAGACCTTTAGCCCACTCCGGAGTACCGGGTCTTTCACCGTGTCTGCCACCCATGTCTTTGGGGTCTATAGCCATTGATGGGTATGGAGCCTCTAAACCAAGCCTACGCTGCTTCTGAACCTCCATGTATTGATCAAGCTCACCGGGGGACCAACCCTCGTAACCAGCGGGGTCGTCTTGTCCGTAATCTACAGGTGCTTCAGATTGAGCTAGGCGCTGTTGTGCAGCCTGATGACTAGCTCTAGCCTCATCAGCCTCAATCTGATTAGCTTGAGCTATAGCAGCCATCCTTGCGTCAGCAATAGATGATCCTGTATCAACGGCTCTGTTCTCAGGCGGTGGCAATGCTCCACTGGCGTGAGGTCGGTACTTTATTCCGGGTGGTATTCTCCTAACATTGGGCGGCACAAATTCTTGAAACCTTCTGTCACCGGCACCCTGTCTCCTATGCACATTTGCTGGGGTAGGAACTTGGTTTGGAGCTGTTACACCACCTCCGAAAAAGTCAGTTCCCGGTAGGTTAGTTGGTTGTGGGGTATTAACCGCAGTTGCTCTCGACCAGTTAGGATCATCCATTCTCATATCCTGACCGGGTAAAAATGGTTGGAACCTTGGGTCAGGCGTGGGTTGTGGAAGTCTTGTTCTAGCCCTTTGCGGAGATGATATACCAATCGGGGGCGGTGTGAACTGAGACCTACGCACATCACCATATCTTTGTAAGGATGCCCCTATTTCTGCTTGACTAGGTGCGGCAGTACCTTGATCTACTCTAGCTTGCTGTTGGGCCATGTCATCATACCACATCTGCATACCGGCCTCATCACGCTCTGCACCCCTACCATCCCAATCTTGTGCAGGGTCACCAAGCAGACCACCCTTTATGGTGGTTGTCTTAGTGTTGGGGGTGTCGCCCTCATACTCTTTTATAACCGTGGTTATGTCTTTGGCGGGAACTTGCTGCTGATCCATCCATGCCGGCCTACCACCAAAGGATGCCCATTGAGGCTCCCCATAGGGACCGGGCCTAGAGGGCTGCATTGTTATACCGGGATGTTGATTCCTCTTAGCCTGTAACCAAAGGAGATATTCTCTTTTTGTCATATTATCTCCGTATGCTGTTTCGCATTCCAGATGCGTTGGGTAACCTTCTTCTAGGTAATGTCACACCATATTGTTTTGGCGCGACAACATTGGCCGTACCAACCCTCACTGGCTTAGCGGGATTGAATTCAGATGGGTCTGCTTGTGATGACAGCATCGCATAGCTTTGCCAATCATCATCCATTCCCTTTGTTATCCCCTCAAATGTGCTTGATATTTTTTCAGAGGCTTCGGGGAAATATTTTTTGAATCCAGACTTTATTCCACCCAACAATCCTGTTGGCTGTTTAGCACCACCCGTAGGGTATCCCAGAGGATCACTAGGATCAAATACCCGACCACGCGGCCTCTTCATAAGCATTCCGGATGCCATTACATGAATCCCATCAGGGCTGCTGAAGCAAGACTACCTAATGCGCCGCCTACCCCGCCACCGGGTCTAGGTGCTATCGTAGTTCCACCATAGTTTCCTTGAATCATGTTCATGTAGTTAGCCAAGGCTTGCTGTGGGGCATTAGCAGAGTATTGATACCTGTGCATATCGGCATCTATACCACGCTGTTGCGCTTCACGCATTTCACCGCCAACCTGTCCTAACGCACCGTACATCGAGACCGGCGCTGACATTATGGATGGGTACATACTCCCCCACTTGGTTGCCCTGTCCTGTGCAGACTCGTAAGCCCCGCCATACATCTCAGCCGCCTTATTGGTTAGGCCGGATTGTACTGCACTAGCTATAGCTTTGTTCTGCTCAAGGTTACCACGGGTAGAACCGCCGGGTTGATGATAGACTAGGCTTTCCCTAATGCCGGGAAGTATCTGGTTCTGTAACTGACTCTGAACCTGTCTGCCCATAGCACTAACCATTGGGTTGAATGCCTGAGTATTAACGCCACCAGACAGACCACCTATCATTGCAGACTCAGCCGCCGCCTGTTGCGCCCCTGCCCTTGGGCCACCTATATACCTTTGGGTTCCCATCCAGCCTTGTAGCTCACCCGTTCCGGGTGCCGCTGTAGTCTGGCCGGGATAATAGCCGGGTACTCCTTGACCATATAACCTAGCAGCTTCACCGAAGCCGGCTTTAAGGTAAGGCTCTTGACCCTCCCAAGGTTTTGTTGTTGTTGTGCTTGATCCGCCTGACATAATTTATCTCCTATCTCATACCCGGATGTCCACGACCACCCTGTTGGCCCATGCCAGATTCGCTGTAACCGCCGCCGTTTCTTTCATCACGACCTAAAAACCCTAACCCACTACCGAATTTCGCATCATTCGCCATCTCTTGACGTATCTCCGCTTCAGAAGCCCTGCCTCTATCCCTGCTCTGCATCAATCTTGACTCAGCCTGTTGATAAGCCAGTTGTTCCTGTACCCGCGCTGCCTCCTGCTGCCTTGCCGCTGCCTCCTGTTGTGCGCTAGCAAATTCATTCGCTCTTTGCCGCTCCGCTTGAACCTGAGCAAAGTTATCCACTGCTGGCGTTGCAGGAGCGGTTGGTGTCATGCTTGGTGGTGACCAAGCAGGAGTCACTGGTGCTGGTGTGGCTGGTGCGGTTACATCACCACCAAAGAAGTCAGTTCCCGGCTGTGACATTGGCACACCTCTAAAAGTATCCACCTGACTCGTAACGTCACCATAGGATGGGTCAGTTAATGGACCCATAAAGTTAGTACCCGGCGCATCAGATGCTGTCATATCTACTCCGGGGCCATAGTCTCTGATACCACTTGTCATATCTACTCCGGGGCCACTGATACCACTTGTTACGTCCACTCCGGGGCCGTAGTCTCTAATACCACTTGTCATATCTACTCCGGGTCCGCCAAGCAATCCAGTTATAGCGTTGGTTGCTGGAGGCGCATAGCGCGGTTGCCCAATTTGAGGGTCCATCCAATTTTCTAATATGGGTGTTGACGGATAGTATCTTGAGTCTACACCACCCATGTCGGCATCAGCCATCATCATGGCATCTATGTCATCGTCTGTAACTCCACCCATATCTTGCCATCTGCTAGAAATTCCGGGGGCGCCGCCATAGTTCCAACCAAGTTTATACCCTAATGGTGCCAAGAATGTATTCTGCCATGGAACACCTTGGTCTATTACGTTACCCCACTGATCTAACTCCTGACCATATTTATAATTACCAGAGAATGTTGGACCCTCAGTCCCACCCGGACCTGTACCTGTTGCTGGAGGAGCTAATGACGGGTCAGTTGGGATTGGCCACATATTACCGGGGCCGAATATTGGGTTAGGTCGTGGGATAAATCCCGGCCCAGTTCCACCACCACCGGGAAAACCGGGTTGCGTCCATCCGGGATAACCACCGGGATAACCTCCACCGTAACCACCCGGATAACCACCGGGATAGCCTCCACCCATCAGTCCACCGCCCATTAATCCGCCGCCCATCATTCCGCCACCACCACCGAATGCGCCACCCCAGCCGCTTCCGCCGCCAGTGCCATAGCCCCAAGGGTTCTGGTATAAGATACCACCACCACCAGCTAAGGGGGAGTTGGTTGGCAAGAATTCATTCCAATTCTGCAATGGTCGGTTGAACAGTTGGTTGTAATAGGCTGGCCCTTGAAATGAGGGTGCAGCATTATTAAGCGTTCCTGCGCCGTAAGATAATGGCGGTAAGCCAAGCTGTTGTCTTCGTCTAGGGTCTACTATTGTTGCCATTATTGCATCCTCATTTTCAAATCTTTGGTATATACTATGTAAGTGTCTTTCCAATCTGGTAGTAACTTCTTCCAGCCCTTTCTGCCCCACATCTCAAGAGCAGTACATCCAAGTTTAACTGCAAAACCTTCTATCATTTCCTGAAAACTTCTAATCTCCTCAAAGTCTTCACCGGCTAGAGATATGATTCTTAATATCTTCTTCTGCGGATATGTTATAAGCTGAGTAACCATCACCGCGTGTACATCGCTTTGTTCTGTAGCAATCCACAGTTGCATATCTCCGTGAGTAAGAGGCTCAAGGAAATCATCTGTCTCCAACTCACCTTCTGTATGTTCTTTTACCTTGTCAAGTAATGGTGCAACCTCTTCCCAGATATATGCGATATCTTCAGGCTGTACGATTTGAGCCTTCAACCTAGTTTTACCCATGCGCTTGTCGTTTCTTTGAAGAAGTATATTCCCTCTCCAGAGCCTGGGTCCCAGCTACCATCTGCATCCGCATTACCAGAGGCATATCTGATGTCTCCACCCCTCGGCTTATCCGGTGCAGTATGAATCCTCTCTAATCTAAAGGTAGCTTGGTTAAATATGACATCACCCAATCTCTTTAGTTCGTTTGTCAGGTACAACCCTAAATCTTCTTCATTTAACGGTAGAGGATTAGGATAATAATGAGTTACAGACTTTACTACTCTGTCTTTATATGTAGGCATTAATAACTCCTAGAGCCTCTCCTTCCGGCATCATCCAGTTCAAACTCATAACCGTCTAATCGCCAATCAAAGTCACCAGTAGATTCAAACTTAATTCCATAGAGTTTACCACTCTTCCTGACTGACACTTTAGATTGCGTATCTGGATTAAACGCAACAGCATCTGACCAAGTGACAGCTTCTTCCGTAGAGTTCTGGGTTCCGACATAGACATTAACTGTATTGCCAGAGCCTGTTACTTCCATCTTGGGCCAGACAGCCTTAATTCTTTTTACGGTAGACTGGTCATTCTGCTGTTGAGCATTCATTGTCATCCCCGTCCTTTCTATAAACGAGGTCATGTCCGTATCGTCTTCTCTATTGCCAGAGGCATTCCTGTACAGTTTAGTATCTGTGGGAGATGCCATGACTATCACATTCTCAGACTGTGACCATGTTTCTGTCCAAGTACCCAAGGCACTAGACCATGTGGGTATTGCCGCAGCCCATGTTGTAAATGAGTTTGGATCAGGTATAGTGCCGTATCCAGCACCCGCTAAATCTGGTAGATCACGAATGGTAAAGGCTTTGTTAGTCCAGTTCCAGACAACGGCTTTGTTACATTGGTTCGTTGCGCTGGTTGGCGTGGGAAAGCAAGCCCACATCTCAGTGTTGCCATAGTCAGCAACTACAAAAGATTTCTTAAAGTTAGAACCATCTATCTCACCGAATATATAGTCCCTTATTTTATGAGGCAGAATTGATTGTATTCTCTGACCATCGTTAATATATACATCACCATTGCCAAGGAAGAAGTGACCGCCATCAAACTCAGCCACACAGTTTTTAGACAATGCACCAACTGAGGGCGATAACTGATTAAACTGGAATATAAAGGGAGTTCCAACATAACTCATGCTATAGATGGAATCTTCCTTGTAGATCATAAAGGTGTCGCGCAGGGGGAGGCCGTCAAGTATCTCACCCTTGGAATCGGCTAACTCATATTCGCCAGCGTCTACAGTTGCGCTACTAATATCCCATGAAGTTGGAGTTGTTTGAACCCCAGCCTCTGTAGACCACTTTACAACCCGTGGATAATTAATTCCAGAACTCGTTATATTAAGGGCAACCAAGAAGGAGCGGAATGCCCTCATTGATTTACATTCTGTGGATGCTGTAAAGTTATTTAGGTTCTGCATCTTCTGGACAGTCGCTGGAATACCAGAGATTAATTCCCAATATTGTGGCTCGTCAAAACCATTGGTCATTACAAGGACACCGCCTATAACTGTAGAAGTCCAGTTCTCTGCGGCTGTAGCAGAATACGCACCACCAGCACCCGGCCCTCTGGTAATATCATACCATTTGTTAGTTCTGGATACCGCCGCTCCATCAGCGTGTATGGCGGCAGAGCCGCCCCTCGTACATCCTGTAAAGGTAGTTGGCGTTTTACCTGTATAGGGGATATCTTCACTCCCTATAGTTATAGTGCCATTGGTTTCAAATCCAGTTGTACTATCTACCGTTATGCTTGTATCTGAGGCGCTAATACCCCCATCTAGCGTATTTGATACTGAACTGTCATCATAGACATGAATGGCTGTAAGTCCACCCACAACCCAATACTCATTAACCCCTGCGACAAGGTGTGTAACATAATAAGGTGCGACAGGAACCGTAGCCATAACCTCCGCATATCCCGGGGCCTTTACAATAGCGCCGTGTTCAGACCTGATATTATTACCATTTGTCCAAACATTGGGGGGCAACTGCCAAGCATTAATATCCTTGACAATCCCAACCTGACCAACATTGTCTACAGCAATTAAAGCCATTTCAGTTCAGACCGTAGGCCAAGCAACACCCTGCACATCGTCTGCCGTACTCAACCCTGCCGGTAGATCGCGTAGTGCTTTGCGGTAGTCGCGCCATGCGATGTCATCCTCGACAGTCAACGCAACGTCAGCGACCTGTGTCCAATCGCTCGATGAGAGTAGTTGGTTGCGTCTTGAGCGTAGTTCAACCATAGCACGGTCAAAAGCACCCGCTGCCCATACCGCCTCTTCGGCATCTCGCGCCGCTTCTTCTTCTGGTGTGAAATCTACTCTCACACCGTTTACCATTTTGTGTCTTGCCATCTAAATTGCTCCTAAAGTTAGGCTATACCGTACATCTGAATTACGCCGTCAAAGTTCCCGCTCGTAACAGTAAATTGAAGGGCATCAACAGCAGATGCCGTATTTGCGTATCCGGCAACAAAATCATTATATGTATATGAATCGCCATATGAATTTGCGGTTGAGTAAAAATGCTTGGCGTAAGTTGTCGAGGAAGGATTGAACAGAAATAACTCTCCCGCGCTACACTCGTCTGCACCACTTCCAATTTCTCTATGCAAATTCACTGGATAAGACTGTGCAACATCATACGCAGTCACATATTGAAGTACCGTCCAACCACTTGTTTCGTGATTCGCTGCTTGGGAAAATGTTGCTGTACAAGCAACTGTGTATGAACTGCCAGAGTCAGTAGAAAACGCAACGCGCAAAAATTGAGCATTCGTAGCAGGGTTTATATCCGTAAACACAAACATATACTCATCATAGGTACTGTCTATTCCAGATGTGATATCTATAGAAGAGGAATTACTTGCCGTAGACGTTGAAATCAGTGTTGGTATACCCATTAGCCAACTCCGTACATCTTTATAACTGCATCCATATTGCCTGATGAAAATTTGAAGGAAATTTCGTCTATTGCTGAAGTTGTGTTTATGTATCCGGCGATAAACGATTCAACTTGGTAACTCGCGGCATCTTGGTAGCCAGTGCGTGCATAAAAATGCTTGACGTAGGTGGTGGAGGCAGGATTGAACAAATGTAATTCACCCATAAAAAGTTCATCTGCTCCATTACCAACGCCATCAGCCAACTGTTGATAAGAGGTTCCTTGCGCTTGGTCGCTAGTCGTTAAATAGCCTAACAATCTAGCCGTATCACCCTCATTATGGTACGCCCGAAAAAACGTTGTTGTCATCGTTTCGTTAAAACCAGACTGTCCATCAGCATTTACCTGAAAGGTGAATAATGTAGCATCCGTTGCAGGATTCACATCATAAAACTTAAAGATATAAAGTTTGTAAGTGCTGTCTATGCCAGTAGTAAAATCAGAACTAGCAGCACCTGACGATGTATTGGTTGTTATCAGGTCCATTGCCATTACTTTACTCCCCACATCTTTATTGTTCCTGCATCTACGTTGCCGGACAAAAACTTGAAGGATATTTCTGAAAGGTTCGTGGTAGTGTTTATGTACCCGCCTGTGTATGCTTGCATACAGTTCGCTGTTGTGTAGGTATCCCAGAAAGATGTCTTGCCTTGAAAATGTTTGACATACGTTGTGGATGCAGGGCTGAACAGGAAAAGTTCACCGCAACAGCCGGAATCATTATCATCCGGTACTGATGTGGTCAGGTATTGATAACCTGTTTCTTGTCCTTGATCGAACTCTGATCCCGGCATTGATAGCCCTGTAACCGTACCGTCCTCACGATGCCAGCACCTAAAAAATGTTGACGTAATGGTTTCGTTATAACCAGTTTCACCATCGGCGTTTACTTGCCAGCCAAAAGTCGCATCTTCTGATGGGTGTATATTGTAAAACCCAAACTTCACTTCCTTATACGCTGTCGGTAATGTGAATTCTATTGATGCGTCACTACTGGCCACAGCGGTAGACAACAGAACTACACTTGCTGTGCTGACTCCCGCTACGCCGAACAGGGCTGCTTTATGTGCGCCTAGTGGCATCAGGACATATCCGCGCCAGAGAGGAATCCGTACCACACAGGAGATGCACCACCGTTAAAGGTGTAGAAAGTCAATATGTCGATTCCGGTTGTCGCTGTCGTGGTGAGCGTTGGTGCTGAACCGCCAGCCCACAATACTGAAGTGAATGCGCCAGTACGACTGCCGGTTCCATCCTGAGTCAGAATTAACGTCAGTGAAGAACCCGCTTGCAATCCAGAACCAGACGGCATTGTGAAGGTACAGTTACCTGTCATAGTGAAGGTCTGTACATTACCGTTAGTTTCAGCAAGAGTTACAGCGGTACTTGAATTGCCTCCAGCATAGACAGTTTCGGCGTAGTCCTCGATGACTGGGCGTAGTAATACGTTATCCGCGAAAGATACGTCCGTGCCGCTACGGGGGCTTATGGCGTTTAC
>Ga0080013_1001758_pt1 | contig 27646 bp, 20 predicted proteins | sample ETNvirenome_6_85_FD_69236 | JGI IMG/M metagenome (GOLD analysis project Ga0080013, IMG submission 69236) | Marine viral communities from the Pacific Ocean - ETNP_6_85 (SPADES assembly) (version 2) | ecosystem: Environmental > Aquatic > Marine > Oceanic | place: Pacific Ocean | collected 2013-06-19 | reverse complement strand
AACAGTTGGTGAGTCATAGAATTCCAATCTCAAGAACGATTTAATCAAACTGTTCTTTCTGAATTTAAGGTCATCATCTGTAAACCCCATGTTACCATAATATGTTGGTGCGTTAACTGGTGGTGAGTTATAATAATCAGTTCCACTCACCGTGTCCCAAAAGTAACACTTATAAATAACTGACCTTGCAGGTATACTCAAGTTCGTATCACGAGCTATAAACCTAGTTTTCTCGTAATCGATTATTGGGTTTATTGAATCCGCTTTTTCCACCTGAACGAATTGACGCTCAATAGTCTCAGCTTGGTCAACCAATTGAAAATTCATATCAATAGGTATGTTAACCGTGGTTGCGGTCTCGGCACCATCAGGCACCCTGAATGTATATCTGTTAACAGGCAATTTCGGTTAGATTTACTTGGTATTGATTAGATACTCCCTTCCCTATAATATCAAATGGTGGGAAAGTTATTGGGTTTGGTGTTGGTACCGCACCATCGTCTTTATATGTGTACAATAAGTCGTATTGACCAAACGGGTCTTGTCGTCTTAATGGGAAACATAAATTATGGTATAGGTAGTGAGAACCATTCAAGAACGGATAGTTAAGTGTTTCATATTGACCATCGTTCAAACCTATATCCAATAGGTCTCTCCATAACCATCTACCATCACCCAAATCTTCAGCATAGTCTGGAATACCGAACGTATTCGAGTCCCCTTGCTCAACATAATTAGAGAAGTCTCTAATTTTCATTTTGTGATGTGGATTATAATAGTAACCTTCAAGTCTAGGACCTTTAGGAAATGGGTCTGCTGGGTTTAATATCTGTTCTCTATTCGTTGTATTAAATCTATGACCAACTTCGCTCAATACGTATTCCATACACTCAAATTTGTTGTACTCCACAACATCACCATAGAAATAATCAGCGTTAGCCATTACCGAATCCTCTAACGGTAACGGACTTATAAATGGGTTCTCTTGTGGGTTCGCACCTAGAGAACCAACATCGTTATGTATACTTCTGATATCTGCCATTTGACCACCCCAAAAACCTGCATCACTAATACCTTCGACCACACCCATATTTAGACCAGATTTAATGTCTGTGAAGAATCCAGCCTTAGTTTTGATAAACGTTACGAATATTTCACTCAATGGTCGACCAAGGTTATCAACTAAACCACCTACCTCAACGTCCTCATTAACAACGAATTGACACACTTCATCTCTATAAATAGTTTTAGCAAATGCCGTTGGGTATATCTCGTAGTCATCGTCCTCTATAATACCGTTATTGATATTGGTGTTGACTGTTGTAATCTTTTTGAATAAGCGTAGGTAGTATGAGGATTCCTGACCACCAACTAATCTTCTTAATCTGGCATCTGTTACCGTTATAAGTGGGTCAAAATCAATCATGACCGAGAAATAGTATTCCATATTACTACCATCGTCAAGTCCTGTCCTCACAACTCTGTAATCACCATCAAGAATTGCTGGACTTAAACCAACAAGTCTAACTCTATCACCCTGATTAAGGTTATGCCTTACTGGTGTTGCTAAAGCTACAACGGTTCTACCACCAATATCCACAGAATCAATACCAACAATCTTAAGACCATATGTTGCCCCAGACACTATGTAGTGTGTTGTGTCAGCAGACCATGGGTATGTCACTGTTAGTTCCCAGTTCTTGACATTGTTGTTCAATTCGTCTGGTTTCATTGAGAACCTTCTCATTTGTGGTTCCATCGTAGTGAACTCACAAGCGCCAGTTGTGATTAAATTAGGGTCATAATACCCGAACCAACCATCACGTTCTTTAAGGTGTTCGGTGTATGATTGTTCATACGTTATTGAACCTGCACCAGTATCATCATTATCATAGGGGTCATCTAAAAAAGCTGCACCATTAAAGGTTAACCAACTATTAGAATTGTTAATATTGAATAAGACATTACTCATTATTGGTTTAACCGTACCGATAATACGATATTTCGTGGTACTTTGCCTCTCATCATTGAATACTTCACCAGAATCAACTATTTCGTTGATGTCGCCAGTAGGTAATAATCTCTCATTACCCTGAAGTTGTACATTAATGAAGGTATCAGTGTTTACACTGGTTTGTGATTCGGTACCTCTTAACCTATATTTAACTCTGTTTACTCCCATACTTCTTAAATATAGAGTACGAACCTAATTTTTAAATAGGTAGGTTAAATTTTATGGGTCTATCAATTCAATCTGACCTGTGGTACTTTGACAACCAGTGATATCAATAACATAATAATCATATACACCTGCTGGTAAATTTTCCCATAGGTAAGGTAAGTCTTCATTAAACACTGGGTTTTGACCAGTAATATAGATGTCATAAGGACCTACACCACCACCAGCATCAATTTCAATAAAACCATCACTGGCACCTGTTGATTGAGGGTCTTGGGAGCTAACTATAGACGGTGAGTAAACTGGTGGGTTAACCAACGTAATTGTTGATTGCGCTGTACTACCATCAGAGTCGGTAACATCAACAGTAAACGTACCATATCCGAGACCAGTATTTACAAAGTCGGTACTATTGAATGGTAAACCAGATGGTTGCATAGATGGATTAGTGACTGTCACAGTATATGGTGGTGTTCCACCAAGTGGTTGTATACTAACTACACCATTCTCAATATCATGACAAGTAGGACTACCAGCATTTGTTGTGGCTGAATAACTTAAAGGGTCTTGTGTATCACCACTACCAATATACGAACTATTGATTACCATATCAACAGGTGCTGGAAGTCCAACAGTTACAGTGTTAGCACCAGTCGATGGACAGGTTTCACCATTATCATCCGTAACCACTATATCATACACACCTGCTGGTAAGTTCGTAAATAGATTCACTGGTACTGATGTTACTATATCTGGTGGCGTATTAAATGGTGCCACAGTATTTACAGCCGTGATTGTATAGTCAGAAATACCACCATTAACCGTTACTTGGATTATACCATCGTCTTGTTCGAGACCACCAACTATAGTAACATTCGCAGTAGCCGTAGCTGTACAAGTTAATTGTAATGGACTATTAACCACAAAGGTTGTAGTTGTACTAAGACCAGCAGAATCAACAACAGTAAGCGTATACAGACCACCATCCAAAGAACTAATATCACCAGCATTAGGGTCTAATAATGTTGGGTTTAGGGTGAAAACGTCTCCGTTAGGGTATGTCCAAATGTATGTGTAAGGACCTGTACCACCAATAACCGTCACATCTATTTCACCATCACTATTACCAGAGTCATGTGTTACGTTACCAACAACAACAAAATTATCATCAGCTATAACGGGGCATGGTGCGAAGTATCGTTCACGCAATTTACTCAAGGCTGTTGAGGCTGCGTTCAAGCCGAAGTAGAAATAAAATGAAGCTTTAGTTTTATTGTTAGTTGTAAGGTGTTGAGGCGTACCGAAGAAGTTAGGGTTACCATATCTAAATATGTTATAATCGTCAGTACCCATTTGACTACCACAGTCAGGGTCACCGTCCCACTCACAATCTACGTCAATTGGGTTAGGGTGTAGTGTTCTAAGTGTCTCATCATTCAACCAAGCGAATACGTTTCTATTGAACCTAACATCAATATCGTTATTTCGTAAATGTGCGTCAGGTTCTACCCAAGAACCGTTAGGGTTTTGTGTAGCATCATCCAAACCAACACCCAATTCACATTGCCGTCTAAGGTTACCACATTGTTGTGAACGTGCTTGAGTATTAACACAGTTTACGTCAACGAACACAGAATCTACCATGTGTCTAGATGGGCTGTCAATACCATTTGTTACAATCGTTAGGTTGTTACCGTTTAACGTTGTTTCAGCTAATAATGGTAACATGTTATAGGTTGTATCTATAAACAACTGTTGAACCATTGGGACTGCATCGTAGTGACATTTAACTGAAGAACCTAACGAAACTATGTCGGTAGCTAATAAACTCCTACCTAAGTTTCGACTATATGGTGCGTAGTATAACGTATCATCGTTCTTATGGATAACACCCTCATTAGTTCTATTTGAACCTGCTTGGTGAGCATTACAACCGTCATGACCAACACATGAATCTAAGATGTAAGTATCATCGTAACAATCGTTATCGTAACCACTTGTATTAGCTGGGTCTTCATTGTAAACACCACCAGTGTAACCACCACAAGACCATTCACAGAACTTCTCACGACCATTACCAGTTTTCTTCTTACTATACTTGAACAATGGTGCATATAAAGTACCATTAACCCAATCATTATAGAAATCGAATTTCAATAGGTTAAGGTCTTCAATCAAACTCAACGCAACACAGTGAGTATAACCAGCATCACAAAGTATGTCAGTACAAGTACAACAATTCTCTGTAGTCGAACCAACACATATTGTACTTCCAACTGGAGGACCACCTGCCGCCTCGCAACCAGGTCTTCCATTCATACAACCTGGCGCATAATCATTGTCCTGACAAGCGAGTTTTATACAGGGAACATAGGCTATCCCATCACCACCAAATAGTGTGATAAAGTCGTTAATGATACCGATGATATCATTTATTATACTAATAATCGTCATGTTTATCAGTGTGATAATACCTGCCAATATGATTACAAGTCCACAAATGAAATTAAATAAGGCATTTGAGGCTATGAATAGTCTATCGAATGGGAATGGTGTATATTTACCCCTTGCGCTATCAACATCTTTGATACCAATGAACGCTCGTGATTGTGTGCTGGAAGGTTTGTCGGTGTGTTCATATCGTTCAATATGGTTCTTCACCGTATAAATCGTATTCCAACTTAATGTAGCTAAACTGGCTGGTCTGGTTTGAGAACCGAATTCGTAGTCTACATCTGTTAATACTTCTGGGTTGTGTGGAATCAAATACTTACCTCTGGTTCTTAATTTACCTTCACCACCAGTAACATCCATACCGATTCTAAATCTAACTTTAGCTTTGGTTGGTAGTCCCTTGTTAGGGTCATCTGATGGCACTAAGTCTCCATATTCGTCTGTAATTCTATAGTCAAGATTCATTGGTACTTGGTACGCCCATGTACCATCCTTGTCAATTAGTTGACCACCCTTTACATCGAACCGTTCGATTGAACCTGATATGGTTTGTCTAATCATTTCAATCTTACCACTACCTGCGGTTTGACCATCCAAAACACCAAGTTCGTTCCTTGGTTTACAGGTTGTGTTAATTGAACTTTCTTCGTTATCACCGAAGATTGAACCAATGAATATAGCATGTGGTGTGACACGTGTTTTAAGGTCAACATCACGTCTGGTAATCATTACATTACACATATCCTCATCACCCCAAAATGGTTGAACATCCACACCAAAAGGGCTTCTGTTGATGATATGGTTCATAGCATCTAAATTGTCTTCCTTTTTGAACTTAGTTGTTGAATCAAAATTATCAGCAGTTGAACCTTGTCTGATGTAATCATATGGTTTTTGACTGATGTTACCAATATCTGACATATCAGCTTCAGCGTACATGATGTGAGCACCTGCTGGTACTCCGAAAATCATATAGTCACCAGCATCGTTTGTTGTCGTTGTGAACTTGTAGTACTTACAATAAACATCCAACATGTCATCGTTATCGATGAATTCCCGTTTGTTCGGAAATGAACCTACGGCTGTAAAACATTCGTTATCTGTATCGTTGTTTCTGGATAATAGGTTATATCTGGTACCATCCGTATCGTTATCACTGATTGTTTCGAATGGGTATTCACCATATGTTTCTGGGTCTAATTTGTCATCATCAGAAATTGGTACAAAGACGCTTACCTTGGCGTTAGGGACACCGAAACCGTTGTTTACGGTAACTCTACCAACTATAACACCATAATCGGCACAGAACTTAGTATAAAGCTCCTTCTGACTAATCTTCAATGATAATATCTCAACAAAGTCAAAATCTTGTTCCAGATTTACTTTTAGAAATTTATCATCACCGTTAGGTGTTGTTCGTATCCTTATACTTTTTGACATTAAGCTACTTCATCTAATTCTAATACACCGAATGATTCCATTTCGGCTAATTCTTCAGCTAATTCTCGCTTCCTTTCAGCCTCTTCTTCATCTTTGGTGATTATATCTTTAGCTGCTCTGCTTATTGATTTAATCATTAGTACCGCATCCAAACGTTCACTCTTAATAAGACCTTTATATAGTGCGTATGACACGATAATCGGTGCGTATATTGGTGATAGTAAGACTAGGAATAAGAATATAACCCATTTAACCACATCGTTACTGTTAATTGATATCTTAGCTTCAGAAGCTTTAGTACCTTCTGGTATTTTGAAATTATTACCTTCTTTACATCCACACGACATTATATTATATCTTTTTTTTTACTCTATTATTATCCACTTATGGTTCGCAACCATTTTCTTATAGCCCAATTACTACCAGTGTTTATTTTACTACCTCTAAGACATTCAGAAATTCTTTGTCTGAGTGCCGCCTTTTTAGCGGTGGTGAACCCTTCTCGTATTAGGTAGGTTGCAGCATCTACTAAATTATCAAACACCATCTCATTCTTAGTCTCAATGTTAATCGCCTTAAATTTAGTGAAATTACCATTCATTTTCAACCCTAATCTAGAATTTTTTATTTTCACCTCATTATTATAACAATTACGTCTAAACTCGTTAACCGTAGCTGAGTTAAATCCAAGTGTCGAATCGTTAGCTTTATTAATCTTAATGTGATGATTCTCCCTATCTACCAAATCATCTTCGTGGCATTCTTCAATAATTTCAAACCTAAATTTATCAATACCGTATTTATTTACGGAATTCTGTAAATAATTGTTATGGTGAGCATCGGATAATAACCCACTTTCATGATGTTTCAATCTTTTACCTAACGTGATTGAGCTACCTATATACATTTTACCATCAACATCGTTAACGATTTTATAGATTCCACAACTCATAGTCTATTAGTTTTGTATCAATATAATTGAAAGTACGGCTAAATCAACTATTAATTGGTTTTAACCCCGAATTTAATTCTTCTAAGGTAATAGAACAATTACTACCTTTAGTCAGGTTATCCTCCCACGGAATAAACTCTAAATTATTTATGTTACCAATAATCTTAGGGTCAACACCTTGTTTAAACCCCTCTAACACTGAAAATTTATGGTCTAATTGGTACGCCCCTTCCACACCACATAACCCACGCTTATCACTATTATCTAAGGTTCCGATAGGTTGTTTATTAGTGATTTTATTAACATCACTACGATATTTCAAATAAGCTGGTAACCCCTCCAAATATGAGTCATAATCCATACCTATTTTAAATCTATCCTCAGTTCGTATTACATCAAACTTACTTAGCCTAGTATGAACTGTAGTATAAGGTACACCTAATAGATTAGACACACTCATCAATGACTGACCTTCCGAATATAATTCAACCATTTTATTATCTTTTGGGTGGTCATACTCATATTTATTATCCCTAGGTACCCCATTATTTTCCAATACTTTCAATATTGAACTCTTGGCGTACCCCAACTCTTTAGCAATCGCATAGGATGATTCACCATTACCGTAACGTTCAATTATTTCCTCTACTGGTAGTGAGGTACCCCTCAACTTACCTTTCTTAGCCTCACTTATACTTCTAGTGAGACCCATACCCTTTAATATCCTTTGCGGAACTGTAGATGATGTACCCAACTCTTTACCTATCTCAGTAGTTGACATACCACTAAGTGTATACATATCCCTAATTTTGTTATACCTTTCCTCACGCTTCCGTTTCTTTAGTAAAGAAGCATCAGTAAAAGTTACCCCACAACTCAAACATTGATACCGTTGTTTGGTACCCACCTTACCAAATTTCTGTACCCTACTACCACATTTTATACATCCCATGATTATCATTTAATTATAAATATACCACCAAATTAGAAACAACATTAGTGTTTGAATTAATTCGTCTTGACACGAATGCGAATATCCACATTAGGTCTCTTAATTTCGAACATACTGATTGGGTCACCCATCAATGCGTAGTTTGGTGCCAAGTCAATTTCTCCTGTAGCCTCATCAAGCAATGGTTGTGAAGTTTCGTTAAGTGAATACCCATTACCAACTTTGTTGAACGCTTTCAATTCCATTACGTTAAGTACTCCACCGACATTGTTGATGTTCTCAATTAATTGACTCATATAGATATTTTTCCCCATATCCCAATTATCAATATCAAAATACGTCTGTATTGCTTGTATAACCTCACTTATTATTTGGGCACTTGCGAATTCCTTATCTATGTATAGCCCAACTTCAAAGGCTAAATTAATTACCTTACCATTGGTTACTTCCACATAATCATTCATCATTCGATAATCACTCAAGTATCTCGCAATGTTATCTCTTAGCGTACTTGTTGAAGTGTTCGTTAAACTACCATCTATATCCAATGATAGGATATATACACTTATCTTATTTTGGTTCTCCATAACACCAACTCTAAATGGGACACCGAACTCACCATCCATCAAGGCAATTCTTGATTGGTAGTCCTTGATTGTCACACATCGTTCTTGTGCTGAAAAGTTGTATCTTACCAGATTTCTGATTTCCTCAACTGATGGTTCGTTTTTACCGCCCAATGCTGGCAAAGGGTTATTAACGGTCAGTGATGATTTAACAGCCCTATTTATCTGAGTATCTGAACCATTTACGGTTGTCTCAGCATTTGTAACAGTGGTTAATACGTTAGGACCTAAATTTGTTGATGACCCACCACCTACTCGGTAGCTTATGAACACCGTTGTACTTGGGCTAAGTGTAACACCCATACTCAGGTTATTAATGAAGTCACCAATTCTACCCACCAATGACGCATCAACGTCAAAATCACATAGAGAACCAACATCCTGTGATCCACCACCGAAAATTATTTTAGCGAAACCTTTGTCGGTAAATTCACGAATGAATCTCCTATCCACTCTGACCCATCGCCCTGCTTCAACAGAACTGTTGTCGCTAGCTACGGTATTGTCAGAAACGAAAACCTTGTCTTCAGCTAATGCTCCCATCTCAAACCACCTCAAATCACTATCCAAATATTGGTCTATGGTCGGTGTTGTGGTAAAATTGGTTCCTTCAAGTGCTATTATTGAATTAATTGATAGAACGTCCGTATCAGGAAGAATTATCTCGAAGAATGGTACTACATCATTTTCAGTAATAACTCGCTTAAACGTCTTCGTAACACCATTGATGACCATTTCTCTCTTGGTTACGGTGTAGTTGATGATATTGTTTGAACTATCGAAGTTCGGTATAATAATTCTGTTTGGAATTCCACCTGCCGCAAATGGTGAAGAGAAATCAATATCTGCAATTGTTTCGAATATCTTACCAGCACCTGAAACTTGAGCACCTTGTCGTATAAGTGGTGCGTAGGCTACATCCCATGAATCACCTAAAACGGGTATGGTAACAGCAAAATCCACAATCGTTACAGATGGTCGTTTACCTGGAATCTTAAGTCCAAATGTACGTGCCATACTAAGAACACTTGAGTTCTCCTGTGCATAATTTACTTGAGTCTCTTGGAACATTCTATCGGTATGGTATGACAGCATGTCACCAACCGCAGCATTAAGCTCCAATAGCATCATACCTACTGATGCATCATTAAAATCGTTAAATATTTCGGGGTAATATTGCCTAACATATGCAACTAGTTCAGTTCTAATATCAGCGAAATTTCTTGCAAAATATGGTATCTTCTTAGCCATCTTCTTTTTTTATATAAATAGATTATAACCTGTTATTTGTTAATGTCAATATTTTTTAGTATATTTACACATATTTATAAGTACTCAACAATCAGGATGAAAAAGAAGACAACAAAGGAATTTATAAGTGAGGCGAGTGCCGTTCATGGTACCAAATATGACTATTCAAATGTTGATTATGTGAATAATAATACACCAATTAAAATAATATGCCCAGAGCATGGTGAATTCGAACAAAGACCAGTAAAACACCTAAATGCAAAGCAGGGGTGTTCAGATTGTGGGTTGGTTTCTCAAATAGAAAAACAACGTAAATCAACTGAGAATTTTGTGTTAGAGGCGGTTAAAATTCACAACAACAAATATTGTTATAATAAGGTTGAATATGTCGGTAATAAGAATAAGGTGATTATTATATGTCCAGAGCATGGTGAATTCGAACAAAGTCCTGATAACCATTTAAAGGGTAAAGGTTGTAAATATTGTGGTGGTACAGCTAAACTAGATACTAAATTATTCAGACTAAAAGCTAAGGAAATTCACGATGACAAATATGATTACAGTAAAGTTAATTACATCACTTCTAGGTCTAATGTAACCATTATATGTCCAGAACATGGGGAATTCTTACAGTCACCAAATAATCATTTATCTAAACGACAAGGTTGTTTTAAATGTTTAGGTAAAGTATCTGATACTGTATCATTCGTTAATAGAGCAATAGAAGTACATGGTGATAAGTTTGACTATTCCAAGGTGGTATACGATAACTGGTTAACGCCAGTTATAATAATCTGTCCAGAACATGGTGAGACGTTGGTGACACCTAATTACCATTTAAAAAACTATGGATGTAAAAAGTGTTCTAACTCGGAATCATTATTAGAGAATGAGGTTGGTACCTTTATAGATTCATTAGGGGTTGTAACGTCAAAGAATGATAGGTTAGTATTGGGTGACAAGGAGTTAGATATTTACATACCATCACATAAATTGGCGATTGAATTCGATGGATTATATTGGCATTCAGAATTATTTATTGATAAAGGTTATCATTTGGATAAGACCGAACGGTGTGAAGAGAAGGGTATTCAGTTGATTCACATTTTCGAAGATGAATGGTTACATAATAAAGACATCGTTAAATCTAGAATTAAGAATATCCTAAACCTTACTAAAACTACGATATACGCTAGAAAATGTGAGATTAAGGTTGTGGACAGTAAAACTAAACGAGAATTCTTAAACGATAATCACATACAGGGTACTGTTGGTAGTAAGGTAAATGTTGGGTTATATTATAATGACGAATTGACCTCTTTGATGACCTTTGGTCACAGACCAGTATTACAACCGTCAGATTATGAACTGTTGAGATTCTGTAATAAAATAGATACCACAATTGTTGGTGGTGCTAGTAGACTTTTAAAATATTTCATTAGAAATTACAATCCGAAAGAGCTTATCACATACGCTGATAGAAGGTGGAGTAGTGGTAATTTATATGAATCATTAAAGATGGACTTCATTGCTAACACACCACCCAATTTTTATTACATTAGGGGTAAGTATCGAGATAATAGAATTAAATACCAAAAACATAAATTGGTGGCGATGGGGTTTGACGAAACTAAAACTGCAAACGAAATAATGTCTGAGAACGGTTATTATAGAATATATGACTGTGGTCATAAAAAGTACTCAATGAAAAGATAACAAAAAAAGAGGTCATTACGACCTCTTTTAAATTATATATAACTTGTTGATTATAAGCTAGTTAGCTCACAACTTCCACCTGAACATGCCACAGCAGAAAATTTACTGACTTCTACATACTCTGGTTTTATTTTAGATAGTATTGGTGCAACGTCCAAATTACCGATTGACCTGTTAGTTTTCATCCATTTGTGAGCCAAGTGAACATCCTTCATACAAAAGGTTAGTTCTCTAACGTCTATGAAATGTTTCTTACCGAACTTCTTAGCTTTGCTAATCCAGTCTTTCTTCAATAGAAGTGATTGTCTGGTACCTTCAATTGGTAGTTCGTCATTAATAAGGTAATCACATGCTTTCCATAGGTTGTTATCAAATAAATGTAGACCATCTACTATCAAACCAGAAACGAACATTGAAGAGTGACCATACCTCTCTATGATTTCATCAACTTCCAACACCTCTGTGAATGGAGCTTGGTTGTACACCTTATCACCAACGTGTGGTAGTAGGCTAATACCTGAGAACCACTTTCGGTTTTCCCAAATATATTCTTTAACTTCATCCCAATCGTCTACAGTGATTGTATTCGAAACATTGTGTCTTACATCTGGGATTGTCCCAAGTTCTACATTAGTCCCATTCTCAACCCAATGTTGTTGAACAAGCTTAACGTATTCCAATTGCTTAACACCTAATAGGTCACTCTTTAACATCGTTTTCTTGTCAGACTTAACTGGGACGAACAAAGCATAATCAGCGTTAGTAGATGACCATACAGAATCCTCAATAAGGTCTGGGTATTTGTTCACCAAAAACTGTGCGATTTCTTCTTCCTTATTTATCTGCATGATGCGGAAATAATTCTTAGAGTGGTCACCATGGATACCTGATGTAGTTTCTAACAGAACTGAGTTATGTGATACCGCACCATTACTTAGCTGGTATGAGTGTGTTTCAGACACCTCAATATCCCCAGTCATAGCGTACTCTTTTAGTATTGTAATTTTTTTAATTTTCATAATTATTTATTTTTCTTTATCCTACCCGATTTAAAATCGGTGTTAATTTTTAAAAACTCATCGAAACTAATAGTTAATTGTTCTTTAGGTGTGTATTTAAAATCATTAATATTATCATTATACCACCTAAAGCCCCTGTTTTTTAGTCCACCGATTTTACCTCGTTCAGATTGGGCGCTTATCCTATCTTCTTCGGTCATCCCATTTTTTTCATAATACGCCTTACTAAAGTAACCAACCTTACCACCAGAAGAAGATATTTCCTTCCTAGTGGTCGGGTCGTAAAATGCGCTTATTTGTTTTTCCCGTAGTATTTTATGTTGTTTATCCCTAACTTTTGGGTCGAATATACCATTTTTATTTTTACGATTTACTTTAGCCGCATTAATACCACCTAAACTACACCATTCTAATCGTTTTTCATTTGACACGCTATGAAACCCGTATTTTAGAACAGATTGTAATTTAGCGTAAAATGTGTGAACTTTAACCATTTTTTCTTTATGTAAATAATAATCTTCCTTGGTTGGGGATGCGAAATTAGTATGTAGGTTCAGATAATCCATACGTGGGGTAGCCAAAGTTAATAAATGTCGCTCATAAACTAAGGCATCAAATTCATCATCAAACCTCTTAATGACTCTAACCTCGAAATCTTCCTTACCGTATAACTCAATTAATGTTGACACCGATTTAGATGATGTGAAATACGTCACCCAAAAATCATCGGGGTGACAGTTCTTAGAGTATCTAACCCCAATATATTTTAATTGTGTCGTCATATTCTTAATGTAATAAACGTAAGGTACTTTTGTTAAACCATCCATACATATAGATGGTTTAACAAAGCTAATCTTAATATGAAATTATTTCATCATTTTCGTTTAAATCTTCGACCAACTTCCAACCATCTTTTGTTTTTAATTTGTGGTTACCAGTAAATTTATATGTATTACCATCCTCAAATTCAATCTCATATAGTTCAGATATACAATTAACGTATAACCCAGTAATCGGTTTTAATTCATTATTTTCGTCATATACTTTTATTTGGTGTTTTGGTATAGCTGAGGTTTTTGGCATTAAAGATTTAGTATCAAGCTCATCACCTAAACAATAATTGAATATCTGACTCAAAGTCATGTCACCCAATTCTGTTCTAATTAACGTATCAAACGTTGTGCAAGCATTACCACTTGGTTTAACACACGTAGTTCTAGCCGCTTTATTGATACCAATCATTTCAGATACGATTTCGTTAACCTCTTTGATTAATTCAGCGCCAGTCTTTAAAATCTCTGGGTCAAACAAAATCTTAGGGTTATTCATGAAACCTGTAATGGAACAACCGATAAGCGCCTCACGGTCACAAATCTCTTGACTCTCTGGTGCTAAATATTTGAAGTCTGTGTATGACGCTTGTAACGTACCAATAAAGGCTGAAGCAATACACGCTTTATAGAATGTTTCAACATCATTACATTTACCACCATTGATTTCAGTCAGATTACAAACTTGCCACCCACTTCTACCATCTATAGTTCTTGGAACCATACCTATTTCAACACACGGATTGTATACGACTTCATAAGATTCTGAGAATACAAATCCAGGTTCTCCGAACTCTTTAGTTGATTGGAATATGTTCTCAAATTCACCTTTAGTTATGTCGCCCTTAACCATGACAACTGAATTGTTTGACCTAGCTCTTTGAGGATTGTCAACAAACCAATTACCAGTTTTAGCATTAAGCATTTCTTCATCATCATGACTGAACAATGCTATTGTAGCTGAACGTCTAACACCACCACTAAGCACTGCGTCTGAACAATGCATTAAAATGTCATAAGCTACGATAGGTGTCATCTTCTCTGAAGAAGGTACTACCACACTTTCCATTAATTTTTCAATCCTTTCTAATGACTGTTTTAGTCCATCAGGTCCTGGTGCTTTAAATCCACCACTGATTAGCGCACCCTTTGGTCTAATTTGCGAATAGTCAAAGTGAACTACACAATTCTTATATTCTGGGAATGTGTTATCGTAATTAAAGTATGATGACATCAATACACCAACAGCATCTGACCAACCTTCAATAGAATCCTCTATAACATATGTTACGGTTCCATTTGTTCTCTTAGATATTGTTGGTATCTTAGCAACGTATTCTTTTACGAATGACATACCGACACCACAACCACACAATAACATGTACATAGCTTCTTGGAAGACTCTGGCTCTGTCGCAATATGAGACAGTACAATTATACATTTTAGCATTATGCTTCATGATTGGTTTACCACTGAATTGTAGTGAACGCTGTGAGGCTAATACCAGTCTATCTTTGTATGCTTGAACAGCTTCAGTAAAATAGTTATTAAACTGTTCGTTTTCGAACCCTTTTTTTAGTTTAGGGTTATTACGGTGCATATCCATTACCGTGTCAACTTTTTCTTCCCAAGTCTGTTTTCTATCAGCTACCTCATCGTATTTGGAGTAGTCATTATAGAATTTAATATCAGACAAAATTTTAGTACCTTTCATTTTTCGGTTTTTAATTTTTAAACAATATTATTATAGGTAATGTGGTATGTGCTTTCGCTCACATTACAAAAAAGGCACAATTAAGTGCTATTATAGGTTGATTATCACAAAGTCTTTCTCAACGAATACCTCATCGCTGATAGTGTAATCTATTCGGACACTCGCTCTGTGTTCATTGGTTGGGTTCTGTTCAACGATTATTTCGTTGACAACTAAGTTCGGGATGTATTCCTTCACTACCGCCTTAATGTCAGCTTTTATCTCTGAAAACGTTTCTGCGTCACTAGGTTCGAAAATAAACTTCAATAAGTTTGTACCAAAATTAGGTTTATATAACCGTTGACCCTTCTGGGTCAGAATTAAGTGCATGAGGTCGGCTCTAACTGCTTCCGAATCTGTATCGTTCAAGTCTAAGAAAAACCCCTCTTCACTATCCTTAAATGGGTAGTTTATATTAATGTAATTACCTTGTGCCAATTTTGCGAATATCTTTACAGTAAATAGGTGTGTCACCTATAAACCGACCACTTATTATGCCTCTGTTTTGCTATCGTCCTCAGCCTCAGCCAATTCTTTTATTCTATCTTCTTCAACCTTTCTACGCTCTTCTTCCAACCTTCTTTCCTTAGCCATTTCCATCATCGTATTCATACGTTGTTGAGTCTCAACCACTTTGGTTTGGGTATTTGCAACAAAACTTTCACCACTTTCGTTCTCTGTCATGTCGATTTGTAGTGTTGAGTTATCAAATTTAATGTCGTGGAAAATAATACCATCTTTCCCGAAACGAGACTTAAGAATCGCCATTGTAGCGATACCAGCTTCCTTTTGAATGTTAGTTTTAGCAATACTAACGATAAAGTGACCAATCATACCTTTCTTAATTGAACCAGCCATTTGGTCAGCTTCAACTACTTCAGAACCGATTGAGCTTCTATTACCTTGTATCGCTGTCCAACCTGCAATATCGAAATCAGCTAATAGTGTTTCAAACTCACGCATAACCATACCTTCACCAACGTTATTATCTGATTGGATTACACTTGGTTGAACACAATCAATGTAGTCCAAAAGTAACATGTCTGGTCTAAAACCTTGGGCAATCTTACGCTTAACGTATTGACGAATCGTTGCTATTGTCGTACCAACACTAGGGAATCTTTTAAGGATGATTTTACCACCATTTTCCTCTTGGTGTTCAATTTCATCTTCTAACCGTTCTAGATTCTCTGGTAACGATAGGTCATTAAGTTCCATACCCGTCCAACAAGATAAGTGCTTACGTTGAATTACTTTAACGTTATCCTCGAAGAATATTTGTAGTACGTTACAATTATACCTTTTAGCGCTACTAGCCAGTTTAGTAATCATGGTTGTCTTACCAACGCCAAAAGGAGCCAGTATAAGCGCTAACTCACCTCTGGAGAGTCCACCATCCATTAAATCGTCTAAACCGTCTATACCAGTCGGAATAGGCTTCCTGTAGTCATCTTTCAATACTTCTGCCAACCCCTCTAACACGTTTTTATCACTATCAGAGATATCACCAGCTTCCAAAGCCTTACGCATAAGGTCAGCGCATTGTTCATAATCATTAATATCACCTTTGTCGATGATCTTCTCACATAATCTAAGAGCCTTATTAAGTTCTTGTTGTTTACAGAACTGCATAGAAGTCTCTTGGATATAGATACCATCATTTTCCTCAGCGTTAGCTACCCTATCGATTTGACTTGTAAGAAACTTTTTCTTAATGTCATTGTCAAGGTTGGCAACCACACGCATTTTAAGACTATCCACATCTGGAATCGTTTCATACTTTTCATAAGCATCCTTAATAGTTGCAGCAATAACCCTTAATGATTCATCTTCGAAATAGTTTGGGTTAACTATATCCAGAATCCTCTCAGCGAATTTTCTATCCACTAAGAATTGTCTTATTAATCTCTCTTGGAACTTCAACCCAAGATACTCGAAACCCTCTTTTTGTTTACCCATTTGTTGTAAATATATTTAGTAGCACTTTTATTTCAATAACCTATCAACTTATGCTGATAGATGTTCCCTTACCTCTGAATAAATCTCAGGGATAATGTCTCGGATACTGATATTGTATCTCACTTTTGGTGGGAAGAAATTACCACTGAATTCGGTCATTGCGATTAAGCGACCATCATACTTCAATACAAAACCGATAACGTCTTCGTTCTCGAATACATCTCGTCTATCGATTTGCTCTGGCGTTTGAACTTCGTAAGGTTTGAACATCTTCCATAGGTAATCCTCTGATTGCCTCTTAAGGTGTGCTGGTATTAGACCCATACCACCCCAACTGTTGTTGTTCATACCTGTAAGTGCGTCCATAAGGTCTTTAACGTCTTTTAAGTTCTCCTTATTGAAGTTATTAACCGCAAAGAATCGTTGACATATGATATGTCCGTTGCTTGTTAATTTGAATTCGAATCTGTTGTCGTCTCTTCTGTTGTTTCTTGCTTTCATAATTAGTTGTTGTTGTTAATCAATCTCTTCTCCCTATCTATCAATTTCTTGAATGGTAAGAAGTAATCAGTCATGTAATACTCTTGTATCATTTCCTGTACCCCATCCCTCTCTAACATTTTGTACACTTCCGTTATTTCTCGGTCTGTACTTAGTGGTGTATCCATAACATCTATTAAATGTTGGGTACCCGAACTGGTTACCATTGGGATGGTTAGGTCTACCAGCTTTTTATTTATTTCGTAAATATCCTTACCTTGTATACCATCGGTTGTTGAGGTAAGGAGATTTGTAAGTGCCGTTAATGGTTTCTTCTTTTCAGATGCACGTTCTTCTTGAATCCTATTGGACTCTGTCAGAATTTCCTCTAAAGATGTCTGCCGTTCTGCTATGAATGGAAAGTGTTTTAGTAAGGTCGTTTCCTTTACCCCTTTAATCCCTTTAATCGAATCTGAATTATCACCACCAATTACCTTAACTAAGGCTAAGTTTGAAAGGTGATGTTTGAAATGTTCTTGGTAGTTGTCAACCGTTAGGTATAACCTCTTATCCAATAACCATATCTTAATTTCATCATCTATTAGTTGGCAAATATCTCTATCACTTGTTACTATCGTGATATCTTCGTTAACCTCTTTATGTTTACAGTATAAAGCTATAAAATCGTCAGCTTCTGTAATCTCATCACCTACTTGTCGTATTGACAAATGATACAGATATTGTTTAACCTTGAACTGCTGAAGTCTTTCTTCTTTATCTTCAGGTTCAGTACCTTCTTCGTAGTTCTTACCTCGACCAGACTTGTAGTCCTTGTAAATGTCGTATCTAAGTTTCCCACTGAAATTACCATCCCACATCACATACACCCTATGGTATACGTCTTTGGCTAGTAACATTTTAAGAACCGTTATGAATTGGTATATTCCACCAACGTGTTCTTGTTTTCTATTGTATGCGTTATGACTACCATGGTACCCTCGTTTGAATAGGGCATTTCCATCTACTAATAACGTGTTGATTCTCTCAATTCTTACACCATTCTTTGGTGGTCTCTTAGGCATCCCATTTTATTTACAGGGTTAAACATTCTATTAAAAATCAGGAGTACTATTATCACCTTTATCTTCTTCCTCTTCATATGACACCTCAGTATCAAATGGTACGTTCATTGCTGCATGAATAAAGGCTCTATTCTCCTTCTTGTATTCGTCCAACTCATCTGGATTAACAAACCCATGAGGCGTAGACGCAATTAGACCAGAACGTTCAATACCGCTAATGTGATTCTTTTCACACTTAATCTTAGTTCGGGTACCGTATTGGTATGTATTACCCAAAGCAGTAGCGTGTAGTTTAACAGTACCATGTGATACAATACCACCCAAGTGAACAATTAATCTAGAATTGAAGAACATGAACTCACCACCTTTATGTTTGACGATTCCACCATTCATATTGTCTAACCATATTTTTTGAACACAAATAAACGTGTTCGTATACTTAGACGCTTTGTCCCTACTAGACGGTATCTTAAAGTTAACTAGCGAACCGAATGCGTTCATTGAACCAGCATTCCATTGATTATTAGATGCATCTTTCGTTGCCGTTCTATAACCATTCAAAGTTCCAATTGAATCCCATAGAAAACATAGGTTCATCGGTAGTAGACCTTGCTCTTGTTCTTTTATCTTTTGGTTGACGAATAACGCTACATCTTCAATAACAGGTTCATACCTTGTTGGTTTCGATTTCATCTTACATTCATCGTGACAATAGTTCTTGTACATTTGGTATAGGCTGTGTTGCTTAATAAGCATAAAACCATCACCCTTATAAGTTACTTCACCAGTCTCTTCATTTACTACCTCTTTGTATCGAACACCTACAGAACGTGCATGTTCGTCACTCCAATTACCTTCAGTCTCAATCACGATCGGGAAGTCCCCAATCTTTTGAGCACCTGCAATAGCTTCATAGAACGCAGTTGATTTACCAGTATTAGAAAAACCCCTAACCAAACTCACATAACCTCTTGGGAAACCAGGAAGTTTAATGGCATCATGCCACGGTTTTGATAGGGGAATCCACGTTATTTCCTTATCTTCAGGGTTAACGTCTAGTTCTTGCCCATCTAAATAAGTGTCTAAGTTGAATGTTTGGTTCGCTGTATTTGTAGTCTTTTTTGTAGGTCGTTTACCAGCCATGTTGTTGTTGTGTTTGTTGTTGTTGTGTTTGTTGTTGTTGTTAATTTTAGGGTAAAAAAGGTGGCACGAAGCCACCTCTTTTATCCTTGTTGTTGTACTCAGATTAGAATGGCATGTCGTCATCCCCATCCTCTGTTGTTGCAGATTCCAATGCTGGTTCTGGAGTCTTTTCAGTAGTTACGTCTGGAGTCGCCTCTGGCGCTTCCTTAGTATCCACTAACTCTGGAGTTACAGTCTTGTCAACTGGGGCACTTTCTTCGGCTACTAAACCTGCATTAGAGTTTCCCATCTCTAATTCACTATCTAAGTCTTCCTTAGTGTTGGCACTTGCACCTGAACCCGAATTTTGAGCTTCAAATGTGTCCTTGTCAACCCACTTCTCGTTTACATTGTCGTAAGTTGGTGTACCACCTTTGATGATAATCTCAAGATACTCGTATGGTTTGATGCTATAAACATCTTTCCACGTTTTTGTGTCGCTCAACCACTCAGTTTCCAAAGCTACATCTTCATGAAGTCTTGTTTTATCTGGTAATGGTAGGATTGTTTGAACAATCGGCACGTTATTTTGGTTACGTGCAATTGACACTGAAAGGTCTTGACCAGCTTCAGCAGTCGCATCTGCGATGTTACCCTTCACCAACGTCATAACGTTGAATATCTTGTCAAGTGTTCCTTGCTTTTGGTAGTTGTCTCTGAATCTCCAGAATTTAACACCATCAGCTTCAAGTTCTCTGTCGATAACTCTAGCAATGTAGAACTTTCTTGCTCTGTACTTCTTAGCTTGTTCCTTATCTTCCTCAGTACCTGAAGAATATAATTCTGAATTCACATCACAGAATGGACACGCCTTGTCTTCTTCATGCTTTAGACATGTAAAGGTCTTCCATTGACCATCTGCCAATTGGAACGTGTGACCCCACATTTCTACGAACGGTGTTTCACCCTCAACCTTTGCAGGTAGGATTCTAATCGTCTTAGTTGCGGAGTTAATTCCTGGCTTCAAGAAAGTTGTGAAGTAATTTGAGGTGCTGAATTTGCTACCTGAAGATTTGTTGCTGCTTGATGCGGCATTGTACTGTGCTATAATAGCTTCGTAAGATTTACTGTTTTCACTCATAATTTTTGTTGTTTTTGTTGTTTAATTGTTTTTATTGTTTATTACTCTTTGTTCGAACATATATAAATATCAAGCTACACCCCAAAAAGACCTATAAATTTAAACTTTTTTCAACCTTTTTTTCGGATTTCGTTAGCTTAACAGATGAACGAATTTCGATGATACAAATATACTACAGAATGTCAGACCTGTCAACCCCTAAATGCAAAAAAGTGGAATAAATCCACTTTTCAACTATGATATAACAATGTATATTCTTACAAATCCACTTCTTCTTCATCAAAATTCCTAAAACTCTTCTTGATATCGTTTGGTGAGTAATCATCCACATCTTGTTTAGTCAACACATACTCCTTAGTCTTACCATCAACCTCTTCTTTAGGGATAGCCAATTTATCTTCATTATCTGACCAATAATCTGTCAGCTTAATGCTATATGGGTATGAATCCAAAGAACGCATTTCTATTTGTTCCTCTGGTGTTGGGTTTCTTCTTTCGATGTCATGTTCCAAATCGGTAACCTTAGAACCAAGTTCTTCGATATTACCATGGATTTTCTCCATTGACGCCATTTGTTGTTGTAGCGTACCGAATCCGTTAATTAAATCTTCTAATTTAGCGTTAGCCATGTCTGAAGCCATTTTAGCTTCTTCAGTGCTATTCACCAACTCAGTAACATCTAACTCAACTTCATCTTCGGCTGGCATCTCTGGTTCCATTTCTGGTTCAGCATCCATTGCAGCGTCCAATTCTGGAGCACCTTCACCTTCTGGTTCACCACCAGCTTCGTCACCGAAACCTTCAGCATCACCTTCTGGTTCACCACCATCCATATCTAACTCACCTTCAATGTCACCAACGGCAGCGTCAACGTCATCAGTAGGTTCTTCAGCATCAGGGTCTGGTTCATCAGCTTCAGTAACCCCAACGAAAGTATATTCTACAATCGCTTTGGCACGTGCCGCTTCTTCTTTGATTAATTTTGCGTAGTCTTTCTTAGCCATTACGTTAATAGTTGTCTACCGTCTTGTGTTATCACAGTCTTGTGAACTCTTTCTACAATGCTCTTATCATTCTTAATGATGCAAACATCGCCATTACATTCGATTGTCTGAGTTGATTCTTCACCTAAGAAGTCATCAAGCTTACCAGTCAGGTCTTTCTTTTTCTTTGTTTCGTTTTCCATAATAATTGAATTAGGTGTTCGTTATCTCTTGTGAACTACCCACCCACGGCAGAGCCGATGGGTTGGGCTTCGGGTTTCATTGAGTGTGCGTTATTGCTAACGTCTGATTTCCTCTCCACCTTTGTATTGGGCAGTCCCTGCCCAAATATTTTTAAACCTTCATTCATTTTAAGTCAAGGTTAATTATTACCTTTGTCGCTTACATCCCACCCACATTCTGATGGGTGGGTTTTACGCTCCGTTATATAAATATCCCGAACTTAGCTAAAATATGCGTTCTATCTCATTTATGACCAGATTATCACCATCAACCATTATCATTCTGTTCTGATATTCAGACCAATCTATAATAACATCACTATAAACCAAGTTACCAGCCATCTCTGAATTGTCAGATTCAATCAACTTATTCAACCCGTTTATAGTATATAACGCATCACCCTTCTTGTGTATAAGTAACGCATTCGGGAATAACGCATTAAAGTTTACCCTATCATCTGTATCAATTGAGAATCTGAAGGTCATAATATTCAAGTCTGGTTCGGCAATTTGTCGATATTTGAATATCCCTTTTCGTTTAATGTAATGTCTACCTTCCATGAACCCATAGAACCATTCTAAACGGTCAGTTTCAATAAAAGAGGCTAATAAAATATTCCTAGTTGACATGTTTTCTTATAGAGTGAAGGTATGGTATGTACTGCACTTGTTCACAGTATGCATCCATAAAATCCTCGTATTCTATAAGTATATCGTCCCCTTCAAGAAGAACCCCCGATATTGCGTTAATTCGACCTAACATTCTCTCTCTATCAATACCCATGTATTGGTAGAACATTAAATTGATACCATATATCACACCATTACCATATCTTTCGTACATGTAAACCATGTCTTTGTCCTTATACGAAACCAAGTAATCACCACCCTTTATATTGTTAAATAAGTTGGTGTGGTCATCTTCAGACATCAATAGTGGGTCGATGAATTTGTACTCAACCTTATCTATCAATCGGTTATAACAGAAATCTACGAAATCCATTATGTCTTCAGCGTGATGCGTTCGGTGTTCCTTTCGTGTGAATGTCCAGAAAGTATTCTCGTCAATCTTCCTATCCATTACGTCTAACTCCTTATCAAACACCTCACCAGTGCTTTCCATACCAACACACATGGTTGGTGTACCGTCCCAAGCTCTCGCTTCAGTAAATGGTAGCCACGTGAAGTTCTCTCCAAGCTTTACTTCCTTTTCTGATATGACGATTCCTAATAGCATTTTTACAAAGGTACTACAATATTAGTTTAGATTCAACAATTAAACGTTAAACGTGTCTATTTCATTTGCTTGTGCTCTAGTTTTTGACAACGCTTGTTCTGTATCACTCTCAGTACCACCACCAAGGAGGTATGATATATGGAAGTGGGGTCCTGAAGCGCTTTCACTACCCAAAGTATATTCATCTAAGTAACCAATGTTTGGATAACCGTCACCAGCAGTATAACCTTGTATTATAGCAAGTACGTTATCGATTATAACCTGTTGTTGTGCCGTATAATCGTTTTTTGCTGTTGATGCATCTTTGCCCAACTTCTTGTATCTACCACTTTGGACTATCTTCCTGTTGTCAGCACCTCTAACGGCAAAGTCAATTGCTTTACCTGATGCGTGTCTACTACGACCACTATGACCTGAATCATTACCAGCAGAAACAATTACGTTAATTTCTGGATGCAACTCCTTAATTTTACTGAATATGGCAGAAGCCAATTTCTCAGTATTTTCCTTAATATCCTCACCAGAAGAAGTCAATGCATTACCCTTCTCAGTATAACTACTTTTACCGTAGTTACTAAGGTTTTCAAGTGTGTTTCTCAATTCGTTCGCATTATGGAAGTTGTCGTTATTACTCGACTTGAAATTAGGGTCTATACTGCATGAAACCGAATCTATTCTACCAGTCCACGCTGCCAACCATTCTTGGTTATACCGTTCAGCTTTATCGGCTGGGAATTGGTATGGTGGTGTATTATTTAACGCATTTGAGTTAACCTTACTATCTGGGTGATTACGTATGTTTAGGTACCCACTCTTACCTTGTTGGTGGGTCAAATAAATTCTAGGCGCAAGTTTTAAACCCAAACTACTTGGTGTACTATTCACATATTTAAGTGCGTAATAAGCCGCAGCTAAGGCATTAATATAGTCATCAAAGTAGGAGTTATTCGTTGGATTATTCTTATCAGGTTCACTAGACCACTTACCCTTTGGGGTTAGAATTTCTTTCTTAGTATAATCAACCGCAGCAGCATAATTCAAATCACTATTACTAGATATGAATACCGCAGTATTAAGCTTGTTTCTAACATCAGCAGCAGCCTTATATTGGAATTGCATTAAACCAACAAAACCACCAGCAGTAGGTTTGTTAATTCCAGGACCCTTATTCTTACCAGCAATAGATTCAACAACTGACATTACTTTCAATGTATTCGCTGGAACACCAGTAAGTTTTGATACCCTGTCAAATAATTCGTTATAAGTTAATGCACCAGTTGAACCAGACGTATTCGAAGGTCGTGTAAAGTCAGAAGTACCCTTGTACCCTTCTTTTGAATAACCAGTTTTGTAACCGAAACTATAATAGGCTTGGGTTGCCGGATCATCATCGTAAATTGGTAATGCCCTCCTTTTACCATCACCATCAACAACAACGCCATCTTTATTGTTCGTAATTTCACCACTATACTTGAGACCAGCACCACAGTTGTCCACGTCACCTACTAACTCCATAATCTCGAAAGCGTCATCGTAAATTGGTGGATTTACATCCTTAATCCTAACACCATCAAATGTTGTTGACATTGTGTTTGGTTGAATACTATGAGAAGTGTTTATGATTAGATAAGCACCATGGAACATAGGTATATTATTCAACTGGAAATACATCATAGGTTGAACCAACGGCATACCCATAGCTTCAACTTTAGCAGTATAAGCTCTAGTTTGGTATATATTGAATAGGTTTTGACCAACATAGGTCGCCTTATTCTTATTACCAGACTTACTCAAGTCGTCAATGATGGTCAAACTTTCCTCAGTTTCAGTAAATTCACTTTGGTCTAACGTAACGCTCTTGAAATAGCTTTGATTTTGTTGAGCATAGTTAACACCAAATACTGGAACATACATATCACCACGTTCTAACTCTGGTACCTTGTCGAACTTCCCATATTTTCTGGTTTCAGCATCTTCAACCCTCATACCAACACCATCATTTTTATGACTACCCTTACCCATGTCAAGATGTGTCGATGTTTGACCAACGTAAACACATACGAATGAAGGACCCACAGTCAGGTTGCTAGAATCTTTAATTACTTCGTTATACGTATATGGTTTGAACATTTGCTCAATCCCCTCACCAGTGTTAATGTTCACGTATGTTGGGAGAGGTATGAATTGGAAGTTGTTATCTGCCAGAATTTTATCAATGTAGTTGAAGAAACTTTGATTATAATTACTTTTTATCAAGTTAGAAATAATCTTAGGGTTCAAGATGAAATCGTCACCAAGACTACTGAACGATTTGTCCACGAATCTAAATGAGTCAATTAACCTTTCTTTTGACCTACCATCATGTTTGGCTAATAAGTTGTCCGAACCGTTTCTACCGCAAGGGAAGAATGTACTACCACCTTCATTGTATGTACCAACCCATTTGTTATTAATGGATGCCAAATGACGATAGACATTAAGTTTGATTTTATCGCTGTCAATACTACTAAACACAGCAGTGGTAATCGCATCCTTTTCAGTCTCACTCTGGTTATCTTTGTACAACTTCACGTATTCATCGGCTACCGCATCGTAATAGTTGTTGGCAACTGTTTTGTCTGTATAAATGTAATCGGTGGCACCAGAAACAGTTGTTTTTCTGAAGGTATGAGGTGAGTAGTTAGCAATTACAGATTGACTCATCATCAAATCCACCAAATCAGTGTTAACTTCAGTATCCAAACTAAGAGGTAGGTCGTAATACGCTGGGTGTACGTATGATAGGTTCACCCTAGACTTCTTAACTGAGATGTCAGAAGCGTATGAGACTGTTTTACCGTACATATAGTTCTCACTATTTTTAATTGTGCTGAGTGTTGCATTAGACAAATAACCACTTGGCGTTTCACCATTTGGTAATTGAGAGTCTACATAGTGTGCTTCAGTAGTTGTAATCCAATCAGTAAGATTAGCTGTCTGTCCAGAACTTGGCGGTACAATATCATCATCAAATATGCTAAGGTTGCTATCCAATTCAACAAATCCGTTAGCATCAGTCGCCCAATCTGTGAACAATTTAATAAATTCGTCTTTAGCTTGTTCAGGTAGGTTCAATAACGTTTTGTCGACTGGTTTGTACCAAACTGGTTCTAAGTCACCAGTGGGACCTGTCAAAAACATAGGACACTTCACTGACTCATCAACTTTAGAAAGTGAATAGAATAACTCTTTAGTTGTTGGGTACGCGGTTATCTCTGGCAGTATGTTAATCGGGTCTGTACCGTTTACTGCTTTTGTGACAATCGGGTCTATACCATGTTTTTCAAAGTATTGGTCTCTCCAAAGTAAACTACCTATCCAGTAATCCCACATAGTTGGCGTTAGAATAAATGAGGCGTTAGTTGAAAACATACCCGATATGGTCTTGGTCGCGTCTTCATCACCACCTACTGACCCAGTAACATCACCAAATAGTGTGTTATATTCCTGAATAGTTGTCTTTGGTTTAGTACCTCTTACAGCAAATGTGTTTATGAACATATAAGCTTTAGATACCAACGGTTCTACAGATGCGTTTTGAGCATAATACAATGGGCTACCGAATAACGATGAATACTTCATATTATCCAAGTCACTACTATCAAATCTGGTTGTCCAACCGAATTCAACGTTAGGTACAACTAACCCTTGAGTTGTACCTAACATAGCGTCATTAACTAACGACACGTTCTTACCGACTTCAACCACTTCAGTTACCGATTTATCGGCTAATTTAGCCAAACCACTACCTCTAGGTGAATCAATATAGAACGCTGGGGTAACATTGGTGTTTGCCCCGTTCTTTCTCAAATCACTCAAGTCAGCACTACCATTACCACTACCAGCTTTTATTTGGAAGTATTCTGGAACACCGAACTTACTATCAAGTGGGTTCAAGTTTTTAATTTTAGTATGCGTACCTAAAGAATTTTCAATTTCATTTTGTGCTGGGCGGGGGTTTTCCTCGTGAGCTTTCTTATAGTCCTCTGATGCTCTAGGTGTTAACGTAGTTGGTTTGTTGAACTTTAAATCGTTGTATTTGTTAGCTGGCATGATAGTGACATACTTAGCACCATCATACGGTTTATTAGCAGGGCTATTAACGTAATTACCCACAAATAAACGACTTGCCAATTGTGTTGACAATTCTGTGTTATTCTTTAACTTATTACCCTTGAAAAAAGCCTGA
>Ga0080013_1001757_pt1 | contig 27652 bp, 45 predicted proteins | sample ETNvirenome_6_85_FD_69236 | JGI IMG/M metagenome (GOLD analysis project Ga0080013, IMG submission 69236) | Marine viral communities from the Pacific Ocean - ETNP_6_85 (SPADES assembly) (version 2) | ecosystem: Environmental > Aquatic > Marine > Oceanic | place: Pacific Ocean | collected 2013-06-19 | reverse complement strand
CCATATAACAGCAGCGTCAACTCCCCTTATTCCTGCGATGATCTCTGCCCTCTCTTTCTCAGGCATAAAAGCAAAGCCCTTCTTCCTATCTAAAAATCCGTCACCATTGACTATCACAACAACATATCCGCCATCCTTATCAGCCATGGATGTTGTATCTAGAATGCACCTAAGATGTCCAATATGAAGTGGATCGAAACCCCCTGATGTCATATAGATTGGACAGCGCTTTTCAAGCCAGTCATTGTCAACACATTCCAAAAAATCTTCTATGGTCTCATAAACTTTCATCTAAAAATCCCTGCTTTAGCAAGATGTCAAAAACACGATCCAGATCAGAAATACTATCACTGGAGGTGCTTGGGACAGTAACTATATCATCATTTAATCTTTTGTTTAAGGGAATCATATCAAGCTCCCAGACCCTCTCTACTCTACCGTCAACAAAAACATTCCAGATCTCTGCCAGTGGATCATCGTCTACATAAGCTAAGTCATCGATCTCTGAATACACACTAGATATTAAAATTCCAAAATATCTATCATCAGTACAATCCCTTCTTGTTTCTAGGGATAGGTAAAGTTTAGCGACTGCTGTAAGCTCAACAAGGTCGCCAGGCTTCATTACATCATTGATTTGCTTGCTGATGGCATTGTAAATGGAAGGACGGCAACTACTGGTCTTTCTGTTGTTCCAATCTCTGGATCAAATGCAAATTGAGTGTAAAAGCTGGTATTGGATATTTGCTCCCTAAGCTCTTCAGAAGCTGGCCCATTCATATCCCACTCAACAATCTCTACTCCTGGCAAGATACTTCCTCCACCGATTCTAACTCTGGCCTTGAAAGATCCCGTCATTCCTCTTGCTGCCTTTACTATTAGGCCGAACCCATTCCTCCACGCCTCGCCGATTCTATCGGCTGCATCTCTTCCTCTAACGATATCTCTTGGTTTTGGCTGATCTGGACGATCTTCATCTTCATCATCTTCATCTTCATCTTCATCATCTTCATCATCTTCATCATCTTCATCATCTTCATCATCTTCATCGTCGTCGTCGTCTTCGTCGTCTTCGTCGTCTTCGTCGTCTTCGTCGTCTTCGATATCCTTGAGAATTGCATCAATTTCTGCATCGACGTCGTCCTGCTCGTCAAGTCTAATTCTTATCAATTCTTCTCTTATAATCTTTCTAAATTCTTTTAATCTTAGTCTCATTAAGAACCCCGTATCACTAATTATCTAGAACCCTAGTTAAAGTCATCTTCTTCTGGTGTTAACATAAATTGTTCGTACGTTTCGCCCATATACTCATAGGTTCCAAGCGTTATCCCATCTGTCGTTTTTAGAGTGTCAACTAGCATACCAATTGTATTGAAAAAATCCATAACCTCATTTAGTGGAAGTGTAATAGTAACTCTTTCACTAATAGCAAAGCTTACAGCGCCAGATGAAAGATCGAGCCACGCATATTCAGTTACTTCTTTTCCTTCCGAATTTTCCATAATTAGAATCTTTTGTTTGAAATTTTTCCATATTTGGCTCGAACCACGTTACTATATCATCTGTAATCAAGACATTCCAATAATCAGAATGTGTAATACACCTGTCCAATAGAACACCTATTTTGTCTCTAACAGGTTCTCCAGACGTATTTTTAACTATATCTCCGGGCTCAAAACAATGATCAACCATTTTATTCACTTTTCTTCTTAGATCGTGGTCTCTTTGCTACGGCTGATTTTTTCGTTGACGATCTTCTTCTAGCTGGCTTTCTTTTCTTTTGAGATGGTTTCAATTCTTCAGTTTCAACTGAGGATTCTATTTTAACTCTTCCAGCTGTGGGCTTTGACTTCAACACTTGACCTATGTGATCACTGGAGTCACTTTTTTCTCTTCTTCCAGAGCTGGGCTTAGATAGTGCTTCTGCTTTTTCCGCAATGACGCTTTCCTCCAAAAAAGATCCAGACTGCCTGGAAAGGATAAACAAGACATCTTTATGATCTCGCTCAGGAGGCATTACACCTACATCCCAAAGGTAATTTGAAATATCTTCATAGGTGATTAATTTTAAATTATCAGCCCAGACTCTAATATCACCCAGCCTTCTTTTTCTATACTCATTCCATCTAATTGCCATCAGACATAATCCCCTCAAGACTTTGAGTTATTGTACTATTAAGTATGTCTAAGACGATTTTAATCTGATCATCATTGATGATCAGAGATAGATCTTTGTATATTTTCTGTCTAAACGAATCTGGAGAAGAATATTCTTTAAAATTATTTGACATTTCAGAAATAGATTTCTGACAAATATCTAAAACTTCTTGAACTTTTTCACTAGACCAGTCTAGCGACTCTAGTAGCTCAGTATGCTTAGAAAGGCTTGACAACTCTGAAAAGAAAAAATTTAGCAAAGACTAGATCTCCAGATCTCTCATTGCTTCGGATACACCAAGTTGAAATCTTGGATCGATACAGATATCATCTACCTTTCCCTTATCATGATCACCATCATATAGCTTGACCATGTCTTCAGCAATTTTTCTCATTGCAGATATAAAAATATTCCTAGCTGTGGAGTGATTCATTTTAAACCCATCTTCACACATTCTTTCTGCAATTTCTCTATATCCTAAGCCTCCGCTATCAGACGATACTGTTGCGTATCCTCTCTCTACTTTAAAACCTTTTGGCATTGACATAATTTACTCCTTGTTTCTTTAGTCTATAAAATTTATGGTTATACGTTAAAACCAATGTCTTGCTCTATGTCTTCATAGATCCCAAACCTGAGCCTAAGTATCTTTTCTTCTCTTGCAGAAAGCTTAGATAGGGAATTTTTAATAATGCTTAGCGTCTTCTGCCTATCAAGCATGGCATCAGGAGATTCTGCAGTGTCATCAGAGATAATTTCTTCGAACCTTCTGCCATTCTTTTCATCACCGAGAGCTGCGTCTAGTGAAATTGAATTTTGAATTGCTGCAGATTCCAAACTTAGCTTGACATTTGACTCTGTTACTCCGAGCAAGTCTGCTATTTCAGATATCGTAGGCTGATGTCTGAATTCATCTTCATATTCTCTTGACACCTTTTTAATCTTCCAAATTAGTCCGGATGCATGCGCTGGAACCCTTACTGTGGATTTATGAGTGCTAAGGTGTCTGCTTACAGACTGCCTAATCCACCAGCTAGCGTAAGTGCTAAACTTAAATCCTCTTCTCCAGTCAAACCTATCTACAGCCTTCATAAGGCCAATGTTTGACTCTTGAATCAAATCCTCTAGTGGGCAACCTAGCTTAGAATATTTTTTAGCGATACTGATTGCAAGCCGAAGGTTGCATTGAATCATTCTATCTCTTGCACCTAGATCACCTTTTTCAATTGCCTTTGAAAGCTCGACCTCCTCCTCTCTAGTAAGAAGGTCATATCTAGAAACATCTTTAAAGTAATAGCTTAATACGTTGTTATTCATTTAATCTTTTAAAATAGTAAAATTGTTAAGTTTGTGCGTCATTAAAAAATAGACACTGTGTAAGAATAGAAAAGGCTTTTTATAAATTTAAACTAAGAAGCCCGACGATTTCTAAGAAATCTAGAATGAGCATCTTTCCGCCGCTCTCTAATTGTAATCTCTCTCTGGATATAGCATAGCTCAATTTCTAAATGCTTTTTATTTTCACTTCTATTTCTATACGAAAGTAAGTTTCTAATCTTTGAGGATTTAGTATTTAGCTCCTCGTCAGACATTACAGCAATTTCATCAATGTTAAGCTTTCTCATTAATCACTCCGTTTTTAATGTTAATCAAATGAGAATTCAACGGGTGTAGCACCCATTAACTATTATACACCACTGGTGTGCTTTTTACATGAAAAACCAGACATTTCATTATTGATTTTATATATCTCAGATGAGGCTGTCTTGGTAAGCACAAAGGGTAAAAATGAATGAACTACAAGTGCAGAGTTCGCAATGCCAAGCCTAAGTGACCATCTGATGCCCCGTCTTAGATGATTGAGATAGCTGATATTGTTATCTCTTAAATGTGGTATTTCTATTTTTATATTCATGTTATTGAAACTAGATCGAAAAGTGTTTTGATGACAAGCCCGGTGACTACTGAAATTATCATCCAGCTTACTTTTCTATACATGGCAAGTTGGGACTTAATAACAGCAAAATCTTCACCAAGTGCAGGTGGAATTCTTGAGCAGTGAGCTTCAAGAAGCTGAAGCCTCGTCTCTTGATTAGAGGTAATATTTTTCATATCTTCAAGTGCAGCGTCTAGCTTCTGCATTCCTAACATAAGCTGTTCTAATTTTTCATCAACCTTTGCAGAAGATACTTTAATCTCTGTTAATGACTCCTGAAGCTTTCCCACCCACTCAGCACTAGCACTAGACATTTTAACTCCTAAAAATAACGGAAACGATCCTAAGATTAATTAGTTTCTCAAAGTGGTTTTTTTAATTTAATAGAAGATCTAAATCCCATCTATAGATATTGATATTTTATATCCCATATCACTAAATAAGTATCATATTACTATAGGTTTCCCTTGATGTATTACCCTTCTATTGTTAAAGGAGATTACTCTTACAATTTCCATTCCGGGTAATTTCTTAATTTTTTTACAAAGTGATAATAAGTTTTGATAATTTGACATGCCTGTGTCCGGTAGAAATTTAATATATACTTCAAGAGATGCATTTCCCCCGTAGTGTCTATCTACCCTGTCTCCCTGTCCGACTACTGAGACGCCTTCTAGAACTCGGATTCTAGTCAGTGTATCGGGAACATGGCCTTCTGGATGAAGAATTAATTTAATTGTCGTCTTAGATAGTTCAGTCTTAAGTCTAAAATCAGCCTCAAGAAGTGCACCAACTACTTTTCTTAACTCTGGCTCTGTGTTCTTCACTTTGAAATCCTACCTAGATAATTATTCTTATCTAAGTGCTACTTCTAATAAAGATCTAAGAAGTCTCGTATTCATCGTCAATCATTGTACACCCAACAGTCAACAGCATGGATGCAGCAGATGAAGCATTTTCTAAAGCAGTTCTAACAACCTTTAGAGGATCAATAATTCCCATTTCAATCATATCACCATACTTTTCCTTTAGGGCATTGTATCCTTCGTTCTCATCTAGCTGTAGGACATTGTGAAGAACTACATCAGGTGCACCCCCAGAGTTTATCACAATTTGCCTAAGGGGTTCACAACAGGCTTGTTTGACAATCTGAATTCCTGCTTCAACACCCGTCATCCTCTCCTCGCTGTGTGTAACTAATCCCTGTGCTGCCCTTACAAGTGCAACTCCACCGCCTGGAAGTATGCCTTCTTCAATCGCAGCCTGTGTTGCGTGAAGAGCATCATCAACCCTGTCTCTTCTTTCTCCTAGCTCAACTTCTGTTGCGCCTCCAACCCTTAGTATTGCAACACCACCTGACAGCATAGAAAGTCTATCCCTTAGAACCTCCTGCTCTAGATCAGTAACAGAAGGATTTCTCATTCTCTCTTTTATGGAATCAATCCTTTCTGAAATTTTATCAGAATCTCCTGAGCATCCTATTAGTATTGTTTCAGACTTTCCGCATATTGCTTTTTTACATGTTCCAAGATTTTCTATTGTTGCATCTTTTATTGAAACACCCGTTGCGTTTGAAATCACTTCACAGCCCAGGAGAATGGACATATCTTGAAGAATTGAAATTCTACTCTCTCCAAACGCTGGAGCTTTAATTGCACATGACTCTAGTGTCCCCTTGAGATTATTGACAACAAGTCCTTGCATTGCATCACCGTCAACATCATCAGCAATTACAAGAAGTGGGCGACCCGTATCAAGGGTCTGCTCAAGAAGAGGCATAATATCTTTAAGATTCGTAATCTTGGAATTGCAAAGAATAATAAGTGGATTCTTTAGCTCAGAAGTCATTCTGTCTTGGTTGTTAACAAAATATGGAGAAAGATATCCCCTGTTAAGCTTCATTCCCTCTACAGTAGTCAAAGTTGTATTAAATCCTTTTGCTTCCTCAACAGTAATTACACCGTCTCTTCCTACAGAATTAATTGCTTCTACAAGAAGCCTCCCTATCTCTGATTCTCCATTTGCTGAGATTGTTCCAACATCTTCTATCTCTTTATCAGAAGTAACCTCTACAGACATTTCTCTTAGTCTTTCTATGACAGTCTCAACTGCTAGTTCAATTCCAGCCTTAATTTCTGATGATTGAAAGCCTGCAGCCAGCATCTTAATACCTTCGGAAAATATTGAGTGCGATAACACTGTAGCAGTAGTTGTTCCGTCACCTGCAACATCTGCAGTTCTTGAAGCAGACTCTTTAATAATTTGGACTCCAAGATTTTTAAACTGATCTTTTAAATTTACAGCCTTTGCAACTGTCACACCATCCTTGGTTAGAATCGGAGATCCTCCGATCTGCTCTATGACCACATTTTGACCACGAGGCCCCATTGTAATTCTAACAGCATTGGCAAGTGTACTAGCACCATCAAGAAGGGTCTCTCTAGCGAGAGTGTCAAATTTTATAATTTTATTTGTTCCAGACAATGATCATCCCTTTAAGATTCTTCTCGGCGATTCAGATATAATGGCACCAGAATCTAAAACTCTTCTAGATTTTGTAAGAACATTTTCAGCAACAACTATGTCACCAACCTGAATTGCAACTTCGCACTCTTGTAGAATTCCTTTCTGCCTAAGACTTTTGATTTCAGAGTCAGATAAAATCTTTTCAATACTCATACTATATTCCCTATAGACGTTGCGTCTATTTTTCCTTTTATTCCATTTCCAAGATCAACCATTACAATATCTTCGCTCTCATTTATTTTAATAAGCTCAAGATTGTCTAATGGACTAATTGCATCTCCGTTTATGACAATATTGTCAATATCGGCTATCTGTTGATTTTGACTTTCTCCAAATGCGCGTTTACACAATTCTAGAGAATTTAATATTAGACCATCTATTGCTTCGGTTGCATTACTAATCATTGACTGCCTAAGTGTCTTTTTGCAAGTAAAGATATCACAATCTATCTTTGAAAGAAGAACCTTAGAATTATCAGAATTTGGAAGCTGAATCACATAGGAGACTTTTTCACCATCTGCAGTCTTTCTAACTATCTGCTCAACTATCCTTACAGGAACAATCTTCTTTTTCTTATTTAGTAGCAGATATAATATTTGATTAACATCATACACGAGACTATCTCCACAACTAATATACTCTAATAAAAATTAAAAGTATAAAAATAGTCAATCATAAATACTATGATTGACGTAAGCTATTGAGATAGTTCTCTATATCAGAAGTAAGAACAAGAAAGGAAACTTTCTCACCTGTCTGCTGTGTGTATGGAGATAGATCAACCTTTCTTAGCTCATCTCTGAGCCTGTGCTCCTCTCTGTATCCTCCATACGTTGTATATATTTTCACTAACCGCTCTATGACGGAAGGATGTAATTGCATTATTTCTCCTGGCTATTAAAATCCGATGCCGAAGCCGCCACGAGCAACATATCCATGTTTGCTATTTTTAGGCTTCTTATCACCGTACAGCCAGTTTTTTGTAGTGTATAGGTGTCCGTCACCCATTTCATTAATTATGCTTCCAATCTCTTTTCTGATTGCATCACGGAGCTGTGACTCTTCATTAAGTGACTGTCTTGATCTTGTGCTCTGTCTTTTATTTGATCTGTTAGACCTCTCACTTCTCATTCTTGCAATTTCTCTTCTCAGCATTGACTCATTTATCTCAACGACCTCTGATCCCTTCTTTCTCTCAAGTACGCTGCCTGGATCGTCAAGCTCAGCCATTGCAAAAGGATTCACATCAAGATCATCAACCATTGCAAGCTCTTCATCATCTATTCCGGGTTCTGCCATGACTCCGGGTTCTGCATCGGATTCTTCATCATAATACAAATCCTCAACAGGCTCTCCAGCGGGCACGCCCTGCTCAGCAAGCTGTTTCTCATAATAGTCATAGCCCTCATCGTGACCTTCGTCACGTTTGCTTTGATTTCCTGACTCATTGAGTGGTCTGATTCCAGAATCAGATGAAATTCCTGCCAGTGTTGCAAGCCTATTGGCGTCAAAACGCATGATAAATCTCCTATACGCTATACTAACTATTCATCAAGTTTAGAAAATTCAATCAACTTCAACAGGTTCTTCAGTCTCGTCAAGATTTGTTCTAACCCTGCTTGTAATTGCAGACCCCTTAGCAGCTGCTATAGCAAGCGGCTCTAAGCCTAGAGACTTTCTAACTATATCATAGATTGACGGTGAAAGCCTATCTTTAAGAACAGCCATGTCAGCATACTGATGAAGATCCCATTCATATACAGGAACCTCTTCGCCATCTAGACCTGGTTCAAAATTTCCATTTGCACTGCTTTCAAATATAAATAAAAGCCTGGGCATCTCCTCTCCATCAGGAACCATTATAAATGGTATCTGAGAAGACACACCGTCTTGAGACTCTTCATACATAATCTCTGGTATCCAATTTCCGACTTTTGATGTCATAACATCCTCCAATTAAATAAATTATGACACAATTATGAAAAAAGTTTATAGGCTAGTGAAAATCTACTCTACAGCGCCTTGCATTCTCATCATTTCGTTTCTATAGATTGGTGTTATTTCATTTGCAATTGACATTTGAACATCTTCAGGCATTGTTGACATTTGTGAAAGCATCCAGTCTAAAGATCCTCCAACTATGCCAGAGAATAATCCCGGTATAATGCTCTTTAATTGAGAAAGTAGATCTTCTGAACCTGCAATCACGTCATTTGTAGTGACTGTTCTTCCAAATATATTACTAGCAGCTATGGCAAGATTTTCAGGTGTATACGCCCTTTCAGATCCCTGTGATCCCATAAGGGGTGAGATTATACTGACAGCATCGTAAAGATTTTTTGAATTCATTGACTGATCATACTTGAATCTCAGTAGCTCAATATCCCTATTAGCGCTTCTTTTTATTTGAAATAATATATCATTAACAGATCTAGGAGTCTCAATAGGCTCTTCAGGGATCTCGGGATCAACTTCTACAACTTCTTCATCTGTATTGGCAATATCGTCACCTGTGTCAATGACTTCTTCAGGTGTCTCGATATCTCCTACAGGCCCAGTAGCTATACTGGGATGGTCATCAGGTAGAGAGGGTGATAGTTCAGGAAGATCATACCACGTATCATCATCTTGATCAGTTGATTCTTCATCCTGTTCAAGTAAAAAATACATACTGTTATTTCTTAAGGATTCATTGACAGGATCTGCGATAAAGAAAGACTGTCTTCGCTGAGATCTTGCATGAAGATCATCAACGTTTAAAAATCTTCTAGCATTGTACATTGTCTCTGCTTGATTTGTAATAATCGACTCATAGTCAGGCTCCCTTCCGGTAAAGATGCTTCCAATCCCTTCAGCGCCAATCTTAAACACAGATTCAGCACCTTTAAATGCTGCTGTTCCTGCGTATGCAAGACCCTTAACAGCATTAAATACATGAACAATTGTGTCCCTTGCATGACCAAGTATCTTACGAACATCGGGAAGCTGGCTCGGTCCGGGCATCACTCCTCTTACAACAATTGACTGCCTGTTCTTTCTCTCAGCAATCAGTGTCTCTCTCACGTATTGACGAACTATCTTTTCACTTGAGCTCACCGAACATCTCCCTTCTTTCCGACAGCGTCCTTAAAACGAGTTTCACACCCGTTAGATCATGATAATAATTAATCAGCTCATGCTCAAAATTATTAAGCCATTGCTCCTTTGTCCTAGGGTCCCTTGTTGAAAAATTCTTTCTAAGGTTTGATGGAATCCCTAACATGATTTGCTTCTTAATCATTACCCAGTCATCCATATCACCTGCATAGGAAGATACAAATTCAATCTGCTCCCTGATCCTATCAGGAATCATTTGAAAACAGCCTCTCTTATAAAGCTTCTAATGAGAGCCTCTGCTGCAATATCTAAATCTTCATCATCAATTTCAATATCTCTTATAGTAGTATCCACAGTGGTACCTTTAGGCCCCTTTCCACCCCTTGCAGGCGATGTCTCCATGCCTGCTATAAGCTCGCCTGTTTCGTCGTCGAAATATGCAGTTGCTTCAGGTTCAAGCTCATCAAAAGAGGGAGCATGAAGAGCTGCAATCTCTCTAGACTCCACAGCTCCAACTTCTGCCTCCCACTTTGCCTGACCGACCGGAAAAATTCCCACTCTAACATTTTCAAGTCCAAGATTGCCTCCCCTTCCTGAGGTGTATCTTGCTGCAAGTACTGGTGTCCATCCTCCTTCGCCGCCAGGGATGTCTCCATTATACCAGATTCCTCCGCTAAGATTTGAAAATTCATATACAGGTAGCCCGTCTACACCCACTGCAACTTGAACTAGATCTATCTTTGACTGTGACGCTATGATCATGTTTATGTTGTTAACCCCATAGGGCCCACCAGGTGATGCAGCTTTTCCAAATGTCCCCTTATAGGCAAGTTGAGCATCTTGAATTGGTGTGTATATTGGCTTCCCAAGCCTTTCGGCATCCCATATCTGAAGCTTGACACGCCTAGCGAACTCCATAACCTCAGGATAGTCAATAAGCCCTCCGACGCCACCCCACTGATTCATCTGAGACCCGTTGCTTGCAAATTTTAGAGACATCCATGCAGCCTGTGTAGCGTCTGACCTTAGAAGCATTGCATCTGCCTTGGGCTTTCCTGCTTGGACTTTATCACATGATGTGATGCCCGTTGCGACAGTGCTTTGACCAGTCTTGATTGCTATTCCCGTCATTGGGTCTGTTCCCTGTTCCGCTATCTTTCTAGCTATTGCTTCATTAATTTGACCTATTTGCGCATCCTCCTTAGCCTCTGGATTCCCTCTTCCGCCAAGCAGTCTTGTCTTAAAGATTCTATTAAGTGCAAGAGGCCCCACAGGTGTAACAGATCTTGAAAGATTTGCATTAAATCTTTTTAATACATCAGCTAGCTCCTGTGAGACAGCTGACACCCTTCCTCCTGGCCACTTGGATGGAAGGCCGAGACTATCCCATATTCTTAGCATCTCATTAAGATCTATCGCTAAGTCCTGAACGACAGGTCCTGTCACAATATATGTCTGATCTGATGCAGCTTTCCCGTCTGGGCCGACAAGTGTGAAAGGTTTATTGTTTTGAACGTGGTCAAGAAATGAAGCTATCCTGCTTCTATACTTTAATAGGCCTCCGCCGCCGCTACCCACCGAGGCCTCAGAGATTAAAGTCTCTCTTATCCAGCTTCTTAGAAGTCTCTCGCTCATGGCAGTTGTATCTCCGTCTTAGCACTTAGTGTGTGCATAAGAATATCAAGTATACATATTCTTCTTAAGACGTTCTTAACAGCGACTCATTAATATAGTTAGTCGCCCGCAGAGCCTCTCTGGGCATCTTTGACTCATAGTCTGCAATGTAATTCATGCCCGTTGCACCTGTGACCCTGTCACTAAATTCTCGCAATACAGGCTTAATCTTAGGATCTCTCACACAGTAGTCGACAAGACCCGTGAACGTTCTAACATCTTCAGGTTGTGACTTGATCCTTAGAACCTTCATCATGTGCCTTGGGCATGTAATTCTATTTTCTAAGATTGGACGACCTGCTCGCCTGATTGTCATTCCACCTGGGTAGGCAATTGAGATCTTTACCTCTTCACCCACCTCTTCAGTGATCTGCATAGAGCGATTCTTTGCGATGAGGTTGAGAAGCAAATTTCTAAACACGCCCTTGACTTGACCGCCCGACATCAGCCACGCAGTTCCAGATGGATCCTGACTTGTCATTACATCTATCTGGGCATATTCATTTATCTGTGTTCCGCCGATCGGATACCTAACTGATACAATTGACCCGACCTTCTTTACCTGATCGTGGCCGAGACACTCAGAGAGGTACTCAAAAACTTCTTGCTTAAAGTACTTTGCATCTAGATCTCCACAGCCTATGACAACATCCAAGTCACCTAAGAGCTTAACAGTAGATCTGCTATCTGTGCTTCCAATTCCGTAGCACTCAGTTACACCTAGCTGACTAAGATAGTCTCTTTTAAATGAATCGAGTGCCTGACTTACATTTTCACGTCTAATCATTGCTACAGTTGGATCACCAAATGCATCTCTAAATACCTTACCACCCATGCCAATAGTCCTCATTGTAAAATGTCTTTGTCCAGTACGTCTTTTTAGCAAATGTAACGGGATTCTTTCCATATGAAAACATTGCATTTAGCCTGTTGACAGGCGTGAACATTCCCACAAGCTTTGTTTCGACACCCTTCCACTCAAATACAAATCCCTCAGTAGACTTCTCAATAAGGTTCTCATTTGCCTCAATGCACTTTAGAAGAATCCTAATCTCATTAATTTGCTCAGGTGTTCCGATCAGCCTACTATTTGTGTATGCCTTCCTGATGATCTTCATTCCCTTTCTAATCTGATCTGCCGGGTGTGCCCTAAGCTTAAAGTCAATCGGCCTGAATGTGATTGCACCTATCTTTTGGATCACATTATCAAGTGGAATTCTTGCTTCTGAAACAATCAGTCGCCTCTCTTTCTGAAGCTTTTTAAAATTTTCCCAAGCTGTCTGTCCAGCATGTTGTTTAAACTTTCCTGCTATCGGGCCTTTATTGTATACTAGCCTGCTTGCAGCGTCCCTTCTAATTTTCTCAGGAATAAACCTATACTTCTCAATGTGCGCCTCAACGAGAGACACGACAAGATCTCCAATAGTGTGATCATCGTTTAGATTGTGATCCACAAGAATCTTTCCAACATCATCGCATATGTCTATGACTTCCTCAAATGATACATCACATTTTTGAAGATCAACCTTGTGTGGCTTTGAGATCTTAATCTTTGTCCTTGACCTGATTGCATCACTAAGAAGCGACTTGTATCTATCATTATCGACCCTTGTGTCTGATTCAAGGTCCCACGCCTGGATAAAGTAGATACCGGGATCAACGTAGGGAATTGTGTTCATGTTTCTAGGGTCTATCAACGCAGTCTCAACAACAACTGTTCCGTTGCTGAAGAATCCAGCGTGCTTCTTTGCAACATTCTTAAGTGACTCATAAGCATCGAGATATGCATTTCTCACACTTTGCTTATTCTCACTCTTATACTTGTTGCGAATTCCTCTCTCATCAAGGCCGCCTGTCTTAATTGTGGCAAGCGTAGTGCCCTTGAAGAAAAACCTGAGGTCACCGTCAATGACGGTGAATGTAAGGTTTTGACCATCCATCTTTTCAACAGGGTTCCTTATTGCCCTGTCATCTGCAATAAAGAAAGCATCAATCATTTCAAACAAATCACCAATAGGAAGATCCGTAAGCTCATAGATATTTTTAATGTGACCCCTCATCTAGCCTCCGCAAAGCGCTTTTAACATTTCATCTGAAGATTTATTTCCATTATAACTAGTTTCAAATAGAAATGCAGGAATATAGTTTTTAATTATTTCTAAATCATTTTTAAGAATTGCACTTCTAACTGCTGACCCTCTGACCTTTATGAGATCTACGATTTTAGAATTGCAAAGGTCTGGGTAAAAAATTTTCATTGACGAAGTCAAGCTGCCAATATCACTTGACTTAAAGACAAGCCTTTCGCTTGACACAAGATCTCCAAAATATTTCTCTTCGCTTTTTGTTCCGATATACTTTGTAAATCTATGGAGATCCTCTTCTTCAGAATACAAAGAAATTCTATCAAACTTGTGATCTCCGTTCTTTGCACTTTCAATGAGCTTAAACATCTCAACCAGTGGGTTGGGCACACCTTTTTTAACAATAATCTTATCACCAAACTTCTTGTTCATTGAGTCCTTGACTATCTCAAAAACAGACTCAGCCATCTCTCTTGTGTAGAGAAACTCGGAATTTTTCATTCTAGGTGAAACACCGTAGAAAAGATATGTTATATCATTTTCAATTAATGAAAGAGACACTTTAGAAAAATGTCCAGTCGTAAATGGTTTAAATCCGCCGCCAAATATTCCAACTTTCATAAAAACCTCTCAGGCTATGAAAAGATTATTTATTTTAGTAATTAAGACCTATCTGCTTCCCTGGCAATAAGATCTTGCTCTGCTTTATCAATTCCATTTTTAAAAGCAGTATAGATAAACTCCCTAAGAATTTCATCAGTTATTTCTTCATCATCAGAAATCATCATTGAATTCTTAACAACATCATAAAACTCAGGAGTACACTCTAACTCAAGATCTCCGCCTTGTGGCAGTTTAATAATTCTTTTTTCCATATTAAGATTATACAATAACTTTGTTAGTTTTACACGACTTGCTTTTCTTTTTAGATATTAATAAAAGAGAAGTACCAGATATCTTTCTAGACTTATAGTCAAAATCAAAAGTAATAATTTTATCGTTAGGATAGACAGGAATTAAGTCAAAAATATGCAACTTATCCTCTCATTATTGATAGCATTTTCTTCCTGACTTCTGAAATATCCTGAGACTTTCCTGCTCTAATTGGAGGAGATGTATCTTCGCCGCCGCTTGCTGGAGCTGGTCTGCTATCACGTTCGGAATCACGAGAGTCTCTTTTTTTATCTCCAGAATCGTCTCCAGATATGCTTAGTGAGTGAGGCGGCTCACTTGGATCTTGTGCATCTGTTCCAGTAACCTTGCTGCTCATAATTTTCTCAACTGTATCTAGATACGTAAATAGCATATTTTTCTCATCATCGCTTAGCCTGCTAAGCCATTGCTCCATATCTTGCTTGACCTCTCTTCCCTTGAGTGATGGAGCTGCTCTAATATCATTTATCTCATCTCTAATCTTATAATAAGTGACATCAGGAGAGACGTCTCTTTCATCTGGCTGACCTTCTGGCTCTCTATCAGGGCTAGAATCATCGTAATCAGACTGTTGATCCTGAGCGGGTTCTCTCTCCTGTTCGTCAGAGTACACAATCTCTTGTTCATCGTCGAGGTCGTCCTTTTCAGGATCTGATTGTAAAGAAACTTCTTCTTCTTCTTCTTCGTCCTCTTGTTCGTCCATTGAGGCATATCTTCCAAGGTCTTTTTTAATTCTTCCAGACATATCGTTTTGTCTACTTTCTAAGTCAGAAATGCCCCTATGACCAGTCTCTTCAGATAGAATTTTTAAAAAGCTTTCTAGCTGCGCACTATTTCCAATTCTAACCATGCTCACTTCTTTCTCCCGTATTTTATTGAATTCTGCCAGCGCTCTCTGTAGAGCTTATTGTACCGACGCTGAGGGGTTTCTTCTATTTTCTCTCTCTCAGGTTGCGGCATTTGCTTCGCAGAATCTTCTCTCTTTACTATATCCTTAATGAACTTATCAAACTTAAACTTAGACATGATCTTATCTCCGATTATTAATTATTTCAAACAACAGCAATAGACAATTCAATATTGGGTTTGGGTGAATTTAAGTTAGTTATTTCAATTTCACTATTAAAATTATCAATTTCAATAATTTTTGAATTTCCCCTTAGAATAGAAATCTTTATTTCTGAATCTTGTCTAACAAAATATTCAACAACTTCTGGTGTTGATGAAAATAAAACAGCTATTTCACTTCTAGATTTTTTAAACTTATCAATCTTGCATAAGAATTTTTTATTATCAACAACTACGTTCACAACAAAGTCATCGAATTCTGAAGCTATTATTGAAGCTGTATCAAGTCTTCCAACTAGTGTGTCACTCATCATTATCGTCATATTGAAATTTCTCTGTCATCGACAATGTAAAAATCAAGAACGTCTCTGTACAGTTTGTCACAAAAATCAGCTAGCTCTTTGTCAAGCTCAGTGACCTGATTGACATCGTGTGTATATGCTTCAACTGTCACATCATTGCCCTCTATTATAATTCTTGCATGATGCTGCATTTCATCCTGTTCAAAAATCATATGTGTTACAAAGTCTTTCACATGCCTTGGATCTTTAAAAGAAAATGTTCTAACAATTCTTTCAATTTCTCCATCTGTTACTATTAGCCACTCAGATTTATCAACTTTAACTGGAAGCTCTTTTGAAATTCCAGAAGTAAGATTTCCAAGAATTGTATCTATACCTTTCATTTGCACATCACTTTCATCCTCTAGCACTGATCTTCCGACAACTTCTAGAAGGGTTTTCATCAATATATTCCTTTATTTCATCTAGATATCTGGATTGCTTATAGCTTTTTGAATAGAGTTCTTAACCTTTGCAGGCTCCTCAATCCTCTGTGCATATTGCCGTGCAAGCATTGCAGAATTAGACGGGTCTGAAGACCACAGCCTAGATCTCTCCAGAGCCTGAGAAAATTGAATTGGTGTCATTGCAGCGGCAATCTTTGCCTTGGCAGACTTTGAATTCGGACTAGTCTCACCAACTAGCATCTTTGCAAATACCTGCTTAGGATCCTGAATTCCCATTTCTGAAAGTATGACACCTACCTGTGACTTCCAAGCTTTTAAGAAGTCATTGACAAAGGGTTGAAAGAATATTAGCTTAAAGTAAGTCCTAAAGTGATCACCAGACATCTCAGGAGCTATTCTTGATGACCTGATAATCTGATTCACCTGATTTCTATCAATTCCTAAATTAAAAGATCTCATTCCCCGCTTAAAAGTTTGCAGTGCTCTTCCCTTAATCGCCTCCATGACTTCAGGAGGAATTGCCATGCTTTCAAGATAGTACTTAATCATTGGCTTAAATGCAAACTGTCTAGCACCTGCAGCTGATGCAAATCCCTCTTCCTTTGCTATCTGTGTCCAAAGGTCTGATAGATCTTTAGGCGGTCCTGCGGGAGCTTCTTCCTGTTCAGCTTCTTGAGCTTGAAGCTCTCTTACCTCTCTTTCTGCTTCCTTTCTCGCTCTAAGCTCTTCAGCAGCACCTGATTTAGTTAGGATCATCTGTGCCATTTCTTGATATGCATTAATCATATTCTGGTCTGTCTCAGCTTCAGACCTTCTAACTAGCTCAGCAGCGACGTCTTCTTGTGTGGCTGGTGGTGCTACCCACTCGCCTGTCTGAGGATCTTTTTCACCCTTGAGCATCTTAAGAGCAATTTGATCAACTGCCTTATTTGCATCAAGCTGTTGTTCGCTCCAGTCAGATGGTGGAGGCTCTGATGCCATTGGTGTTACAGTCCTCATAATCTCCTGTGTTACTTGGTGCCTAACAGACTCAATCTGATCCGGAGAAAGACCATATGAAGCAAAAATACCAGAGACCCTTGGATCCATTGCTGCTGGGCCTATTTTCTGCCTAAGCAAGGGTAAAAGAATTCCTGCTGGGAGAGGTCTTAGACCTGTACCGCCGAGGACCCTTGAAACAGTCTCATACCCAAAGTTTATAGACCTTAGGTAATCTAAGACTGCAGCCTTTGCATCTAGTGATGCGTCAGCCTCCTGACTAGAAAAGAATTCACTATCTTGCTCAACAAGAATTCTCTTAATGGCCCTGATGGATTCGCTTACGACATTCTCCTTTTCTTTAAATTTTTCAAGATCAACTTCTGGCTCATTGTCCCGAATTACTACTCCTGAACTATTTAGATCTTCCCCTCTAAGCCTTCCGGCCTCCCTATCAAGAGCTTTATCAAGAAGCTTATGTAGCCTTCTATAGAAAAATTCTATTTGTTGTGATGGAACCTCTCTAGCAATTGCAGAAGAAGAATTTGCTAATTCAACAATTGACGCTGGAATAAACTCTGGATCTCCAACAGGAGGTTCATCAACTGAAAGCTGAACTGCCATCTGTTCGACAGGGACAATTGGCTCATCGTCCTCCTTTGCAGGTATCTCAGCTATGTTCGTTGTATGAAAGCTTCTTTCTTCATTTATCTTTGATTTGATAAAGGCTTCTAGGACTTCCCTCTTAATAATTACACTCATATTTGCTTCCTCAGAGATAAATATGCTATTTTACTCTAATTTGCTGATGAAGAAATTGAATTTAATATCCAGACTGAAAGTGCAGTCATGCCTATCCCTGAGGCTGTTCCAATTCCAAACCAAAGTGCATTTTTATTTCCTGATGCCCTTCTTAGTCTATCGTAGAGAAAATTGACCTCTTCTCTCTTAATGTTCATATGCATATCATATCTTTCTTGACATGCGTTTACAGATATCTCTGCCCTCTCTATCTGTAAATTTAGCTCAGCTTGTACGAGCCCTACTTCTCTATCAATTCTTATCTGACATGCAGCATTTTGATTCTCAAGCTGAACAAGTATATCTGCAGCAGCCCTTGTACTAAAGAGTGTTCCATCGAAAGGGGCAACGTCACCCTCTTCAATAGACACTATGGTCGCGACGCCCTCATCATCAGCAAAAGAGGGGGAAGAATAGACACCTAGTAAAAAGAAAGCTAATAAAGATCTTAGTTTCATTTATTACTCCACATGAATCTCAAATCCAGTAATCTCTGAAAGTCTTCTAGTTATTTCATCTGGATCTTTTTTGTTTTTCTTGACAAGCGCCTCTATCTCTTTTTTCTTCTTATCGTCAAGTTCTTGATTGGATTTTTCGTACTCTTCTTCTACCTTCTTCATAGTTTCTATCATTCTCTCTTCTGCTTTTTTGAGATCTTCCTTTTCTTTTTCATGAATTTCATGAAGTGACTTCACCTCTTCTTCGTGAAGCTTTCTAGAGTTCTCTAAGACCTTTGACATGGAAGAGGTCTTAGCTCTTTGTGTGACATACACAAAGACAACAAGCACGGCACCTAGAACAAGCTCCCAGTGTGCCTTAATCCAAATCCAGGACTTTTTAAGATAGTATTTTAATTTTAGCCATGTCAGCATTTTCAACCATTCTTTCCATGCTTCCACGAGATTGCAGCATCAATAACAGTTTGACCTCCGATATAAATCATAGCAATCATGCCCCATGTATCGGCATCTAAAAAGTTATATGCAAGTAGACCAGTTGCAGTCAAAAACACAAAAAACTTACGAGAAATAAGTCGTCCCATGATTTTATCTACAATTCCGAGCTTTTGCCCTTCCATCAAAGCTTTTGCTTCTTTTACAATAATTTCATCATCAGCCATAATATTTCTCCTTAATGAAATATATCATCATCACCGTCAATGTGAAATATATAATCACCCTCTAGTGATACAGACTCATTTGTAGATTTATTCTTTTCATCATTAATTGACTTAATCTCAGATGCAATACATTGCTGTGTTGTTGATATTGAATATTGATTTACTGATATCTGCTTAATTACCTCTATGTGAATATCCTGTATCTTGGACATCTTTACAACTATATCCTCTACATTTGTAATTCGCGATGATATATTCATAATTGCCAATAAATCCTCATGTTTCATGAATGCTATTTTCCAAAAGTTTTTAATAAAATTAAAAATTTTCACAATCTATTCCGATGATAGAGGATTGTCACTTTCTATGACATTAAATATTGATTCTGCATCTGTGTCTGAAAGCTTTCCGATAGCTTTATTTCTCTTTCTTGTCTGGATTTCATCTAAAATTTCCATCATATCGGGAGACTCTGCAGCTATTCTCTGAACAAGCTCTTCAAGAACCTCTTGCATTGACAAGCTGTGCTTAAAGCACGCTATTCTAAAATGTGAATGTGTCTCTCTAGTTAGGGAAAAGTGAACCGACTTCTTTGTTTCAAAGTTGATAAGCTTTTCATTCATGTGTCACACTAGTCTCCGCCGCCGCCAGTTGCTGGTAGCCCTTCTGGCTCTCCATATGCACCAATTGCAGGATCTCTTCCTCCTGCAACAGCATTTGATGGCTCACGTACATCTCTTACATTAAAGTCAAACTGTGTATCTAGGATTTCTTTAAACTCTTCGACATACTCTTCTCCATAGCCTTCTTTTAGAAAATTAAGTGCTCTATTGATTATAACTGTAGGGACGTCAAGTCTCACATTGTAGCCAAGCGCGAGCTGAGCGACTCTTTTTGTAAATGCGTCTATGTTCATTGAGGGTCTCTTGATTGGCTCTATTGGCTCCTCAACCTCGATATCCTCACTTCCGACAGGAGGTTCAGCGCCAACAATTTCATCTTCGACTTCAACATCATCCTGTTCAAAGAGAAGAGCTCTTAAGTCTAAATTACTTAAAGACTCCATTATTGTTTCATCTTGCACTATGACAGAGTCTGTCTCAAATCTAATTAAATGAGAGTCAATCTGGTCATCAACAGAGTCAACAGAAAGTCTTGTCTTTCCAGTTGCATCTTGCATGCTTACAGATTCATCTTCGTCACCTACTTGCTCTAAAATCATTCTCTTAAGATCTTTGATTGAAATTTTCATGATGACCTCAACGCATTAGCAATCTTTTCTGCCCTTTCGAATCTTTTTTCAATTACGTGCCAGTTAAGCTGCTTCATCATACCATAGGTATATGTCTTTACATCTTTTAGATAGTCCTTGTAATATGCATGCTGCCATACATCCATAACAATAATAGGATATCCGCCAACTGGTACATTTAAACTATGAAGATCTATTGAAGTATTGACATATCTTTGCAAATATGTGCTGAAATATGTTATTGCCCACCCGCATCTAGAAGCTGTACAGCATGCTATAAAGTCCTTTTGCCAATTATCAAAGCTTCCAAAATCTCTAGATAGTCTCATATATGCAAGTGAATCCATTCCTATCTGACTGTGCAGATCACTTATATTTGCAAAATATAGTTCATGAAGATATGTTGCATTTAAGTTATATGTTTCATCAATTTTAAGAGATCTATATTTTGATACATTAGAGTTTACGTTTTCTCTATCTACAGAATCTAGTTCTGCACTTATTCTATTAAAATCTTCAATGTACTTAGTGTAAAGCTCAATGTGATTATGCTTATTGGCTTTGCTCAATAGCTCTGTGGGTAAGTTAAACTGCTTCTCCTGTGCAACATAGGCTTCGGAAATAATAGATTGCTGTTCACAATCCTCAGCAATCTCTTGAACTTCTTCATCAAGGCCAAGCGTCCCTCTTATATTTTTAATAATTTCTTCATCTGTGATGATTGACATCTGTGCTACATCCTCTCATATTTAGAAAGATCTTCACTTGGTATTGCATAATAATCTCCGACACCGTCATCCTTGACTATTAAAATAGAGCTTTCTCCATTGTCTATCTGTCTAACACACGTATACGTGTATCCAGAATCTCTGTGTCTTATTTTAAACCCTTTGCCAATAAGAGAGATTTCATCTCCCTCATCACCAAGAGTTGATGGAACTTCATCAATTTCAGATACAGGCTCCCCTGATTTCCTTCTCTCAGCAATAATAAGATCTAAAATATCGCTTTTAGAAAATACTCTAGACATCCAAACACTCCAAGCTATTAACTAATTATCATCGTTAGAGATAAACTTAACTACTTCTATTCCAGCATCTCTTAAGATTTTTAAAGAAGATGTATCTCTATACTCTTCATGATAGACGACTTTGTAAATTCCAGAGTTCACTATTGACTTTGCACACATTCTACAGGGACTTAACGTGACATACATAATCTTTCTTTTAGGATTATTATAGTCCATCTTTAAAAGTGCATTAATCTCTGCGTGAATCATTCCTGACTCACCAGGCTCTAGCGATTCAACACTGTTTGGTCCTCCTATATAGTTTCCATTATACCCAACTGCAAGAACCTGCGTGTTGTCATCTGTAACTACTATTGCACCAACCTGGTGCCTAGGGTCTACTGATCTTCTAGATATCAGATGTGCAAATTCCATCCATATATTATCCCAAGTCGGTCTCATTTTAAGCCTGTTAAAAGAAGCTATTTCTAAATCCAGGCGGAGACTCTTTCTTAATTTCAAAGAATATATCCATATCACGTAAAAGTGTATCTGGGGGAGGATTTGCCTGTATTTTCAAATATTCAGATCTATAGAGAAAGCATGGATCGCCTGGACCGAACACATCAACCTTCCAGTCAAGCTTAGAAGTATTGACAAAATCATTGACAGCATTTTTAATACCTGACTTTTCAGAGTTGATTCTAGGTGTTGCTAATTCAATATTTTTATATTCATCTCTTTCAGAATAGAACATATCTTTTTCACTATACCTTCCCTGATAGTCATCACAGACAATTAGAGTAGAAGGCTTTATTAGATTTTGAATAAGATTTAGCTCATTCAGAACAGTGTGGTAGTTGTGATCTCCATCAACAAGGACTAGGTCGAACTCTATAGGTGCTTCTTGATTGTTCTTAAGCCATTCGAGGCTGTTATCTTCAAAAAGAATTACTGCCCTATCAGATAAATCGTCATGCCAGCTAACTGTAACACTTTCGAATTGACCTAATTGCTCAAGAAGATCTTTTGAAAGTCGAATATCAACGCCTGTGTACATAAATTGTCTTCTTGTACATGATAGATTTTGAATTATTGGAATTGCAGTCTGACCCTTATCCACACCTATTTCAAGAATCTTTGGAAATTCTATCTGAGATAGGTAGTGTCTACAAATTGATCTTGTAAATCCGAGATATGACATTACTCTTCGTCCTTTGATGATTCAATTTTATCTAAAATCTCTTCAACCTTTGCAACTGCTTCCTTGTCACTCTCTTCATCAAGCGCACTTTGAATCTTTTTAAGCTCTTCTCTAGCTGCTGATGTATCAACAGGCTCTCCGGAATCTTCCTCTTCCTCAGGGTCAAAAATATCATCAACACAGAGCTCACCACTTATTTGAAAGCCTGCTGCCTTCTTGTGACCTCCACCGCCAAACCCTTTGGCAATTTCTGAAACATCGACTGCATCGTGAAAGGCTCGCAGGCTTATCTTATTAATCCTATCTTCATGATCGTAATACCATATCATGGCAAAATCGCAGTCAGGAGCTAGACGTGAGCCAATCTCAGACATCCAGTGTGAGGAATTAACCACCATGACCTTCATCCCCTTAAACCTTCTCTCAACTGCCTTTTCACAAACCTTTTTAATAACTGTCTTACTGTAAGCTAAAATATATGATCCACGCTTTACAGCATCATCAAAGACAGAGTCATCCTCAAATTTCTCAAATTCTTCAAACTCAAAAGGAACCATGTCAAATGCTGCGCTAAACTCCTTAGAATAGTCAAGCTCCCACTTCCAAAGATCTCGATCTTGAATGTACCTGATAAATTTAGGCGGCTCTTTTCCTGGATGAAACCACTCCCACGCTAGCATTGCTCCGCTCTTCGTCATATCAAAATGAGTGTTTGATATATCATGAAGCTCAACCATCGCTGACTTGTGATGATCAATGACAAGCAAAGAGTTTGCTTCTTCAATCATCTTCTTTGTGGTAGTGTTGTTAAATGAAAAATCTAGAATTACTACGTTCTTCCCTTTAACATCTGGAGGAGGTGTTCCATGCTTGCATGCATAGTACTCTGTCCTATTTCCTAGAAGCTTCCAAGCTGAATACGCTGCACCAAATCCATCAGTACAGTTTGCGTGGTAAATTACACAATTTACGCTAGTTGGTTCAATCATTTTTCACCCGCTTGAAACAATAAGTTCATCAATATCTATTTTGACTGATTCATAAAACTGTGATGAAACCAAGACCTGGGCTCGTAAAGTTCAGACCCACCGACGGTGATCTCATCAAGGCCGGAAAACTTTCTATGTGTATAGTATGCATCTTGCCCAGAAATTGGACAAACAGCAGGACAGACCTCGATCTTTGTAGCCCATGGCATCATATCTCTAATCTCTTCAAATACATTGCCACTAGCAGAGAGCTGAAGAGATGATACTACCACAGTCTTACCCTCTCTAAAGAGTGAAAGGAGCGCTGTCGCAGAACCATCTATCATAAAAGCCTCGTCTACAGCAATAACTTGAATGCCGCTATTGTCCATGATATATTTTAATATATCTTCCCCTGTTTTTACACATATCGCTGAGATTTTTCCGCCAGAATGTGTGCATATTTCTCCAGATGAGTATCTATCATCCATCATCGGCTTAAAGCATACGATATTTCTATTTTGATATCTAAATCTATCAAGTGTTGCAAGAAGCCTTGTAGTCTTAGATCCAAACATTGGGCCTGTAAAGATTATGAATTCAGGAATTCTCAATTATTATCTCCGCAAGGTGTGAAAGGTCTGGATCTGCTCTTCCGTAATCGTCTATAATTTTAAATGATGCATCACTGGACGTATCACCTATCTCAAATAGTATAGAATCTATATTTGCAGTAACTCTGTATGGGCACTCAGACTGAATATTTAAGCATTCTCCCTGAGATAGTATTATTTTTCTCATAGGATAGTTTGGCGGATCTTTAAAAAATCCCTGGTCTGCACATTGAACTGTGATCCTACCCTGGACAACAAAAAGCGTTTCTGTCTTGACTTTGTTCATTTTAAAGCTTGAGCTCTTACCGGCAGTAAGTGTTAAGATTTTTCCATACGCACTTGGACCACTCCATGCAACTTCTTCGCCCCACGGCTTTATGTGCTTTGAAGACTTTCCTCTCCAGATTCCCTTACTCACTATCTAGCCCCCACCACTCAACTGTACGCTCTAGGCCTTCCCAAATTCTCACGATAGGCTCATAGCCAAAGTCCTCTCTTGCATTTGTAATATCTGCCTGAGTGTGCATAACGTCTCCTGGCCTCCAGGGAGCGTCGACGACGTTTATGTTTGAAAATCTATCTCTAAAGAAGCTAAGGATCTGATTATTTGTTGTTCTATCACCGCAGGCAATATTATAGCACTTTCCTTCAAAGTCTTCATCTCTATTTGCAGTTAAAATATTTGCTTGAACGACATTATCAATATAGCAAAGATCTCTTGACTGTGATCCATCTCCATCACTTCTAAGAGGTGTACCTTTTTGAATTGCATTGCACCATGCAGATACTGCAGTCGAATATGGAGAATCGCCATATTGACCCGGACCGAAGACATTAAAGTATCTTAGGCATACAATATCAATATTATAAAGATTGCAAAAAAGCTTTGATAAGTCCTCAATTGATGATTTTTGCCAAGCATACGGTGACTTTGGATCTTTTTTATGGTTCTCATTTGTTGGCATTAGTTCTGCACCTCCATAGACAGAAGAAGATGATGCCCATATAATTCTTCTAACATTTCCAACACACGCTTCAAATAATCGAACTGTGGAAGAAATATTTGTATCTGTTGTTATCCAGGGATTTTCAACAGAAAATAGCACCCTAGGAATTGCTGCCTGATGAAATACAACGTCATATCTTTTTTGAGATATTTCGTATATAATTCCAGAAGATGAAAAATCATCTTGAACAACTAGAACTGTTTTATTCTTTCTTCTTGCCTGCTTATCAAATTCAGAAATCAACCCAGACGTGGGAATGACTCTAAAGTCCAACCCCTCCAAAAGCTCGAGATGTCCATTAGACATATTATCTACTACGTCGACAGTCCACCCTTGATTGACTAACTCCCTTGTTAGATTGGAGCCGATGAATCCACAGCCACCGGTAACTAAAGCTCTTTTTTTCATATTTCTACCTCTGTATATCTTACTCAAGAATGTGTGCAGAGTTTAAGGTGAAATGCATTCTACAAAAATTACATCCTTCACCAAGCAGTGACCAGCATTCTGAAGCTATGAAGTATAAAAATTTTAAATCGTGCTCAAATTTATTATTGATATCTGTAGATCTACAGACGAATCTTATATCTAGAACTCCTCCTCTATTTAAGATGTGTATCATTGAGATGCATGTGTCTTCTGTAAAGACATATCTTCTGGAGCCTATACCTTCTTTTCTTTCATATGGATTTTTTCCTGCCTGTTCATCGTCTATCTTATTCATCAACGTGTTGTAAATGTGACAATAATATTCTTTCTCTGACTTTTCGCTCATAGAGGCTATGTCAGACTCTTTGAAATCACCATTATCATGAAGAGTAAATGTTAGCTGATTGCACTCCTTGTTTGGAAAGTGCTTGACAAAATTTTGAACCTGTCCATAAATTTCGCTTAGACTAAGATGCTTTTCAATACAATTGTGGTAGTCAATAACCATATTGCTTAGTCTATTAGATGCACCATTCATAATGCCGTAGACATTTGAAAGAACAGGTAGATTAGAGAACTCTTTAAAAAATAGATCGTACGACTCCTTGAGTGAATCAATTGTGTGAATCTCATCACCTCTATGCTTATATCTTTCTTTAAGCACGTCGAAGGTAGGCATTAAGAAAACATACCTGTTGTTTAAATTACTAACCTCTTCATAAAACTCTCTAGTCGTCTGAATGACGTCTCTGTCATACATCTTTGCAAAGATCATCCTGGACATCTTTGACCTATCCATTAAATGCCACCTATAGTTTGTCTTACTATGAATGTCACTGATCAAGGTGGTCTTTCCAGAAAGGTCTGGGCCCTCTATTGAAATCATATTAATTGGAAACGTTAGCATTATCTATCCTCACACATTAATCTTTCTCATCTTATAGGAAGATGTACTACACCCCCAAGACTCAGTTGATGCAACTTCTGCAATCCATATTGTATATGGATCAGGTGTTTCTTTAAACTTAGTCCACACACGAAGCCAACAGCTTTCAGAATTATTGTCACAAACTCTCATTCTATAAAATATCTTTCCGTTCTTTGTCTTCTTCTCAATAATTTCCTGAATACAGAACCACACAACATCTTTATCTTTTCCTGTTAGTGCTGTAATGGGTCTAAGTTTAGATTTTTTAATCTTATCCATTATCGCTGGCGGAAAGACGAGAGTCTCATCTGCACCTGACATTAGATCGACACTAAACCCAATCTTGAGTGTCCTTGACCAGTCTGAAGAGCCGTAATTATCAATAATAAGTCTTGGAATAAATTCTTCAACTGATCCTTGAGTTTTGAGTAGCTTCTTATAAGCAGTCTTTGTTATGCCATATCTTCCTTTTTTGAGCTGATCATAATTTCCGACAATAATATCGTGAAGCTGCCTATGGTTCTGAATTTCACCTTGTGATATTTCTGATATACTTGAAAATGCCTCAACCTTGCATAGTGAATCGAATGCAGTTTTATTCAATTTAGAGGATTTCCACTTTCCATCATCTGTAAATAAAATATCGTCAAGAGACACATATGGCCTATTTTGCATAATTTCAGCAACTGCAGAGTCTCCGACACCCTTGATGGCTGTAAGCGGAGGTACGAAACCCTGTCTTTCTTCACTGTATACCCATACATCTGAAGAAGCATTAATATCGGGCTGAAGAATCTTGTACCCAAGAGATTTAATTTCTGCTATAATCTTTGCAAATTTTGGAGACCCATTCCACGTCTGAAGACATGTAGCTAGCCATTCCTTTTCATAGTACGTGTGAAGCCAAGCAGAATAGTATGAATCAACAGCATATGCAACAGCATGAGACTTATTGAATCCATATGCAGAGAATGCCTCAATTGTTTCATAAAGCTTAGTCGCCTTATCCTCTTCCATTCCAGATAGATCAACAGCGCCTGTAATGAATTTCTTTCTTAGGTCAGCCCTTTCTTTTGCCTTCTTTTCATTCATATCGAGAGACTTCTTGACAAGAGTCTT
>Ga0080013_1001756_pt1 | contig 27653 bp, 29 predicted proteins | sample ETNvirenome_6_85_FD_69236 | JGI IMG/M metagenome (GOLD analysis project Ga0080013, IMG submission 69236) | Marine viral communities from the Pacific Ocean - ETNP_6_85 (SPADES assembly) (version 2) | ecosystem: Environmental > Aquatic > Marine > Oceanic | place: Pacific Ocean | collected 2013-06-19 | reverse complement strand
GGAAGAAGAAAGCTTTAAAACAATAGGCAATCCAGAAGAAAAGATAAAAGAACTCTTTGGCAGAAATCTGCAGATTTTCACTCATGCTACGCAGGCTCTAAATAAAAATAACTTTCAAGGTTATTTGGCCCAAGGTCACAGAATCTTTGGAAATAACTTAGGACATACATTTGCAATAGTTGATAGCTTTGAATCAATGATAGAGAAATTTCTGCCACCCTACAATCAGTTGGCCCAGTATGGTAGCAATGTGATTATATTGGGGATTAACACAAAGCTTGGAACCATGGATACAGCTGGCATAGTAGACCCCAGGTTTGATCCATCAGATGTGCTAACATATCCCCAGGGTATGTATCATGGAGATATATTTCATCCTACCCCGGTTAGATGGGCCGGAATATTTAAGGGCGAGGAATATGAGGATAAATGGTATGGAACGAAGAATCTTATAGACTCAAAGTTTGTTTTTGGGCTATGGGAGTTTGAGAATAAAGTTCTTCATTTAAATCCAAACTTTGAGCCAAATGAGCCTACGAGTAGCGGTGCAGAATACATTCGAAATTATCAAATTGCAAGAGAAAAGATGGAAGATCCAGAATTTATAGAGAAAGCAAAACAAATAAGAGAATCAGAGTTTGCAAAAATAGAGCCTGTTTCGTCGCCAATCATTTCTTTGGAAGAAGGAACAGAATATGACGATGATGTGTTTTAAGGAATAAAGGCAGAAATTAATATGATAAAAGATCTAATTAAAATAGCAAATACTTTAGACTCAAGAGGCTTGACCAAAGAAGCAGATGATCTCGATAGGGTATCAAGAGGCCTCCTAAAAAAAGCAATTGGCTTAGGGTCGGAAAGTGTGCCGATTGAGATGCAATCTTCCGATGATTTAATTATCTCTTTTGAAAAATTAAAAGATTTATTAGAAAAAGAGTTTCCCGAAGAAATGCGAAATGGGCAACGGCTTAAAGAGTATACTTGGATGGACCCTTGCAGGCTTTTAGAAGAAGAAGGAAGAACAGAAAGCCCCGTCGCAATTACAGTTAAGAAAGATTGGAAGTCCGGACTTCCAGATGTAGGAGTAGTTGAATGTAGTTATCGTTATACGCCTGACAAAGCACCCGATTCCGGGCCTATTTTTGATGATATACATGAATTTCTATACAGAAATGGCTTTCACATTAACAGGGATAGACGATACACCGGCAACGAGGTGGTAGAAAATTTCTTTGAGCCTATTTTAAAAGAAAGAGAAAGCTTCAATCCTAAAAAAAATATTGAGGGTACATGGATTCATGTTTTAAATAAAGATAAACAAATAAGTTCTGCCGAAGATTTTAATAAATTTTTATCAATAACCGGAGAAGTAGCTTTTTCAACATGGGATCCCGCAATATCTAGAAGCTATTTCGTAAGGTATCCAAGAAATTATAAAAGCTCTTTTGCTATAATAATGTCTGGCAAAGCCGGTTATTGTTGGGACGGCGATATTTGGTCTATTGTAGATCCAAGAACAGGACTTAGGACTCCCACTCGACCTAAAAGCTACAGCTCTGATCATGATGAATGTTTCTTGGTCCCAGCAAAATCAAAGCCTATTATGGCCCTAGTTGGTCCCGACGCCGAGCCAGAAGAAGCCGAAAGCTTTATACAGGCAGCAAAAGCTATTGGGCTGCCAGTTCAGAGAATGTCTCTTAGAACAGATTCTTTTTTAAATAATAAAAGAGAAGAGAAATATGACGAATGGCTGGACTATGAAGACTTCTTTGAGCCTAGGGCAAGTGACAACATAAAAGCACTAGTAAAGTTAGCAAATACTTTAGACGCAAGAGGCTTGACCAAAGAAGCCGATAGAGTGGAACTGCTTATTAAAACCGCTTGCGAATCATGCAACGAAAAACGAGTCTCGAAACCTCAAGATGAAACATCTTGCTGCCCCGAATGTCATTTTAAATTTGAAGAAGAAAAAGCGGTTCCTTTCCTTTCCAATGAAAATAAAAAGAAACTTTTAAAAGAACATAAGGAACTTGAAGAGAAAGGTTTTCCGGAAAAAGAAATGCTTGCTCATGCCGAACGCGAAATGAAATGGTTTGAAGAAGCCGAGGTTCCCAAGGATATATTAAACCAAATAAAGAAAGATCATGAAATTTTATTGGGGAAAAAAAAGGGCGAAGGAACCCAAGCGCGTACTGAATCTTTCCACGTCGTAGAGCTAACGTCGCCCAAGCATAAGAAGCAAGCGATAGCTCTCGAAACCAAGGTCTTTCAAGGCCCCACCCCAGACACCAAACACCATCGGACGTTCGGGATCTTCGAGGGAGACAAGCTCGTCGCAATGACGAGGGTGAATACGCGCCCGTTAGACGGGTGGAAGAAGGACTCAGACTACGACAAACTCAAGGCTCTAGCCCCGGAGGTGGGGATCAGTGCGACAGCCGTAGACCCCGATTACCGGGGACGCGGATACGCCACAGGAATGAAGACTTACCTACAGGGTAAGTATAGTCGGATCATAACCGGAACAGGTCCGAAGTCACACGCCTTCATGCCCCGAATCAACGAGCGTCTTGGCTTTCGTCCCGTTTTGACACGAGGGAAGCGGGGCCAGAACACTCAATACTTCTGGTCAGATGACTCTGAGCAAGAGACTGGACCCTCGCACATCTTCATCACAGGACTCCCAGGCTCCGGGAAGACCACACTAGCAAAGAAGAAGGCCAAAGAGTTGGGTATCCCACTCATCTCCCTTGATGAAGTCGCAGCTAAGAACAAGCGATATCCGGGCACTTCGGAAGCCCGTAGGTTCATCAGAGAGCTAGACACGCCTCATGTTATCGAGGGTACCCAACTCCTTGGTTTTAGGAAGGAGGACTTCAAGGGACATCGAGCGTTACTCCTTGAGGAGCCCAGGGGTGTGATTGTTGATCGTCTGGTGCGCCGGGGATGGAACGACTCAAGCGGAAAGTTTCACAAGGGTGAAGGAGCCCGAGCGCGTACTGAAGCTTTCCACGACGATCTTGTGTTTGCTTTGCGAGACTTCAAGGCCGCAATATCAAAAAAGGCCGCAATATCAAAAAATAAAATAATAAAAATTTATCGTGCTCAACCTGCGTTTACCCGCATTATAAGAACAGATGATTATGTTACACTATCCAGAAGATTCGCCGGTGACCATGCGGTTACATCGGCAATTTATAATGGTGAAGACTTTTATGTTGTCTACGCTTTTGTTAATGAGAGCGAGATAACAGAGGCGGACAATCCGGGGGAATATAAATATATAGGCGAACCTATTGAGGCGAAGCCTTCTCAGATTGCAAATGAGAGTGGAAACCTGAGGTTTATCAGAAAATGAATTATAAACTAAAGAAGTCCGAAGCAACCATCAACCGTAGGTTGAAAAATAAAAAACGCGACGAACAAACTAACAAGACTTGCTAATAAAATGAATGTTAATATGAATTCTTTAAACAATAAGCTAAAGAAATTGTCAATAGCCTTAAGTTCTTTCGGACATCGGGAAGAATCCAAAAAAGTAATTGGTTTATATGATTATGCTTTCATAAAACATGCAGCCTCTAAGAAAAAGATCTTAATTAAAAAATTTGGCTTGGATGAATCTATTGCCGAAAAATTGGATAAAGACTTTAGAGGGAAGTCCGTTTGGATATTAAACAAAATACTTGAAAGTGCTGTATCATCAGCTTCCTGCCTGCTTGCCGACGGCGGCTGGTCGACGCCCGTGACCACAACAACCAGGGAAGAAATGATTCTTTTAATAAACGAAAGAGGGCCGCGCTGGTTATATTTAAACTTTGGGCTGCAAGAAATTAGAGATTGGATTACAATAGGCCTTAATGGTGATAAGTCTTCTATTAAAGATTTAAAATGGAATAAATTAATTGAAAAAGCAGCGGAATGGCATGAACAACTTGAGGGAGGCGTTGAGGCCATAAACTATATAGAGTCAAATCCTATAGTTTTAGACTTCAGAGACAAAGATGGTATTGGATTTTATTGGGCTGACCTAGAGTCCCGCCGCTCAAAGGAAGAAGAAGAAAGAATGGGACATTGTGGTATAGGGAGTCCTGGAGAAAACTTATACTCTCTTAGGGAATACAAAAAAGCTTCAGGTCAAAACTTTACATTTAATAAATCTCATTTGACTTTTTCGATAGATACAAACTCTGGCAATCTGTCTCAAGCCAAAGCTAAGAAGAATTCAAAGCCTTCTAGCAGTTTGCATAATTATATTATACCTTTGCTTCATCTTAAAAGGCAACGCTGGCTTGGACCGGGCGACAAGAAGAAGCTCTCTTTCGAATATTTAATTAAAACAACGATTTCTGATTATAAACCAGAAACAGACTTTAAAGTGTCAGATCTTTCCGATGAAGATTTAGAAAAGCTTTTCGAAAAACGAGAGGATTTGGCAGAGAAAGATTTAATTGCAAAATTAAAACTATTTCAAAGAGGCTGGTTTGATTCTGAATCATTTAAGAATAAGTTTGTTACAGAAGCAGAAGTATGTGATGCACAATACTTTGATTGTGGTCATTACAGGATAAAAGAAACAATAAGCGGAGAAGAAGACTTTCCTATTTGGGAAATTCCCCTTGACAATGCTAAGTATTATTTAGATTATGTTGATTCGGAGAACCAACAATACATTTTGAATTTTATCAATAAAGATAAAGGGCCAACCCCCGAAGGTGCCTTGCATACTTGGAGTGATGTATCGGAAGATCTAAATGATAAATATCATGACATTGCTATAGACATCATAAGAACAGCAGAACAACTCTATACTTGGAAGTATTGGGAATATCTGCGCGAACAAATAAAGTCTGCAGCAGAAGAGTATGGAGAGTTTATGTCTCTAGAAAATGGATTTGTTAAAATCAAAATCAAAATGCGTGATTATTTAAGTGAGCTGGTAGAATCCATAGATCAAGTTTCGGAACAGCCTCTTGATGCCCCATGGCATACAGACTCCGATTTGATCTGGGCAGATCTATTCAACAATGTACTGCTAGAAGAAGTTGGTCCAGTTAAAATTGATATAGATAGAGATTGGGTACCTCACATAGAAGAGAAAGAGTTTAATGAACTCTTAAAAGAGTATGTTTATAATGATTAAGGCAGCCGATACTTTAATTAAATATTTAGACTCGCAAGGACTATTGGTAGCTGCTTCCGAAGTTTATAGTCTTATATCTATTGCTTCCAATGAAGATTTTGATAGACGAATAGCTGAAGCTGGCAGACGCAATCCCAAGCCATTTAATGACTGGTTCGAAGGAAAAGAAAGAGTTGTTTTAGATTTAGGGTTTGGCAAAGGCCTGCCTGGAGAAGATTTGTCTTCGACAAAAGAAATGAAGCTGAGAGAAGAGTTTCCGGATATATTGGAATGGATAAAAGTCTATTTCAAAGAAGACCCCAATGAAGCCAGTCTTTTAAAGGGAAGGTTGGGAAGCGGAAGAAAAATAGGAGAGAAGTTTTTCCGAAACATACTTAGGCTAAAGCTGAGAATACTAGCAGGCGCTTGGGGAGAGGAGTTAAATATAAGCTCAACACAATTTTCTTCTTTGTTTCAAGAGCTATTTGGACTAGAGCGTGTAAGTTTAAAGGTAAGCAATATTCTGGATAACCCCCCGCCTCGATTTGGAATTAAAGAAGATGTATTTCTGGGAAATGAATTTGAAAAAATAACTTTAATCAGAGAGATTTCAAAGATTGCCGAAAAAGTATCTTTTTGGAACAAAGAATATTTGGCCTCACCATTGAGGGCCAGCAAAGGTGTATCTGAATTTAAAGTAGTAATATCTCAAAATCCGCGAGATATAGCCTTAATGTCCACAGGAAGAAGATGGACTTCATGTGTGGAGCTTGGAGTCGGTGCACATTATGAAAGTATATTTTGTGAATTAGAATCTGGAGGGTTTGTAGCTTATTTGGTTAAGGCAAATGATTTAGAAATAAAAAACCCAATGGCTAGAATTTGGATTAGAAGATTTACAAACAACAGTGGTGAATCTATTGCTATACCTGAGAGTGAATCTTATGGAGAAGAACAGCCGGGGTTTGTAGAAACCGTAAAAGCATGGATTAGTTCTAAGCAAGGAGATTTAGAATACGGCACATACAAAAGAATGGGCGCAGATTGGTCTGACACATTTGAAGATATATATAATTATCTTCCAGATGATCCAGAGTTTTTGAGAGATATGTTTCTTAATCCCGAAAGCTATATTGGCGAGACCGGAGATCTATATACTGTTCTTGATAACTTTTATTATAATTATGATGAATTATTTGAAGAAGATGGAGAAAATCATTATTATAATAGAGGAAACTCTTTGACTATGTATCATTTTGATGAAAAAGAATTTGATTCTTTGAAAGAAGCAGAAGAGTTTATAAAAAGTTTAGGGAATAATTGGAAATGGGAACTTCAAGCATATATAGATGTGGATTTACGATATGCAAATCTAAATGATTGGGGAGAGCAAGACGAAGAAGAACCTTACATTGGCAAGGGACAACACATAAATAAATACATTACAGGAGAAGAACAGAGGTTTGAAATATCAAAAACAGATGCCGAAGACATTATAAAACATAAGTCCAAAATGGTTAAAAGATCTGCTTTTAATAAGCTTATAGCCAATCCAGATATGGTAACAAAACCTTTAGCGGAAGCAATGTATGAAGAATATAAAGGAGATTTAAAATTGAAATTTTCTTCTAAGGCGAGAGCAATTCTTCTTGGCTTCCCTCAGTTCTTTTCCGAAGAAACAGTTGCCCTAGCGATAAAGGGAGAAGCTTTAACTGAATCGAATTATGCTAAACTTTATGAAAATCTTCCGGAAGGTGATCGGAAAGATACATTAAGGAGTTTTTTAATCAATCAAGCAGAAGGAAGGTTGGGATTTGAAAGTGTAAAGAAAAATTATAATAGCCAGAAAACATCAGATGAAGAGAGCAGATATGGATCTCATCATTTATCCGGCGTATATTTTACATTAAGACAATTGCTTGAAGATGGAGCAATACCTGTAAGAGTTATAAACAAAACTGTTGATACAGTTAATCAAATTGAACAAGATCCCGATATGATTTCTGTGGACAAAAATAGCGCAAGCAGAGATTTGATACGTACACTTGGAGCCTCTAATGCTGATAATCGAGCAACAATTGAATTGTATAAAAAATTAATACCAAGAATTAGAATAAAAATATTAACAAAGCACGATATCCAAAATTCTTTGGACCCAGAGCAAGACTACAGATATAGTCCAGACTTTAGAACTATCGGTCACGCTCTGGCTGCGACAGGAAGGGCAGGTGAACCGCTGATTCCATTGTTGGAAGAGAAGTTTGCAGAAATTGATTCTTTGACAAGAGAAAACGTAACATCAGCTTATGAGCTTAATGATTATAAATTACAATTAAAAGAATCTATATTATATATTATAGATTCCATAAGAACTGGGCAAGGATTTTCCCGGAAATATAAGATGATGTAGCTTTGCAGGCCAATCATAACTTAAATACTATGGCTATACTAATAAAACGAATAACAATATGAACTCTATCAATAATAAATTGAAGCATCTTGCCATAGCCTTGAATCGTATGGGTTTTAATAATGAGGCTATTAGCGCAAACCTTCTTGGCAAAGGTTCTTTGAAAAAGCTGGCTATCTTTGAGCCTCCTCCAAAGATGCTTGAAAAGATAACAGAAAAAGCTGAATATCTTTGGGCTCAAGGGTTTTTTCTTTGGCTGGAAGCGCAACGACAGGAGCTTGCAAAAAAAAGAAATAGAGCAGAGGTTATTCCAGAGCTTAGCAGGCAGATGTTTGATGAATTAGATTCTGACTTTAGATTTTCCTCTAATATTGCAAGATCAATAGACGGGGACAGCTGGACAGATGAACGTGGGACTAAATGGTCAGGAGAAGAAGATCTTTCGTTAGTAGATGGTTGGCAGTATATTGATTATTTCAATGAAGATAATTACGGTCAAAATGCTCTAGAGATAGACTGGAAGACCAGCAGAATCTTTTTTCGAGCATTAACAGCTAAGGAGCGCAGAGAGTATGCGCCGTCAGGCCCAGAAGCTTTATGGGATGAAGATCTTTTTCAAGTAGAACTTCATTTTCATCCAGACGAATTGGTTGGCGACCACACCGACTCGGAACGAACGAGTATGCAAAAAGGATATGCGCATCTTCCGACTAAGTTTCCGCCAATTAATCTATATAATATATACAAAAAACAGGTAGCCAAAGATATAATATCTGAGAATGTTAATCAAGGGTTTGAACTGGTCGATGAAATCATGAGTAAATTTTCCAGCAAAAAGTCTTTTATAGATGAGGCTGAAGAGTGGGCCGAAGGGTTGGCCAAAGGTTATCTACCGCCCACAGAAAGAATCGGACATGCACAGGATCTTTATGCTTTAATACCTATTGATTTTTCTGATTGGAAATATATAAAAGAAGAAGAGGCAGAAGAAAGCGCTCAAAAGCTTAAACATCACTTAAAAAATTTATCATATAAAACCAGCTGGCGACCCGGCCATATCGGGCTCAGTCTTGAGGTTGATAAAGAAAAGGTGAAAACACAAACGGGACAATATAATCCGGCTTATTGGTCGCCAGAAGAATGGACAGTCGTTATACATTCTGGAGAATATAGTCTTTATCTTTTTGAGATGAAAAGACAACTCAAGGGGATTGCTCGTTACGCAAGGCATGAGTTACAACATTTTTCTCAAGATGCTTTGCGCATTGTAAAGGGACTCTCTAGAGATGCTGGTTTGCCAAGAGGCAGAATACGCTCCCCAGATGAAGTAACGCCCGGAGGAACCCCTTATAGTTGGTCATCAAAGAGCTGGCCTATGGAGAAGTCTGACCCAGGGAAACGCATTAAACATGAATTACGAGATGTTGAGTTTATGACCAGGATAGCTGATGATGTTGATACAGCTATGGACTCTTTAGATTTAGAGGGAAATGATGTCAATAAGATTCCCGCTAGATATTGGGGCGAATTTATTAAATATTTTATAGGATCTGAAGAAACATCTTTAGAAAAGATACTCGAAAAGGAATATCAGAGTTGGAGAAAAGAAGAGCCCAATAGGCACATGGGAAGAGAGTGGAATCAACATTTGCGTAACAATATAACTTGGGCGCATCACAGTCGGTCTAGGCCTATTGGTGTTTGGGCCAAAAGTAATTGGTTTAATTATCTTAAAGAAAATGATCTTCCAAGATGGAGAGAAGCTGCTTTGGTTTTTATTAGAGAACTTAATAAACTTGGCATTATGGATAAAATTCTTCGAAGAAGACTTTGGGCTCCAGTTGTTTCATCTGGCCATAAAGCTTGGGGCATAAGCGTTGCCCAATATGATAGCTCTGCTCGCCGCCTTTCTTGGCAAGAGGAAAAGGAATTGAGCGATGAAGATAGACTTGAAAGATTATCCCAAAAGCTTTCAGAGTATAAACAATTTATTAAATCTTTATCGGACGAACAATTGAGACGACACAAGGCTCTTGTGCATAACACTGGAGATTTGGAGTATTGGGTTACTCCTCGTTGGGAAGAATGGGACGGAGTATCGAGACTAGAACATCATGAAGGCATAGTGCCAGATCACCCAAGGCTAAGGACTTAAAGAAACTAATCTGATTAAAGAATTAATTAAAATAGCAAATGAGCTGGACAATAGAGGTTTGGCCAAAGAGGCCGATCTCTTGGATAAAATAGCTGCGGATATATCGAATGTTCGCGCTTATCATCAATTTCTTCGTGAAACATATAATCAGTATCTTTCTATGAGAGAGCCATTACCAGAATTAAGAAGGTTGTTTATAAAGGCGCTTGAGGAAGAGCTGAATGAGGCGACGAAGTTGTTGGAGGAGAAATAGATCCTCGAATAGAAGTTGTCGTGCCAGCTGATGTTAAGTCCTTTGCTTATTTTCCGCAAGAGGAAGATAGAGAGATCAAGAAAGAATCTGGTTCTATTAATTTTTTAAACAAAAGAAGAATCTGGTTCTATTAATTTTTTAAACAAAAGAAGTAATCATAAAAGAAAAGAGGCGAGGCTTATTATTATGCAAATTAAAGAGTTAATTAAATTGGCAAACGAATTGGACAGCAGAGGGTTGGCTAAAGAGGCTGACCTATTGGATAAAATAGCTGCGGATATATTGGACTTTGAAGAGCGCGGAAAGGCCTTAAGAGGGGATAAGAGTTCGCCCGAACGACCCGGATCGGAACCCGGTGAGTTATTGATCCTTCCCTCCGCTATAGGGCTTGGTGCCGGTGAATCTTCCGATGGTGAATCTTCTGATTCAAAAGACGCTATGAGCATCTTTGAAAGAATCTTTGAAAGATTCGTTGATGAAAACCTTGGAGCGGAAGCTGAAATTTATGATTATTCCGGTCAGAAAGAAAAGCTTTATAATGTTCTTCATGATGAGTCTTGGGAGCTAAGAGACTATATGATAGAAACTATTCCGGATAAGATTATGGATCTAACGGAAGAGATCATCAGGTTTCCCGAAGGGCAACGTAAAGAGATGATGGAGTATCTGGATGAAGATATTTATGATCCCAATGTTATTAAAAACTTAATAATTGAAACTGCGGAATCCAGAAGTGAATATCTTGATCAATCAAGCGATTTAAATTATGTCGTGAGAGCTATGAAACATTATCTTTATGATTATGGATTTCCTCGCTCCGATGGTCCGAAACATTTGGATTTTTAAAACGACCAATCATTATCTAAAATTAATTGCCCAAAATCTTTAAAATCTTTGATAAATAGTATTTATGAAATACTAATATTTGCATCTAAAACAGACAACAAAGGTTATGCATGGCTGGTTTATTTTTAAAAAACAAAAAGCTTCGTTTTCTTTGCGATTATTTAATTAAAGAAAACAAGTTTTCTATTGCTGATGATCTTTTCGACTTAATCAAAGAAGCCGAAGAGCATGAAGAAGAATCCGAGGAAGAGAAGGTTGATGAGGAGGAGTCGGAAGAAAGATACAATATAGAAAGCGAGTATGACCTAAAGACATCTAAAGAGTTTGCCACATATGATCCGGCTACATTTTTTGGCAGCAAGCTTGATGATAAATATCCAGAGTTAGCAATGCTTGGGCTGAACTCATTATATACTGGCTCTCATTTTGCTTTATTTTTTAAATTAAACTTAGATGATAAATACCCTAATAGCGTTGAGCCTTTTATCCGCCGCCTAGATGTGGGTCAATATCTAGATCTGGGACTTGACAAGAAGCACCTTGACTCGCACCATATCTTTTCTGCAAACATTGATGATCTATCTGTTGAGCAGGCTACAAGGTCTGGATATTATAAAATGTATTTTGATGAATATATTGAAAAAATAATGACCGCAGACTTTTATGATTTACTTACCAGCTTGAGCGGGCTTGATCTAACCTTTATAATGGAACATAAGGATAAATTTGAACCTGTTTTTTTAAAGTTGCTAAGAGAACCTTCCGATAAGGCTTATTTTGTATCTAAACTTGGGCTTCATAAGATATATACAGAGCATTATTCTGAAATATTTAAACATTTGTTTGTCAGTCCTGATAATGTTAATTATAGAAATAGAATTAAACTTTATCTTGATAAAGAATATTGGAGATATGATACAGATAGAGAGCGGGTCAGAGATACCCTTGCCGAGATTGCGCAACATGCTCCAGATTTAACCTTACAATATGATTTTTTATCTGAAGAATATGAAGAGATTCAAGTATCCAGCTTGGATAAATTGTTGGCTCTACTTGAGGCTCAAAAAACATCGGGACCGCCATGGGAAGGAGAGGGCATAGATGTTTACTCTGAACTTCCAGACATTTTATCAAGATTATTTGGATCAAATTTTTCCGCAAAAGACTCTAGGGTTCAGCTTTATTTCGAAAAGCACAAAGATATTTTATATAAAATCTTTATGAACTTATTTAATTTCATATCTGGGGAATATGAAAATTCGGAACATAGAGCTTCAGAGTCTATTTTTGAATTTATATTGGATCACGAGTTAGATTCTATATATGATCAAACCATAAAGACCATGCTTAAAGAGAGGGTCGGCCAAGCTCAAAAGTATTTTGACTCAAAAAATCAAAAGCATATTCCCGATTATTTTCTTTTTATAGAAGATTCTGATTCTTTTGAAGGATCTTTGATGAAAGAAGAATATAGCAAAATCTTAATGGAAAGATATCCTGATTTATATAAAAAGTATCTTTTTTTGTTTCTTGAAAATGACCAAGGTACATTTCTTGAGGTGTTTTCAGATATATATCCAGAGTATAACGAAGAAGTGGCCGATGGACTTTTAGAACAGGTAAAACACTCCGACCTTGACTATATGCTCGACTGGCTCATTTTATTTTTCCTAAAAAAGGATCAAGAAGATAAAGCTTTTGCCGATAGATTTCCTGACGTTGGCATCAAGATTGCTCAACAAATAATAAAAGCTGATCCTAAAAAATTCTTTTCCCTTAAGCTTGATGAAAGATATCCTCAAATTATATCTTCAGATACAGATATAAAAATTGAAGATCTTTCCTTTTCAAGAAAAGGAACTATCAATGGGCTGAGTTTATCGGGAATTAAATTTCTTTCTCAGATTATACATATGGACGACTCTGATCTTTTAAAGCTTCCGGGGATTGGAAGAAATTCTCTTCGTGACATCAGAGAAACAATAAGCGAATTAGATCCTGATTCTTTGCCGATGATGAATCCAGTAAGAAGATTAATCTTAAAGAACCCTGTTCTATATTTTTATCCATTTAAAGATTATATATACACTAAGCCTGGAGAAACTAACAGAACAAGGCATGGTGCCGTCTCTTTAAAAGAGAGGTATCCCGAATATTTAGAGGAAGCCGCTTTGACTCTTGCAAGCAGAGGGTCTTCTTTTATTCACTTTATGGAAGAATCCAGTATATCTGATGATTTAAAGCTAAGCTTAATCAAAAAAGAAGATGTAAAAAAAGCCGCATATAGAGCCCTATTCAATGCTCCATTCGACTTTATAGAAAAAGATATTTGGAAGCTCTTTCCGCAAGAAACAAGATTGTGGCTAGACTCGACAATTAATGATCCGACCACAAGCTACAGAATAACAAGGCTAGTAGGGTTGTTTTTTAATCTTGACCGCAGGACGCTAGGGCGGGGCGAAAAAACATTATCAAGAGAGCAAGATTTAGAGTTAAAAGAGGTCTTTCCTGATATTGCTCGTAAGCTGGTATCTATACTTGTAAAGCCAGAACATATGTTGGCGACAACGCGCAGCAATCTATTTGTAAGAATAGAGCCATACTGGGCAGAGTATTCTGACATTGTTGTCCCGGCTCTAGAGGAGATGCTCGCTGGAACACCAGCGCAGATAAATATGTTATATAGGATATTAAATGAGAAGGTTCGATCTAACTCTCCCTATATAATCGGAACCCCTATTGAGGCTTTTTTTTACAAACTATTAGTCAAATATTCAGAAGCAAATGCCGATCAGGCGGCTATGTGGCTCGGCTTAAATAAAAATAAAATAAATCAAAAATTTTATTTTGATACTGTTGATGGTGTAAGCCGTAATTATATTAAGTCCAAGCCTGTAAGTTTTATAAAACTTCTTATTATAAGCAGCAACAAAGATGGCTCATATTCTACCCCCAGAATCTTGGGGTCTTTTTTTAAAAGACACCTCCAGGTTTTTAAAGTTGTATACGATGATTTTTTTAAATCATTAAGTGAGGCAGATAAGAATATAATAATCATGAATATTCTTGGCCAGGTTAGTGCGAAAGCCCTTCACTCGCCTCAACCAAGAGTTGGTCCACTAAAAGTTGGTGCAATATTAGATTTTGCAAGAAAAATACCAGGGTCAGAAGAGATCCTGAGAGGCTTTGTTGATCAGTTTATTGATCAGTTTCCAAAAGAATTGATGTGGTATTACCAAGACGAACGAAAGAAAGATCCTAGCGCAAAATATGATGTATTATCAAAAGAAGATATATATCTAATGAGTGAAAATCTAGCAGATATAGATCCTAAGTTTTTTATAGATACTTACGAAGGGGCATATAAAGGCCTCCTTGGTAGGCCTTTTGTTGAGTCTTTCGATGAGAGTAACAGTGAGGCTCCTATAGCTGAAGGTTTTACGGATATCTTTCCAGATGCTATTATAGATGACCGGTGGGCAGACAAGCTGCTTTTGCATAAAGCAATTATGTCTCTTGCCGATAAAGATCCCTTGCAGCTTATTCGATATTTTAAATCTCGGTGGTATCGTGATTCATGGGCTGAAACGATTGATTGGCAAGGATTTTACAAAGAGACGCTTTTAAATGCTGCTTACAGTATAGGTTTTGAGTCTAAGTCCTGGGGGTCAACGCGGCACGCTGACGCCAGGGCTAAGGCGATAATCAGGTATTTTAACACTTCAAAGATTCACTTATCTCATCCAGAGTTGACCGCAAAAGTAATTGATGGAATAATAGCAAGCAACTCTAAGGCAATAAATCTAATTTTAGAGTTACAAGCCAATGGAGAGCTTGACGATCATATTGATCGTATCATTTCTTTCTTTTCAAACTCTAATTTTAGAGACTCTGTTGATCCTAGTTCATTTTTTGCATCTTCTATCGCCTCTCATCTTTCAGAAGAACGAAAGGAAGAGATCATAATATCTCTCTTGGTAGACGGTAAAAGTGTATTTCGTCGAGACACTATAACTCTTTTATCTCAAATCAAAAACACTTATCCAGATATAGTAAATAAGATTTTGCGAATGGACCTTTATTCTTCAATTGTTGAGGTAGCGAATATAAATGAAGATATCGCTATAGAAATACTAAACAAAGAGGCAGGCTCTTTGTCAACTAGGTTTTTGCATCATTTTAAATATACTTTAAAACCTGCTGAGTTTTCAAATATGACCGAGAAGATGCAGGTTGCCCACTCTGATCTCCTCAGAAGATTAATCAAAGAAGGAAGGTTATCTCAGGATGCAATTTGGATTTGGGTTGGCTTTTTGGCAAGAGCAGGATTTGAAGAAAATCTTATGAGGTTTGATAATTTTCTAATTATGTTCCCAGAAATTAAGGATCATGTTCCAATACGAGCAACAGCTGATTCAATGCGTTATATTAGAAAATTAGAGGTAGCTAAAGTATATTTTGAAAAACTTGACAGCGAAAACCCTCTCTCTGAAGAGAGCATAACAACTGATCCTAATATAAAAATTTCAAAATCTATTTATCAGGCAAGTCAGCGTCCGAACTCTTTCAATGAAACAAGATTTACTCTCTCACAAAACAATGTAGATCCAACTGACTTGATCTACAAAATAGGCAAATCACTCATTCATGCTGGTGATGGTGTAGCCCACTCTAACGTTGGAATATCTGGATTTACTTCTTCTTGGGCTAAGATTTCAATAGAAGATGATAAGTTTGTAATAGAACAATATCAAAGTGATTATCCTGTGTTCTTATTTTCTGTATTTAATGTTGAAAGAAGAACGGTAGAGGACTTTGAAGATATGGCTTTTAACCATAGATCTTCAGCTGAAGAGCTTATGGATAAGTTTACGCAAACGAATAATCATCTAAAGGCAAATTTTACAGAAAGCGAATATAATGATGCAAGAAGACATTTTGATTATATCTCAAAGGCTTACCCTTATTTTATAATAGCAAACTGTTTAAAGGTAGCAAAACAACTTGGTTTTCAATATATTTATATTCTTAAAAATGCTCCTTATCTTGCAGATATAAAAAATGCAGATAAAGCAAAAAAGCTTTATGTGGAAATTCCACAGCTTGCAGCAACAGAAAGAGAGGTAAGAATATCTGGAGAGCCATGTTGGCAGATTCCTGTTTCTGATGAAAACATTTCACTATACGAAAGAGAATCAAAAAGATCTGTATTTGGATCTATACATTCTATTTATGATTTTTCGTTAACACCGAATCAAAATAAAAGATCAAGAACAGAAAGAAGAAAGAAAGATATGAGCTGGTCCCCAACTCCAGAAAAAACTGAAAAACTAAAAGATATAATCATGCAAATAAAATCTAAGTTTACAGACGTAGATGTTCCAGAGCTTTACAGTCCAGATGAAGCCATAAAGTTTCTAAATACAAAAATAAGAGGCAAAATTGTTCCAAAGAAGAGATTCGGAAGAGAGGTTGGGCCTATAATTAGGGAGCTTGCAATTCTCAAGAGATCCTGGGACAGATCAGACAGACTTATAAAGTTATCGGGCCTTCTGGCAGCTACGTCAACAAAAAGAAAAGACAAGCTGTTTTTTACAAGATCCCTTACAAGAGGGTAAGCATCATGGCAACAAAGTTGTTGGACATATGAGCAACAATGCTCGGCTTTATACTATCATATCTATATCTAAGCCACCCAAAGAAAAAACTTATAGGCAACAACGCTATAACGTGCAAAAAATCAATATGACTTATAGCAAAGATAATGGTTGTTGCCACAAGAGCAACTTCTGCTGTAGCTACCTTTTTGATAATATGCCACAATAAACCTCTAAAGATAAGCTCCTCAACAACTGGTGCCACAATAACAATGGATATCAACATTATAAGTTGAATTATTCCAAATTCCCCAGAGAAAAATTTACTAACCGTCTCTAACCCCTCTGGAGCTAGAGATGGGAACAGGCTAATTATAGCCTGTATCATGAATAAAGGCACCAAGCTTATAAGACCACCGCCTACCAAAGCTACTATGTATCTATGTTTTGTTATGTAGTTTTTCATGTTTCCTGTAGGTAATACTACTTTGCGAGAAAGATGTTGGACAAATAAATTTTATATAATTTTTTTTGCTGATTTCTTTTCTAATAATAAAAACAATTATAGTTGTGATGAGTATACAAAACAAGAAGCCTCCCAATAAGGAGGCGCATTATATTCCTGGCAAGTTTAAACTTAAAGGTAAAACCGAAAAAGGTAAGCCTGAGTTTGAACACTTTAGACGCAACTTTGATTATACAGGTGAAAACTTTTTAGACAAAGTAGAGCGTCGTCTAAAGGGGTTGTCTAAAACTCTGAAGAAAAGCAAGCATACACAGGAGGCAAAAGAACTAGACTCTATGGTAAAATCCGTTAAGCCGAAGACATAGCGGGCAAAAGCTTCACACACGTTGATGCTGCCCGTTGGAGCTAGGCTGTGTTTCGGTGCAAAAAATTATTTAATATCGTTTTTGCACCGGATACCACCATGCGGTACACTGTATGCCAGGAGGTAAGATGCACTCTTTTTTGAGAATTGAAGAAAGGTCACACCTGTTAGGGAGCAACCAGCCAACTGTTGTCTTTGTTCCTCTTTCAGAGGTGCACAAGGTGCTTGTTGTAGATGATGGGGTAATGGTTTGGCACGGAACCCCAACGGAGCATACTCATGCTGCAAAAGTACAAGTAATAGACGACATAGGCGAGGCTTTTAACGGGTCTAGCTCAAATCTAATTGGGTAATTGAAATTATAAAACAATTAATTGACACGATTTAATCCGTGTTTATATTTTAAATACGGGATCATAGCTCAATTGGTAGAGCGAGGGCCTTTTAAGCCCGAGGTTCAGGGTTCAAGTCCCTGTGATCCCACTCTGTAATGTGTTCCTATGGGGCCATAGCTCAATTTGGTTAGAGCACGCGGCTCATACCCGCTAGGTTCGGGGTTCAAGTCCCTGTGGCCCTACTCTTTGAAATCGCAACCTAATATCCATACTCTGATTCACAGATAGAGTCTGTAAATCAAGTTATAATGGTGGGAACGTCAGTGTTTCCTCTCTGTGGTTAATTCTACTAATAGAGAGGAGGGAGGGTACTGGCATTGAGCTATCTTTAGATAAACAATAAGATTGTTCGCTTTGAACATGCCAATTTCTAATGTGGGTAGGAAATGAGGTTGCGAAAAATATAGGATGAGTCTATCTAAAAGTACAGAATATTTTTTAGTTTTTACGCCTATCCTGTATGTCTTTTTAATTCTTAGCTTTATCATGTTTGGTTATCATAATATGAAGCATTATATAGATTGCATATTGGGGGGGTCCGTTGACATCTTCATGTGTCTTTCTGAAGATACCCAAAGTCTTGAGGAGAAAAGTGAGTAAGCCAAAAACAGAACGCTTAATCTGCAAGCCAAGAACTGAAGAAGAGAGGGTAGCTATAACGCTAGAGTATTTTGCTTCTTTTGTTGTTTGGACAGAAACGCTGTCTCAAGGTGAGCTAACCTCTTTATCTCTAAAGATAGAGAATCTGATGCATTCGTCTAATGCAGATACTTTGAATCAACTTCTGAAAAATACACAGAAGTATCTCGTAGAAGAGGCTACTCTGCGCGAATCCATAGAGAACTTCCGGAAGGATGCACATGACACTATGAATGAGTTGGCGCTTGAGATTGCACAAGACTATAGTGTGGATGCAAAAGAATGAGCATTGGTTTTACCGGAACACAAGTTGGCCTAACCAACTCACAAAGAAGAAACCTAAAGAGAGCATTAGGAGCTTTTCTTGAAAAGCATAATGACCTTCATCATGGCGACTGCATAGGGGCAGACAAAGAGGCTCACCATATAGCAAGAGCTTTATCATACAGGGTTATCCTTCATCCTCCGACCCTCTCTTCTAAGAGGGCGTTTTGTGATTGGGACGTTCAGAGAGATCCCCTAAGCTACCTAGAAAGAAACACTGAAATAGTAAAAGAATCAGATATTTTAATTGCTTGCCCAAAAGAAAAAGAAGAACAGTTGAGATCTGGAACGTGGAGCACGATAAGAAGGGCAAGAAGGTATAATAAAAATATCATAATATTGTTTCCAGATGGAACCATCTCGAAGGAGAAAAGGTCGGAAGGTGAATATCAGTAATGTTTGTGCTAATGTCAACTACAGAGGTCATGGTCGGTCGCAAGATTGACTTATGGCCTTTCTGCGTTTAATCAGGGAGGTTAGTGGTGAGAAGGTATGTGGAGTTTTCGTGCTTGATAACGTCTCTTGCGCTTATTGTAAGCGTTATAGTCATAATCGCTTTGGGGTCAAGCTGTCAATCGAGAACGGTGTCTAGAATGACTGGCTCTGCTTTAGAGCTTCAGTTGCCAAGCGATTTTGATAAGCCAATTTCATTTGCCTCTGGTAGAGATGGCGAAAAAGATCTTTGCTATTGGACAAAAGATGGCCAGATAAAAGTAAAGACTTATACTGACTGGGGAGTTTTAGAATCTGAAATTCTTTTCTCAAAAGAGTAAGATAGCCCTGGTAACCCTTGGGGCATGGTGTAATGGCAACACTACGGGTTTTGATTCCGTCATTCTAGGTTCGAGTCCTGGTGCCCCAACTTGTTGTTAAAGGAGATAAAATGAGTATGCCAGATGGTAAAGATATAATCTTAGAGTCATTGGCTCAAGACGTAAATTTTTTGAAAGACAGAATGGGTTTTTTTGAAATGATGCTTGCCCAAGTAATTGGAGCATTGGCTGAGGCTAACATTATTTCTATTGAAGAAGAAGAGGGTGGAGAGGAAGAAGAGGTTAGCAGGATAATCATTCCTTGATAATTTTGGAGTCTATATGTCTTTGCTTTTTTTAGAGTGGAAAGAGGATAAGGCAGGCAATATAATCAGGCACAGCGAGGCCACGGGTCGGGTCGCCGTGGCCTCGAAAGAAACGAGGCCCTTAGTAAGTGTAGTGATTATTCCTCGTCCGTTTGTTAGCGGAGCGTGGGCAGTCTGGTACTTTGACCTTGGGCTGGCAATTGGCAAGCCTATCTTTTTCTCTAAAACACTAGAACATGCTAAGTTTATGACAGATTTATACCTAATAGACTCAGGCATGGATTTAAGGCACCCCTTTATGCTGGAAAACAATATAGCATGTTGACATTTGTAGCAATTTGTGTTTCTTTTTTTGCAGGAATAGCAGTTGGCTCTCATGTTAAAACCCTATCCTTTGAGGGGCAGGATTGGCACATCTTTAGATGGGACAAGTCCGTTCTGGGTTATCGTCCAGTAATGGAAGATGCCCTGATAAAACCTGGAGATAAAGTGATTATGGGCCTACATTTAGATTCAAATTCTTTTTTGGAAGATAAAAATGAATAAATATGTTGTTTATGTTTTAGAAACCCATCAGATTCAGATGGAAGTTGACGCTGCTGATAAAGCTGATGCAATAGAACAAGCTAAGAATGGAAATGGTCGTTGGATAGATAACTCTATGGAGTTTGTTGACTCTATTGATTCTGATGAATGGAAAGTTGAACTGATTGAAGAAGGCGCTTGTCCTAAGTGCGACGGCGCTTTTATCGAAGATAAGGAGTAAATAATGAGACTGCCTACACTTTACGGAAAGTCAACCAATGGGAAGATCAAAGAATGGAGTATATCAGTTGTCAAAATGGGCGATGGAACCTGTTATATCGAAACTGAACACGGCTATGAAACCGGTCAAAAGCAACTTGACTCGCGTCTTATTTCCGAGGGAAAGAACATTGGTAAAGCTAACGAAACTTCTCCCTATGAACAAGCATGTTCTGAAGCTCGATCTGCACATAACCGTAAAAAAGATTCAAAATATGTAGAAGACAAAAGCAATATTCCATCCGAATCTGATGGTTTGTTTCTGCCAATGCTTGCACACCGCTATGATAAGCATAGTGCAAAGATTAAGTTTCCCTGTTTTGTTCAGCCGAAGCTGGACGGATGCAGAATGCTTGCCCGAAAAGAAAATGGAGTAGTAACTATGTGGTCCCGTAAGGGAAAGATTATTGATATTCCAGATAAAATTAATGAACAGCTTTGTCTTATGCTTGAAGATGGACAATGCACAGACGGAGAGCTGTATGTTCATGGTTGGACCTTTCAGAGAATCATAGCTGCTGTAAAAAAGAAGAGGGACGACACAGATTTGCTTGAATATCATATTTACGATTCTCCACATTCCACTCTTGCTTTTGAGAATAGGATACCAAAGAAGGGATATGGAACAATTATGTTTCCCGTTCATTGCACAGAGTGGGCTGGCAAAGGACTTCACATTGAGAATATTAAGTTTGTAGAAACTTATAATGCTGAGGACCAAGAAGGGTTTAATGCATTTGAAGCAGCCTTTGTAGAGGAAGGTTATGAGGGCATGATGGTTCGCAATCAGAATAGCCTTTATAAGTATAAGCATCGCTCGTATGACTTGCAAAAGGTCAAGAGATTTATTGATGATGAGTTCCAAATCATTGGAGGAAAAGACGGAGAAGGCAGAGAAACTGGTCTGATTATCTTCCGATGCGTCACCTCTGATGGGCTTGAATTTGATGTACGTCCAAGGGGAAGTCACGAAGAAAGAGCAGAGGTCTTTAAAAACTTAAATAATTATATCGGAAAACACTTGACGGTTCGGTTCCAAGAGCTTACAGATGATGGTAGGCCGCGATTCCCGGTTGGCATCGCGGTAAGAGATTATGAGTAACGCTATAGTCGCGGAAAACTATATCAGAGGAGGGGCATCATGCCGGGTGCATTATCCAGCTTTTATTCGTGAAATAGCCATGACAAACAATCATCCGTTCCATCTTGCGGCTTGGGCAAAAAGAGGAGACTCTATTCTTTATGGAGTCAACTCAAGCAGGTGTTCAACAGGCTTTAAAAGGGTATACAAAGGCGGGCAGGTAGGGTATCAGACTCATGCAGAGATGGCCCTTTTAAAGAAGTGTAAGGATAGCAATATAGATACTGTTTATGTCATTAGGTTTAGAAAGAATGGCGGAATTACCATGGCAAGGCCGTGCAATTATTGTCAGACCTTTTTGCGCAAATATGGCATAAAGAAGGCTTATTATACAGACTGGATGGGAGAGTGGAGTCTCCTTAAACTTAAGGATGCTTAGTTAAATCTATTTATAATTAGATTATATATAAAGCTTTAATCCTTATTTGGGAGATAAAATGACTTGGAAATATGCGATGATTTTGGTTGACATTGACCAAGATTATCCTGATGATATACAGGAAATTTATGAACTAGTAGAGGTTTATAATCTTGACGACGAGTCTGGCTATTCTTGCTTCTGCAAGGCAAATTTAATATCGCCTGATGATATCAAAATAGCCGCAAAAGACATAGAAAGAGATGGCATAAATCGCTGGTTTTATGATAACGGCTCATTCTCTTATGTGTTTGAAGATAATATAGGGTGGCGATGGACATGGGATTCAAATATGTCTGAAGAAGATGACGATGAAGAAGGCGAACTTTGTGCAGTTTATGGCGGAGACTAAGGAGCTGTTATGTCGAGTGAAGCTGAAAAGCAGCAAATAAAGTATAACATAGGAGATGTTTTAGAGGTTCAAACTGCGGCTGGACCAAAGGTATATAAAAAAGTTACAAAACTAATAAATACAACAACTAAATACACCCATCTTGGTACAATTACGGTAAGAGGATTTGAAGGATCTTTTGTGAGAAGAAAAGATCTGTATGCCTTAAAGAAGCGATCAGTGCCTTATACTGGAAAAGAAAAGCTGAAAGATACAAGGAGTTTTACCTTTGACCGTGAAATTCTTAGGGTAGTTAGAAGGGCAAGGAGCAAAGGTGGGCGCTGATTTTATTCACTCAATCTGTCCTCTTCCAGATATTACAGACGAAGTCAAGCAAAAGATTTCCAGAAATATAGCTAACCTAAGTGATAAGACTATATGCAACTTGCTAGATATGGTCAATTATCACTGGGAGGCGGATCTTCAAGAAAGATTAGACAATGGCATTAAAGAGAAACATCTGTTTGATATCAATGACATACAAAGAGTGTTTGTATTGGAAATGCTTAAAGAGCGCCTAGAAGAAGCTCTGGAAGAAGTAGTTTATAATTCCGACAGAAGAGATGTAGGGCACTTGTTTCTAGAGCACAAATGGTGGATCATCTCTGGAGGGCTTTCATGGGGAGGTGCTCCAACGGAGGCCATGCAATATATTGACCTCATTGAAGAGTCAGGAATTCTTGGTGGTTTGAACTAAGAATGTATAAGATAAATGATAAATTTAAAGTTTAAAGCAATTAGAAAATCTCATGGGTTTGAGTGGGAGGCATATAGAAATATAAAGACTCGTACCTTTATAGCTATTTGTCATGCTTTTTCTGGATCTGTTGAATCAAATACCTGGGATGATCTATGGGAAAAGATAATGGAAGCATCCAAGAAACAGAGAGATAAGAAGAGGGGAGGCAATAAAGCTTTTTCTTGACATCTTTCAAATAGACAAGGAGATATAAGGCGGTCTTATGAGTAATGGCAAGGCTTTTCTTTTAAAGCTAAAGAAAGAACTAGAGACAACTATAGAGACAAATTCCGTTGAAGATTTATGTGAAAATGATGAAGTGTATGAACAGGATGACAATGATGATGATGATGATGATGATGAATATCATGATGATACCTGGGATGATATCTATGACGAAATAGAATGGCAAACCAAAAAGGCAAAGATTAGAAGGTATGAAAAGAGAAATAGTAAAATCGAGTTATAAGGAGTCAATGTGCAACTTGCTGGAACCTTAAACAAATTAACTAAATCTAATCCGATTTTATCATCGGATAAACAGCTTGAGTTAGTCAGGCGATGGCAGAAGGCTTCCGACAAACAAAGTCTTGATGTATTGATTTTGTCAAACATTAAGTGTGTTCTGAAAGAAGCTTCAAGAATAAAAAGGATTAACTCATATATATCATATGAGGATCTTATTCAAGAGGGAGTTGCAGGGCTGCTAAAGGCTGCGGATATGTTTGATGAAGCTAAAGGTGTTACGTTCTTGACGTATGCTGTGTGGTGGGTAAGGGCAAACATGAAGCGATATGTGATGGACTATAGGTCTGTTGTAAAGATGGGAACCACGAGAGCCGATAGGGCAATCTTCAATAATTTGTCCAAAGCAACGAAGGAAGTTATCAGATTAGGGCTATCAGAAGAGGAAGGCTCTAAAAAGATTGCAGAGATTATAGGGGTTAGCATAGAGCAGCTAGGCCAAATGAGAGCCTCACTAAGAGGCTTTGACGATAGGCTTGACCTCCCAGTTGGTAGGAATGACAATGATATTTTAAAGGTAAATCTATTAGAGGATCCAGCATCTTTGGAAGATGTTGTCTTGAATCAAAGCGAAGACAGTTATGTGTTTAATGCTTTACGGGAAATAACAGAAGAATTGCCAAGTGACGAAAAAAATGTCATTGAACAAAGATATTTTGCTCAAGCTCCAAAGACACTAAGGGTTCTTGCGAAAGAAATGAATGTCTCTAGGGAGTGGGTTAGAAAGATAGAAATAAAAGCTTTAGATAGGATTAGAAAAAGATTGGCAAATAATTACGAACTAAGGAGTTGCTTTTAAAATGACTAATGAAAAAGAGATTATCCTTACGATAAGGAGTTGGAAGCTAGAGGCTTCTAATTTTCGTAATGATGGATGGTGCCAAGAAGGATATAGGAAAAAAATAGAGAAGGTATATCAAGAAGCAGAGAAGGCGTTGTCAGAACTTAAGAAACCAGTTTATAATAAATAATTTTGGTATTATAGTTTAAGATGAAGATTAAGCAAAATAGAGAAGATTGTTATAAGAAATATAAGTATCTCATATGGAGAGAGGACGTTGGATTTCTTCACCTTGAGACGTTTTCTTCTGAAGATCTAAAAAAGTTTTCTAAAAGCTTAGAGGAAGAGATAAAGAGAAAAAAGTCTTCAAAGGAAACATTTAATACTAATATTAAAACCTAAGTTGCTAGGAGTTTACTGTGAGACTGATAAAGGAGATATGTTCGTTAGCCCAACACCTTGACAACATTGGGCTTAGAAAAGAGGCTGACACACTAGATGATGTAGCAGGCTTTATTTTAAAGAAGTCTCATGAAGATGGTGAAGAAGAAGATGATGAAGATGAGCTGCTTGTAGGTTTGTTTCGAGACCTTCTTGAAGAAAATATGGAATACCTTAGGAAGGAAAAGGGCTTGACAAAAGAAGAGGCTCTGCGTCAAGCAGTAACAGATATACAGCGTCTTCGAGAAGAAGATTTTGGAGAGGTTACGGAAGACCAAAGACAAGAGGCTTCCAACTTGATGTGGATACATCAAGTTCCTAATTTTTCATCTAGAGATGAGTCTTCTGATAATTAAATTTATATAAGATGTGATATATCTGTTTGTGTCGTGCGTTGAAGTTTTGGAAATTGACTATGAAGAAGCTTCTTTTAAATCTGGTGTCAAACTAAACGTACCCCCCTCTGTAACAAAAACTTGTGGCTGTGGTGAATCTATAGCCTTCTGGTGAGGTGTAATTATGACCGTTAAAAGCTACAAGACGGCTATATCTAGAAGTAATCCTTCTGCTCCATTGCGTTACTTAGAAAAGATGGGTCTGATTAAGGGCAGAGTTTTAGATTATGGATGCGGAAGAGGGGCAGATGGAAAATATTTAACATCAAAGTCTATCTCTACAGACTCATATGATCCTCATTGGAGTCCAATTTCTTTAGAGGGAAGACAATATGATGTAATTCTTTGCACATATGTTTTGAATGTGTTAGAGAAAAAGGACGAGAGGTCAATAATCAAAAAGATTAGACAACGCTTAGCGCCAAATGGAAAAGCATATATATCAGTTAGACGTGATATAAAAACAGATGGACCAACATCCCGAGGCTTTCAAAGGACCGTCTGTTTGCCCTATCCGATTATCAAAGAAAAAAAAAGCAACTATTGCATCTATGAATTGTCGCAAGTATAATGGTATTAGAAAATATTTAATATCGTTTTTGCACCGGATATTCTATTCCGGTACTAGTTTGTGCTATGTTCATAACATTTTTGGGGGGTGTCCTGGTTTCGACGTGGTGAGAGAGATGAATGGTGCAGGTAGTCTACGGTAACAACGGACTTAAAACTTGTTTCAAAACTTATAATTGCCAATAACAATTATTTCTTCAACAACGTCGCTTTAGCGGCTTAGTTGGCTGGGCTTCTAACAGCCTTGTTACCCAATGTTAGATAACAGGTAGATTCCTGCGAAAATAAAAAATCAAAATGGTTACCTTGATTGCAGAGTGAGGCGGTATTACGCAGAGTTCAACCGAGATGATATACGACTCGTATCGAGAAATAAGAATCTTAAAAGGGAATACTCGATAAACTGTAGGTGAGAACCCTACCACTCATAATCAAGTGGATTTCTAAGGCTACATAGGAAAAGGGAATTTGTAGCTACCTTGCTAATTTGGGAATAAATTAGACAAACTTGTGAATGACCGGAAGTCAAACTTGTTACGGACGCGGGGTTCGATTCCCGCCACCTCCACTTTTTCCAGACGAGACACTGGATTATAAAAGTCTCATTTACACACAGAAATAGGAGAATATATGAGTAATTCAAAAAACGGATACGAGCTTCGCACAGACCTTTTGGGAATGGCGATTGGCATTTTAGAAAACAGGTCTAATCGACTTTTGCAAAATGAACATTTAAAGCCAGAGGGAACGCGTAAAGCCATAGAGCCTTACACGACTGATGATGTTTTGACCGAAGCAGAGAGGCTTTATCAGTTCGTTCAAGATAAGGGCTAACAGATTCGCAATGAAGTTACCCTGTTTGTAACGGGTGGGCCGTGTAAGCGGCAGGTAAGTTGGTTGGGGCTTACTTCCTTTTTCAGTTTGCTCAAACAACTGGAAGTGAAATGTATAATAAATATGTTGAATGTTCTTGCCCCTCTTTAGAGCACACAATTCGTTACTCTTATAATGATGAGAGTGATGACCACCTGAGATAGCTAATGCTTACTGTTTATTCTTTAAATCCAGACAAAAGGCTTGCCGTAACCATAGCAGTCTTTTTTGCTGAAGATGCACTTTCTTTTTGGGAAGCAGAGTTTTCCGAGGATATGAGGCCAAGAAAAGCAATCGAAGCAGCTAAAGAATGGCTTGCAAATCCATGTGAAGAAACCGTTGCTAATGCTGCTTATGCTGCTTCTCGTGCTGCTGCTACTGCTGCTGATGCTGCTTATGCTGCTGATGCTGCTGATGCTGCTACTACTGCTGCTAAGACTGCTAATGCTGCTTCTCGTGCTGCTGATGCTGCTGCTAATGCTGCTTATGCTGCTGCTACTGCTTATGCTGCTAATGCTGCTGCTGCTGCTACTACTGCTGCTAAGACTGCTTATGCTGTTTCTCATGCTGCTGATGCTGCTAACAGAAAACTTTACACTCACAACAAATTAGCTCAGCTTCTACCTCATCTTTTTGAGTATAAGATATATGCAAAGACTTCTTTTAAAGATCCAGAGCAAGTGTTTGATTTGCTTTCAAAGCAGAATCAACAGAGGTTTCTTTTTAACTTAGACCGCTTGAGATAGCTAATGCTTACTGTAAAATCACTCAATCCAGATAAAAGGCTTGCCGTAACCATAGCAGTCTTTTTTGCTGAAGATGTACTTTCTTTTTGGGAAGCAGAGTTTCCCGAGAATATGAGGCCAAGAAAAGCAATCGAAGCAGCTAAAGAATGGCTTGCAAATCCATGTGAAGAAACTGTTGAT
>Ga0080013_1001755_pt1 | contig 27657 bp, 38 predicted proteins | sample ETNvirenome_6_85_FD_69236 | JGI IMG/M metagenome (GOLD analysis project Ga0080013, IMG submission 69236) | Marine viral communities from the Pacific Ocean - ETNP_6_85 (SPADES assembly) (version 2) | ecosystem: Environmental > Aquatic > Marine > Oceanic | place: Pacific Ocean | collected 2013-06-19 | reverse complement strand
GTCGACGGGTAGCCCCTAACCGCCGCCGCTGGCGAGCGCTGGCGCGGGTTACATCGACACCCATCGCCCGAGAATAACGATCGAACCGTCGGCAGCCATGACGCCCCGCGTCCACCGTCGAAGCAACCGCGATCCGTCTTTGCTGAACGGTTGCACATGAAAAAGCGCGTGCCCGTCGGTTGTTTTCACGTTCATGGGTCGCGCAAGGTATCGTTTTCCGTTGATGGCCGTCGTCATGGTTTCCCCTGGGTTCGTCGTTGTCATGACCCGAATACTAACAACCCCACCGACAGTGTCAAGCGTTCTTGACAAGATAGCGGTCGATTGTGTTTCGGTGTCGCGTTTAGCGTCGGCGCTCGCACCAATAGACATCGACGCCCGCCCGCGTCAACGCCGCGCGGAACGACGCGAGCCGCGCCGCCAGCGCCATCGAGCCGCCAGCGTCGACGGGTAACGCCGCGCACCATATAACGAGCGCGCTGTCGAACGTGCCAGCCGTCGGCGTCGGCTTGCCGTCGCGCCCTTCGAAGACGACGCGTCCGCGAATGAAGCCGACCGCCGCCTTGCCCCAGATCCAGCGGTGCCAGTACTGCGAGCCCGGCCGCGCCGGCACAAGCCCGACGACGGCGAGCGCGTGACCGTCGGCGATCTGTCGATACGCGTACTCGCACCACGTCGGCAGCGAGCCGCGCGAGTACGGCGGGTTACAGAATACGACGCCATGCCACGGCGCCGCCAAGCCGTCGACCCCCTCGGAGCCGACGCAATACGCCGCCGCGTTGATCGGGCGATGCGCCGGCGAGCATGGATCGAGGTCGACGCCGAGCGCGTCGAGCGCCGACCGTATCGCCGCGGGCGTGTAGAACTCGTCCGACTCGCCAGGCGGCGCCGCCTCGGGCTCGCCAACGACCGGCGGCGCGATGCCGTCGAGTTGCAACTGTGCGATCATGGCCTAGCGTCGACGCTTGCGTCGGCGCCGCTTTCGCTTGCTGGCGGGCTCGACGAGCGCGATCGCCTTGTTGTGTCGGTGCCACTCGTAATGGCAGCGCCGGCAAAGCCAGCGCACCGACCGCGGCTTGTTGTAGTCGTCATGGTGCGCGACGATGTCGATCGCGCCGGTGTCGCCGCGGATCGGCTCGCGTCCGCAATTCTCGCAGGCGTCGGGCTTGACGATCTCGCCAGCGGCGATCGCCGTTTGTACGACGCGCGATGCGGTCTTGTCATGGCGTCCGCCGCCGCGAAAGAATCGATTCGATCGACCCGCCTGGCCACGCGGTCGCATCGGCACGAGCCGACGCAAGTGATAGTAGATCGCCGACTTCGACACCGACAGCACCTTCGCGATCGTCGCAAGCGACGTGCCGGCGAGGTACAGGCGCCGCGCGAGGTCGATGTCGTCGGGCGTGAGCTTGTTCGATGTCGGCACCGCATCCCCGATCCCCCCTCGTCAAATTGAGCGCGCGACCATCGCCGCGGCCCACACGACGATCGCCAGGATGGCGACCGTCGCGGCGCCTTCGTAGACTAGATGGCGCCACCACGCCGCGCGGCATTGCTGCGCGCGCAGCACGAACGACGACGCCGAGCGAAGGCGACCGGCTCGCATCGCCTCGCGCGCGCACATTTCGAGACGCGCCGCCTCGAATCGATACCTTGACGGATCATATTTGATCGCTACACCGTCCATCATTCCCCCCCTCGATCTCGTTGTCGTCGACCATCAACCCGGCAAGCTCGATCAACGACCGATCCGCGGCTTGCAGTAGTCGCACCGCGACCGCGGCCGACCGGATCCGGCCGAGCCGGATCGACGTGTAAAGCGTCGCGCGTGTCGTTCGCCCGATGCGCGCCGCCGTCGTCACGCCGCCGATCTCGTTGATGATATCGCGGATCTTGTTCTTGTTACGCTTGCGCCGTTTCATGCACTCCCCCCCTAATTGCGTCGACGACCGCCAGCGCTTGCGCCGGGTCGTCGATCACTACATAAACGCCACCCGCGCGTTCGCAGGCGGCTTTCCATTTGCGTTGTTGCGGCGCCATTCTGCCGCCTTGTCGTTTCACTTCGAGCCCGACGAACAAGCCGTCGACGATCGCCAGGATGTCAGGCGAGCCGACGGCGCCGAACCGCACAAGCCGCCCGTACCTATCGACGAGCGCGCCCGAGTTGTTGCGCCAGGCGAGCACGCCCGGCAACGAGCCGATGGCTTGCAGGGTACGCGCGACGATCATGGTTTCCGAGTCGGCCATGGTGACAGCATAACGCGCCGCCGCCCGTGTCGCATATACAACCAGCGCTGCGATCGACCGCCGGATCATGCCTGCACCTCGTCGCCGAACGCGTAGATCGTCCGCGGACCCCTGTAGCACGGCGGGAACGGACGCGCCGCGTAGCAAGGCGGCAGCGTGCCAGGGTGGCGCCGCTGCCACTCGGCCGACAGCAAGGCGAACGCGAGTTCTTCGTCTGCATTGCATCGCCGCCCCAAAAGGCCAGCAATGACGCGGTCGATCTGTCGATCGCTCATGTCGCGCGGACCCCGTGGCGTCGTCATCGTACCCGCCCCAAGCGCCAGCGCTTGCGCCTGTCAGTCGGCCCGAGCGCGCCGCGCGCGACCTTGATCGCGTCTTCGTAACGTCCCTCGGTCAAGTTGCACCCGCGGAAGTAGAGCCGCGCGAACCGTCGCGCGTCGCGTTCTGACGCATGGTTATGCATGCGTATTATCTCGGCAGCGAACGCGCGCTCGATGTCGCTAGCGTGTCGTCTCATCGTCATCGTCTCCCCCTTCGAATCGTTGTTGCGTCGCGCGAACTGCGCTCCTACCCGAAAAGCCCCGCCGACCTAGCGTCGACGGGGCGGGTGCGAGCGCTGGCGCGGTTAGTCCCACTCAGCCACGCCATCGGGGAGTTTGGCCACCGCTTTCCCGCAGCGTTTGCAGCGGCGCATGCCGCTGTCGTCTTCGCAGATCCAATCCCCCACGGCGACTGCCCCGCACAACGCCATCGAGTATCGATCGTGTTGCTCGTTGGAGAATGCATGCACCTTGCTGAAGTGATGGTTGTCGCCGTCGAATGTCTCCCATCCGGCCCACTCAATATTTTCTTGCGTCGTCGTTGTCGTTGTCGTCGTCATCGTTCCCCCCTCGGGTCGTTGTTGTTGCGGCGCGAACTGCGCCATGCCCCGAATAGTAGCGACCCTGCCGACAGTGTCAAGCGTTCTATACGAGGTGGCGGTCGATTGTGTTTCGGTGTCGCGGTTAGCGGGTCGAATTCCAGGTCGACCAGATACGCCGGCGACGCATGATCGCCCGCACAACGCCGGCGGTATACCCGAGCTTGTACCCTTCGCGCTTTCGCTTCGCCTCGACGCGTTGCCATGTCGCCGGGTCGGCCCATGATGGCGGCGGGCGCTCGTCGACCTGGCGCGACTCGTCGCGGCGGCGTCGCTCGATGTCGGCCTTTGTAACGCGCACAAGCCGACCGGCGACGAGTCGCGGATCGGCGCGGTCGACGGGTGGACGCGCCGCACCGCACCGCGGACAACGGGCAAGCGCCGCCGCCAGCACGGCGAAACACTCGGCGCAAGTCCGCAACGCCAGCGCTGGCGCCGACGCGTTGCGCGGTCGACCTTCTAGCGTCCAGCGGATCGACGTGTCGGCGAGGCCGTGGCGTAACGCGTTGCCGCCGTGGTCGACAATGATGCACAACGACTTGCCGGGCGCCGATCGAAGTCCGCGCCCGCAACACTGCAACCACAAGACGCGCGACGCGGTGCAACGCGCGAGCGCGATATACCCGATCGACGGACAGTCGAAGCCCTCGGTTAGCACCGCGACCGACGAGACGATCCGCGTTGTTCCGCGCGCGAGCCGGTCAAGTATCGCCGCGCGCTCGGCGCTCGGCGTCGTGCCGTCAAGGTGCTCGGCGGCGACGCCGTCGGCGCAGAACGACGCCGCGATCCGCTTGCTATGCGCCACGCTCGACGCGAACACGATCCCGGTTTTGCCCCACGCCAGGCGGCGATACTCGCCGACGACCGAGCCGACAAGCTCGGCCCGATCGAAACGCGCCGCCATCTCGCCCGCCTCGAACTCGCCCGCCCGTGTTCGCAAGCCGCGCAAGTCGACGCCTGGGATCGAATAAGTATCCGACGCGACAAGCCACCCTTTCGCGATCAACTCGTTAACGCAAGGACCGTGGATCAACTCGGCAACGAGGTCATCGAAGCCGCGCCCGTCGAGACGTTCGAACGTAGCCGACACAAGCAAGCGCGACGCCATCGGCCACCGTCGGATCGTCTCGCACCATGTGCGCGCCTTCGCGCGGTGCGCCTCGTCGACGATAACCAGATCGGGCGACCACGGCGACAGGTCGCGCCGGTGTATCGTCTGGATCATGCCGACCGCCAGCGCGGCGCCTTCGTTCGGGTTGGCGATCCCGGCGGCGATGATCGCCGGCGACAGCCCGATCGCTTCGAGCTTGGCGACAGTCTGGCGCACAAGTTCGCGCCGATGTTCGAGGATCAACACGCGCCGCCCGCGTTCGAGCGCCAGCGCCGCGAGTTGCGCGTAAATGATCGTCTTGCCGCCGCCGGTCGGCAACGCGTAACCGACGCCGCCACCCGCACCGAGACGTGCCAGCGCTTGATCGATCCGGTTGATATCGCTCGCTTGGTAGTCGCGGAGACGCACCGAGTAGATCGTCGGCGGTGCGGTAGGGATCACAAGCCGCAACGGCGCAACACCGCCGACGGCTTGACGCCGAGCGCCGCGCACCACGCGGCGAACCCTTCGAGCGTGTACGCGCCGCCGCTTTCCCATCGCTGGATCGTGTTCTCGTGATAGCCGACGCGATAGGCTAACTTCAAGATCGACTCGTCGCGCGTGTTGCGCAGTGTCCGCAACACCGCGGCGACTTGGCGATCGGATGACAGGTCATCGAACGCGACGCCGTCGCGCGTGTACGCTGCGAGCGCGTCGTCTATTGTGTCGATCATTTCGACCCCTTGCCGATCCAGTCGTCGAACCCGTCGCCGACGAATCCAGGCGGCGCCGCCCATTGTGGCACGTCGACCGCGATCGGATCGACCGGATACGCCGGCCAATTGCCTCGATCGTCGACGCCGGCGGCGACGGCGTCAAGCGCGATCGCCCGCCAGGCGCGGCCCATTGCGAGCGCTCGATCGGTCAGGCTGTAGATCGCCACCGCAAACGGCGGGAACGCTTCGACCATAACGATCCACGCTTCCGACACCGTGCCGCCGATCGCCTCGACGCCGGCGGCATAGTGCGCGAGTTGTGTGTGATAGTGCGAGCGCGCGATCCACGACGGCGCTTTCGCCGGCGTCGCGCCGTCGCGGTATACCGTCTTGAGATCGATCAATATGTCATCGTACAACGCGTCCGCCTTGCCGCGGCACAAGATCCCGTTTTCACGCCACAAGACGGCAAGTTCGCACGTCGCGCCCGAGATGACAGGCCCGGCGATCGGGTGTGCCATAACCGCGGCCGTCGCCGCTTTGACCTGTTCGTGAGCCGCCGCGGTTATGATGTCGCGGTCGCCGGCGTGGCGCGCGATCGCCGCCTTTGCATCCTGTCGCGTACGATACCCGTCGCCGCCATCGAACGACCACGGCAACGCCGCCCGCGCCGCCGCCGCTTTCGTCGCGTATCGTTGCGCCGGCGACGCCGGCAAGATCCACCCGCCGGCGTTGCTTTTCTCGGGCTCGAACCCGTCGAGCTTTTCGACGGCGGGCTCGACGAGATAGCGATCGGCGAAGTCGTCAGGCTCCAAAACCGCGCAATGGATCGCGGTTCCCATCTTCATCGCTTCGGACGGTTCGCCATAAGACCGCGTCGACCAGTGGGCGAGCGACCGCAAGATCGACGAAAAGCCCGAGCCACCGACGCAGACCTCGCCAAGATTGCGATAGTCGCTATCCGGCATCGGCCCGACGTACGGCAGATCGTACACGTTCCCGTTGATAGTCAAGCGGTCGCCGCCCATGATCGCCCCCTCTAGAACGGGATCCCGTCGGCATCGGCGGCGCCGGACAAGATCCCCTTCCGCGATTCGTAGACGACCTGAAGGTGCGACCGGGTCGCCGGATCGTCGGTCGACTTCCAGCCGTCAGAAAACGCCGCCTTGAGCCCGTCGAGCCCCGTGGCCGCGCCCATCGCATCGATGGCGACATCGGCACCGCTGGCGCCGTTGCCAGGCGTTACAGGCGCGACAGCGTCGACAGCCGGCGCCGTCGGCACCGCTGGCGCCGGGCCGACATCGGCAACGCGCCACTTGCCAAGCCGCGCGCCCGCCCGTGTCGGGTGCTTGACCGCGTAACATTCGACCTCGACGACCCGATCGACGATGTCGATCCCCTTGCCGTCAAGCTCGGAGCGCAACGCCGCCAGCGGCGCCGCACGTCGGCCGGCGACGTCGAGCGACTTGATGCCGGCGTCGATGTCGTCGACGTCGAGAACGTCGAACATGATCCAGTCTCGATCGATCTTGCCGTCGGGCCACTCCTTATCGAAGCGCTTGACGACGCGCAGAAATACAAGCCGGCGCTTGTCGTCAATGTTGAGCCGCACAAAACCGCCACCGCCACCCGCGATCGCTTCCAGTTCACCCCACGACATGTTCTCCCCCTTGAGCCTCGCCAGCGGGCGCCGCCGAACTTCGACGACGCCCGCCTCGACAACAACAACGGAGGCGCCACTTCGAAAGAGCAGACAGAACGGACGCCCCGCCTGGTAGCAGAACAAACCGCGCCGACGCTGTCAAGCGCGCGCGACAGTGCGCAACGATGTCGCGCGGTTGCGACTACAACGCGTCGACATCGACCGCAAGCGACGTTTCGATCCAACAATGCGCGCCGCAAGACAGCGGATCGTCGGGTCGATATACGACGCGCGCGACCTCGACTCCATCGGCGGCGCGTATGATCGCCGTCGACGCGTATCGGTTCGAGTTGTAGGTTTTCACAGTCAAACACGGCGCACGGGCGCCCGCCTTGCGGTTCGCTTTGATGACGTGCTGGTTAACGTGGATTATCGTTTTCATGATCTTGCCCCTTAACCCCGCCAGCCCCGCCGACCTATGTCGACGGGGCGGCGTTGTGGCGCGGTTGTGGTGCGGGCCTAGAACCAGACACCAATTCGCTTGGCAAGCGTGCCAGCGCTGATCCCTTTGGCGCCGTGCAGCGCTGCGCCGGTCAAGTTCGCGGCATACAACTCCGCGCCGGTCAGGTCTGCGCCGATCAGGTTCGCGCCTTGCAGGTTCGCGCCGCGCAGGTTCGCGCCGGTCAGGTCTGCGCCGGTCAGGTCTGCGCCGGTCAGGTCTGCGCCGGGTTTGATCTCGTAGCCGTTGATCGTCTTGGTTGTTGTCGTCGTCATCATCTCCCCCTTCGTTGTCATCTCGGAGCGTCTACCGCGCCCCTTAACCCCTTAAGCCCCGCCGACCTAGCGTCGACGGGGCGGTGCGGTTGCTGGCGCGGGTTAGGCGACACGCTTGCCACGTCGCCACGTCTCGCGCACGCCGCCGTCGAGGTCGAGGCGACCGTCATAGCTCCAATTGCGCGGGATGAAGGTCTTGGTGCCCAGCAACGACAGCGTAATCGATCCGCCCAGCAGTTCGGCGGTCGTCCACTTCATCGCCCCCATGTAGAAGGTCGTGATCGTGGTCTTGGTCATCGACTTGACGATCGCGTGATCGACTTCCGTGGTTTTGCTGGTGACCTCAAAGCGCGTGCGCACGCCGCAGTTATCATCGCGGCAAGTGCGCGTGTAGACGCGATCGCCATCTTTGGCGGCGACGGTGCCCAGCGTCTTTGAGCAACCGTGGCAGATCAGGGTCGTCGTTGTCGTCGTCATGGTTTCCCCTGGGTTCGTCGTTGTCATGACCCGAATACTAGCAACCCCTCCGACAGTGTCAAGCGTTCTTGACACATCGGCGGGCGATTGTGTTTCGGTGTTGCGTTTAGTCGGTCGACGGTGTCGCGGCGTCGGCGTTGTCGACGGGTGTTGCGTCGTCGGGAAGTTCGACCGGGTCGGCGTCGGGCGACGTCGGCGCGTCTTCGTGACAGCCGACGACGAACAGGAACAACAAAGAGATCAGAAACGCGCGCATTTTTTCACCTCGAAAAGCCGCCGGCAATATAGCCACCCGCGCCGCCGATGGCAACGCCCGCCGCAAACCATAACCACGGCGACCGGAACCACGGGATCACGGCATCGATCTCGACGCTTCGCGGTTGCGCCGCAATGATGTCTTCGAGCTTGGCGACGTGCTCGTCGCAGGCGCGCAGCAACGAAAGCGATCGCATACTGCCGAGCGCGGCGCGGCGCTCGATGTCGACCCGCGCGACCTCGCACCGCGCCAGGTCAACAAGGCGACACTTCGCCGCCGCCTTTGCGCAAGCGATCGAGACGCTGACACGGTCGCCGATCGGCGTCGCGTCGGCGCACGGGTTCGCGGTCGCCGGCGCCGCCATCGCCAACACGACAAGCGCCGCGACGACCTGGCGCGCGCTACCCATCGAACGCCCGCCGCAACATGTCGGCGGCTTGCGCCGCGCTGTCGGCGTTGTCGATCGTGTCGGCCATTTCGTCGACCTTGCGGCGCTCGGCCGCGGTCATTGCGTCAAGGCGTGCGCGCGCCTTGTCGTGGCGCTCGACGACGCGATCGACCACGCGCCGCCGTGTCGACTCGACGCGGGCGCGCTTGGCTTGCAAGTCGGCGGCGACCGTAGCGCGCGCCGCCGCCGCCCGTGAGGCTTCGACTTCGCGCCGATGTCGCGACGCAATCGCAAACGCGACGCCGGCGATCGCCAGGATCAACGACCCGACGACGACCGTCGTCGTCATTTGCGGAACGCTGCCGCCGCGTCGACCGCGGCTTGTCCGCCGATGTAGACGCAAGCCACGACAAGCCAGGTTTGCGCGTCGATCATGGCGGACGCCAGCAAGCCGCACGCGGTCGCAAATGCGATCAGTTTTCTAGACGCCAGTTTGTTGAGGTAGTTCATCGAGCCCCCTACGTTGCAAAGTCGGATTTGGGAACGACGAAGATCGCACGCTTCGCCATAAACGCAAGCGATCGCTCGTGGATCGCTTCGCCGGTGCGCTTCGAACGCGACGACGAACAGTCGATCCCCATGAGCGGATCGACGCCGGTCACAAGCGCGACGTGTCCTTGCTTGCCGTCGTGATCTGGATAGACCGCGAACGATCCCGGCCGCGGGTCTTCGAGCATCAAAAAGAGATCTTGATCGCCGGTCGCGTCGCGCACGATGTTAGTCGTCTCGATCCAGCGCCCGAACAACGCCGACGGCTTGCGCGTGATCCCCATGATCCACGACGCGAAGCCCGAGCAATCGCAAGTTCCGGCAGCGTTCGCGGGGCTTGGCGTACTCGGATCGAAACCACCCTTGCCGAGCTTGTACTTGATGCCGCGACCGACGACCGATCGGGCTCGACTGATCCGCATCTCCGCCGACGGCAACGCGACCGCGTCGCGCGACAGCGCCAGCGCTCGGAGCGTATGCGTCCCCGGCTTGCCGTCAACGACGACGCCGAGCGCCTCTTGTGCGAGCGCGACAAGATCGGCGATGTCGGCAAGCGCGATCTTGTCGTTGCGTAGCGCTACTCGGATCCATTGCCCGGCGTCTTTGGCGGCGGTCATAGCTGCACCGCCTCGGCGTCGACGTCGGCCGATACCATCGGATAGAGGTCGTCGGCGATCTCCAGCGTCGACCGGTAGATCCGCGACGTGCGGGTCAGGCGACGTTCGAGACGTTCGAGCGCGTCAATGATCCGGCGGTCGCCTTGATCGCCTTGTGCCGCGTCGTGCGCGGTGTCGTCAATATCCATCGTCGCCCCCTTACCCGGCACCCGCCAGGCGGATCAATGTCGGCACGACAGCGCCGACGACGGCGCCAACGGCGCCAGCTATACCGATCGCAAACTTGATCTGCGTCGACCTCACGAGTTCGTCGCGCTCGACGACATCGAGCCGGCCGCCGAACTCGGCGCAACGCGCATCGATCCGCGCGATCGCCTCGGAGTCGCCGTCGCGTTGCGTTTCGAGTCTAACGAGACGCTGCGAAACGTCGCGCGCGACGGTGTCGAGTTCGTCGAGTTTGTCGAAGATACGCGCCAAGCTGTCGATTACGTTTTGCATAGCGGCGCCCATCGTATCAAATTGACTCAAGATCTTCGCTTCGAACCGTCGGCACAAGTCCAAAACCAACAGAGTTAACGATCTCGAACTGTTCGAGACTCGGCTTCGTGTCTTCTTGCAAATGCATTTGACGCGAGATCGCCGCGCTTGGCGACGCGTTGATCTCGTCGCCCGAGACGATCGTTTTCCACAAGCCCGGATCGGTGCCGAGGTCGCCCATCTGAACCGGCCCGGCGATCGTCGCGTTAAACTCGACGGTGCTCGTCGTGTAACTGCCGACCGTCGATGTCGTCGTCGTGTCGATCGTCGTTGCGTCTTGTTGCGCGACGACCGTCGTCGACGTCACGCCGCACCGCGTGACGATGGCGCGCGCGTTGACAAGTGCCGGCCCGGTGACAAGCCAGAAACGCCGCGCCTCGGTCGCGAGCCCGTTCGTTTCGGTCGCGTCGTGCCCGTTGTAGATAAGCGCCGGGCAAGCGTAGGTCATCGCCGCGGCGAGCGGGTAATTGTCCGCCGCCCGCAATAGCTCGACTTTTGCCGGCGTCGTCGCTTCGGTAATCATGGCGTCGTTTGCATCGGCGTTGTTAGTCCAATTGCGCCACGGCGGTTTTCGCATCGTCGCCCCCTATTCGCCCGGCGTCCAAAACCCGCAAACGGCATGCACGAAGCACGAGTTGCCGGCGGTACGCTTCGCCCAGATCCCGATCTCGGCGGTCGACACCGCGCCGCCTGGCGTCTTTAATGCCAAGTCAGCCGAGACGATCGACCCGTCGGCGGCAAGTTCGATCGTATTGCCGCCGAGTTGACCGACGCGCAAAAGCGCCGCGGTCGCGCCGGCGTCAACGCTGGCGATCGCCTTGATCGTGATCGTTGGATTCTTTTGGAACGGAAAGGTGGCGGCGGCGACGCCGATCAAGTTCCAATAGCCGGCCGGGTGCGCGCCGTCGGCGATGTCGAGCATTGCCGAGCCGGTCGGCCCCTCTTGAACGAACGACAAGACGCATTGCTTGCGGTCGCGCATGATGGCGATCGAGTTCGTGCGGCAACGCTCAACGTGTTCGGTCGTGATCGGCCCGCCCGCGCCAGCCAAGATCCCGTCGTCGAACGGATAGAAACCGGCGTCGGTTGCGCCCGCGCCAACGGATCCCGACGTGTTCGGAGATATCAATACAGACTCGGGGTAATAGGCGCCCGACGCGGCGCGACCATACGAGATCCGAAACTGTCGAATGTTCGACGCAACCGTCTCTGTGTGATTGTACGTGATCACGCTGTCCGCGGTCGACGTGATCGCGGTGTTGTTTTCCAGTGTCGACCACGACGAGCCGTCGTGCGCCTCGACCTTGACGGTTAAGTTTGCCGTCCCCGCCCCTGTGCGGATCAGGTGCCGGAAATCATACGACAACCCGTCGACGCTTGGCGTCGTCGGAAAGGCAAAGGCGGCGGTGCGCGAAAGGCCCGCCGACGTCGTGTACACGATAGCGTGAAGCGCTGGAGCCATGTACTTGTAGAGATGATTTGTGTTTTCGAGCGCCGATTGTAGCGGTTGACTTGCCGCCTTTGGCAATATGAACGCGCTCGGCGCGGTTAGGCGTGGCGACGCGGGCGTCGTGATCGTCATTACATCCACCGCGAGCCGTCAGAGACGTGCATATATAGCGCCTGATATGCGCTGTCGTTTGCCGTCTCGGGCCAAGTCAAGCGCGTATCGTTTGCCACGATCGAGCCCGCCGAGATCGACGCGACCGCGAGCCGACAGATCCCGCTTGTCAATGTCGCCGACGAGATCATCAAGTAGTTGGCCGCCGCCTCGACTTCGCCCGGCCGATAATGAACCACGCGAACGTTGCCGCCCGCCTCGGATAGCGCCTTGCTGATCAGTGGTTCGTATTTCGTCGGAATGTCAACGGTCGACGGGTTCGCGGCGGTGCCAGCGAACGCCGAGACCTCGGCCGATGGACACAAGCCAGCGCCGGCGGCGATGCCGTCGATCAAGACTGTTAGCGTGACCGCCGACGTAGCCAGATCGATCGCCTTGCCGAGCACCCGGCCCTGCCCCTCGTAGCCCGGCTCGGCGCCGCTATACGACCAGATCGACGGGTGCGACAACGACAACTGCACCACGTCGCCAACGTCGCAGTCGATCCAGGGAACGATCCGCAATTCCAAGATCTGCGCCGCGACATCGGAGAAACGCGCCGCCGCCCAGAAAGGCGCGACATCGCCGATCGCGTCGTCGTCGTCGACCGGGATCACAACATCGAATTCGTTCGCACCTTGCGCGGCGATCGCGCCGTGATCATTGAAGATCCGCAAGTTGTCCGACCAGGCGGATCCGAACGTGATTATGTTCGGCGCCACCGCGGCGTGCTTCGGCGTCACGGGTTCGCCCGCCCGCGTCAACAAGTGCGAATCGTTGATCGTTGTGACGTGCGCCGATCCGCCGGCGCTTGTGTGCGCGGCCGAGATCTTGATCGCGCGGTTCGTCGCGCTTGTGTCTTGCCGCGCAACGATCGCGGTCTGCGTCATTGACAACAAGCCGCCCATGTGTTCGACAAGCGACTCGTTACCGCCGGCGATCCGCATCGTCAACGATCCCGCCGAGCCCGAGTCGATGACATCGCCGATCGCCGCCTCGTCGACCGCGTCGTCATCGATGGCGTAACCCTGCCCCGCTTTCAGCGTGTCATATGTGCCGCGTAGCGATGTCGTGCCCGAGCTTTCGATCATGCGACGGATCACGGTCGCCGGGCTGCCGCTATCTTCAAGGATGATCGTCGCCGTTTTCTTGAGTAGATCGCCGACCGGATCGCCGGCGTCGTCAAGCGGCACAATGTCGCCGAGATACAAGAGATCGTCGGCGCTCAATTTGATCCCGTAGCTGAATCGCCGGCCGCCGATCTCGACGATGCCGGTCGACGACACGTCGGCGATCGCGCCGTCGTCAAGCCGGATCGTCGGTGCCGGGATCTTCTGCACACCGTGACGGGTCGGATCCGACGACAGGCTCTCCCATTGGCCGCGCGGGATCTTCACGACCACGTCGACGCTTGCGACGGGTACGATCATATTTAGAACCGCGATCGACGCGTCGCCGAGAGACACACCAAAGATCGAGCCAGCGAAACCAACGACGGCAATGTTCGCGTTATATTTGATCGTCACGCCCATACGTAGACTTGACTCGACAAGCGGCTTGCCGGCGTGCGGATCGTTGGCGTCGTAGGGGATCGCGTGTTGGGAAAACTCCAACGCGCCGATCGCCGCGGTTGCGCTTTTGTTCGAAACCGCCAACGCGAACCCGTCGACGATCGCTTGTTGGATCTTCGACGGCGAGTACAACGTCGTCTCGGATAGCGCTTCGAACGGGTGCCAGGTCAACTCGTGCTTGAAGACAAGCGTCGACAAGTCGTCGCGGTATGCCGTGACAACAAGCCGGATCTCGGCTTGCTTTGATATCGTCGTGCGGTAGTCGGTCGCCACCACGCGACCCGTGATCAACGCCGCCAGCGGTCGCGCCAGCTTGCGATCGATCGACAGCGCTTCGAGTTGCCAGTGTACGCCGACGCGGCGCGGCGCGGTCGAAATGTACCCGCGCCAGATCATTTCGGCATCGTCGAGCACCGCCGACCCGGTCACGTAGCCTGTCGGGTCGACCGGCAAAACGTACAACTTCAACTCCCGCCCGCGGTAGTAGCGCGGCGAGTCGGTCACGAAAGCGCCGGCCGAGTTCGACTTGTGCCCGTAGGCATAGCCGACGCCGCCACGGTTCGCGCCACCGCAACCCGTGAAAGTCGTACCGCCGCCGCCGAGCCCCCCATAAGTGATCCGCTCGTTGCCGATGTAGAACGATCCCGACGCTGGCCAGCCCGACGTACTGTCGACCGTTACCGTCGCGCCATCGCTGGCAAGATCGGACGTTAAGCGCGCCTCGTATGACCAGCGCCCGATCCACTCTCGCACCGTTTCCGTATCTTGCAGGCGCAACGTGAAAGGCAAGCCGACGCCGATCCCAAGTTTGCGATCGACGGTTTGGCCGACCTCGGCGGATCCCTCAATGATCAAGCTCGGATCTTCGGCGGTGTATCCGGTCGGCAAGGTCTTACCCGTCGCCGACTCGGTGAACACGATCGGCACGCCTTCGATCGTCGCCGCAACGATGTATTGCCAGCCGAACTCCAGCGGTGAAAACGCGGTAACCATGGCGTTACCTCGCCGCCGCGACGACGATCGGCAAGGTCCACCACTCCTCGCTTATACCCGACGGCGTCGGCCTCGACGCCGAGACGATCCAGCCGTCGAGATAACCGCCGGTATTCGCCAGCGAAAACGCCGACGCGTTGCCGTCGTCAACCGAGATCCGAACCTTGCCCGTTGCGCAGTACGATCCGGCGAAGTCGGCGATCTGCGCGTCGGTCAACCACAAGCGCATCTCGAAGATGTCGTGATTGCCGAACGCGATCGACTCGCTTCGCCCGTGTCGATAGCGCGCCAGGCTGACGCGCCCGCCATCGGTCGGCGGTCCCGCCTCGATCTTGATGTCGTCGAACCGCGTCAACACTTGCTCGTCGCTTGAATAAGTATAAGTGCCCGACTGATTACCCGAGAACCCGAGCGCCGCCGCCAAGTTGCCAGCGAGCGCCACGTCGAAGTTACCCGTTGCAGTTAGCACGACTTGATCGGTCGCGGTCGAATAGTCGAACGTATAGGTGCGCGCAAGCGTCCCGCTCGCGTTCGCTGCCGTCTGCCAGGCGGTCAACGCCGCGTCGAGCGTGTGCCCGCCCTCGGCAAGTGTAACCGTATCCGATCCGCCCGAGTCGGTGATCGTCATCGATGCGGTTGCCGACATCGACGCCGCCGAGCCCGACGACCACAAAAACGCCTCGATGTGTTGCGTCATGCCGCCACCTCGGCTTCGACGCGGTACAGTTTGCCGCCGCCCGTGCGCGTCCTAACGACGCCGACGGCGAGCCGGCGCCACGCCGATCGCTGATCCTGATACAGCCACCCGGCGCGCGTTGTCGTCGCCGTTGACAACACGTCGACCAGGCGCGTCGCGTCGAGCATGGATCCCGATGTCGCCAACGTCGGCGATCGCGCGGCAAGGCCCGGCACGCCGGCCCGAATAGCGCCAACGCCGCTAGCGTCGCCCGACGCCGTCAAGCCGCGCGCAAAGCCGCGCAGCGCTATTTGATGCGAAGGGATCCAAGTGCCGGCAACGATGCCGCGATGCACCGTGCTAGCGGACGACGCCGGAAAGCCAAGGATCTCTTGTGCCGCCGTGTTCGCGGTGACCGTGTATGTATCCGATAGCGTCAAGGTGACAGTGGCGCCAGCCGTCGGCGCGTCGCGCGCGTATGTCCAGGCGGCGGTGTCAGGCGCGAACCGAGTCTCGAACCACGTCTCGACCGCGTCGAATATATCGCGCGCGTTATTCTCGGCAGCAAGCGGCGCCCACGTTTGCGCCGGTGTTGCGCCGTCGTCGAACGTCAACTCGATCTCGGTCCAGTCGTCGGATGTGTCGAGCGCTAACATCAAAGCCCCGTGCCCGCCATCGAGCCCTGCGCCGAGTTGATCGCTTTGCCGAGTTGTTGCGGCGTGCCGCCGAGAAATGTTCCATAGAAATTGTAGACAGTCGTCGCCGATCCGCCGCCCGCCTCTGAGCCGAACGATCCGCCGCCCGCCGCGGCGCCGAACGATCCGCCGCCGCCCATTGACGCGCCCGCCGCCGACCCCGTCGACGGAGGGGAGGTCGCGCCGCCAGCGCCGGCAGCGAGCGCGAATTGTGCGGCAGCAAAGACGCCTTGGACAAGTTGCGGGATCCCGGCAAACCCAAGTTTGGCGACAGCGAACGCGCCTTCGGCAAGCGCCAAGATCGCCTTGACGCCTGCCATTTGCTTCTCAGCCTGCATGACCTGGCCGATCCCGTCGACCGCCGCCGACGCCGTCGCCATCGCCACGCCGATCCCTTGCATCATTTCGTCTTTTTTGTCGGCCATCGTTTGCTTATGGATCGCCGCCTTTTGTGCCGCGACGTTCGCTTCGATAGCGGCGACAGCGTTCGCGCGCGCGATGTCGTTGTTTGCGAATTGTTGCTTCGCGGTTTCGATGTCGATCGTCTTTTGAAATTCGATCTGTTTCAACTGGACCCGCGCCATCGCCGCGGCGTCGCCTTGCGCCATGATCTCTTGTGTTCTCAATTGTAACGCTTGCGTCCGTTGGATCGCGTCCGCCTCAGCTTGCGCGGCGGCGGCGGCTTTCGCGGCGGCGGCGGCGGCTTTCGCGGCTTTCGCGGCGGCGGCGGCGGCGGCGGCTTTCGCGGCGGCTTTCGCGGCTTTCGCGGCTTTCGCGGCGGCTTTCGCGGCGGCGGCGCGGGCGGCGTCTCTTTTTCTAAGGCGCCGCCGCGCGAGATCTAGCATGACATTGACGCGCCCCATCTCGGCGATAATGTCGCCGAGCCCACCAAATGTGCGGAGGGACGTCTTCGATCGAAAGTCCGCGAACGCTTTCGCCATGTCTTTGAACCCGCCGATCCATACATCGGCGAACGCTTCAAGCCGATCGGTCGCGAAGAACTTGACCGCAGCAAGGTTGCCTTCTTTCAGAGAGCCGGCGAGCGTGCCGAGAAACGCGCCGATTGTTTCGCCGGCCCAGATAAGCGAGCGGGCAAAACCATACATGGTTTTGATAAACCCCTTGATGAACCCCTTAAATCGTTCCATCAATTCGAGCACGTCAAGGATCGCCATTTTCCACTCTAGCCAATGGACAGCAAGCTGATCGCCGACCAGAACGGATTGAGCTTCGAGCCGCGCGTTGATGATCTTGTTTTGTCGATCAAATGCGCCGAGCCCCGCGCCGGCGTCTTTGAACGCTTGCGCCATCTTGCCGGCCCGTTCGGCGTTTGCTTCGAGAGCGTCGTTGTATGCTTCGGTCCGCGACGTCAACAACGGCAACAAACCGACGAGCGCTTGCTTGCGACCGAAAGCCGTCTTGATCGCTCCAGCGCTGCGACCGGTTTCTTCGGTCACCATCTTGAGCGCGGGCAATAGACCCTTCTCGGCGATCATTTGCTCGGCGGTTTCGAATTTTAGCGCTTTTACGACCTTCGCGGCGCCATCCGTTTTTGCGGCCAGCCCTGACAAGACCGCGGTTAACTGCGTCGTCACCGCTGCCGCGTCGCCGCTGGCGCCCGTCAACGCGGCATATAGCGCAAACAACTCCTCTTGCGACACGTTCAGTTGCTTGGCGATCGGGATAACCGCGCCCATCGATGCGGCCATTTGCGGGAAGTCGGTCACGCCCAGCTTGTTCGTTATGAACGCCAGATCGAAAACCTTTTCCATACCGATCGCGCTTTCGTCGCCGAAATTCCGCATTGACAACGACGCGAGGTCGACCGCGCTTTTTGTGTCGCTAAATCCAGCCGACGCCGCGCGCGCGGCAATGTCGAGTTTGTCGAGCGTGTCGGTTTGATCTTGGAAAGCCGAAATGATCTGGAACGTCGCGTCGGCGAGATCGACCAGTGGCTTGCCCGTCTCTTTGCTAACCGAAATAATCCCGGCCTTAAGTTCGGCCATGCGCTTTGTATTGTTTCCGATCAGGGTTTGGATCTTCGCCAACGCGCCCGAGAATTCGATCGACGAGTCGATCGCGCCGCGCGCCGCGCTTAGTGCCTGGTTAAATCCGACGTAAGCCATAGCCGCGGCGCCGGCTTGCTTGACTGTTCGTTTCAATGCCGCCGACACTCGATCGGTTGACTTCGCCGTTTTGTTAAGCGCGGCACTGGCGCGGTCTTCGCCGCGCAGCATGATCCCGACTTGAACATTCGCGGCGGCGCGGGCCATCGGATCCCCTATTGTTTGCCGGCGCGCTTGATCTGGTCGGCCTCGAAACGCGCGCGCTCGGCGCGGATAATTCGCGCCGCGTCAACTATACCGGAGGCGAACCGGTCAGGCCAGCCGGAAACGGGCGCAACGTCAATGCATCCGACCAGATACGACGCCGCCTGGAATAGCGGCGAGCGTACAAGCTCGAACGGACACCGATCGATGATTCGATTTGTGATCGGTCCCTCGGACGCGTTGTCGCAGATCCCCGCCTCGCAGGCGCACCGATGGAACCGATGGCGGATCTCGTTTTCGTGAAGTGATACGCGCGCCGCCAGTTCGACGTATTCGCCCGGCGTTAACTGGCGCCAGGCGTCGACGTCATCGGCCCGCCAGTCGCGGACGCGAGCGACTGGCCAGTCGTAGGGCGCGAGCCTAGATCGTTGATCGCCGTGAAGATCTCAAGCAAGGCGTCGGCGCCAGGGCTTTTCAGAAACTCGGCCGCGCGTTTCTTGTCGCCGTCGATCGACAGGATCGAGCGTTTCAACGTCTCGCGAATGAACGGGATCTGTTCGGCCAAGTCGGTCGATCCCGCCTTTGCCTTGCCCTGACATTCGAGCCGTTGCCAGCCGTTTAGCGGGCGAACTTGGATCCGTGTCGCGTCGTCGCCGACCGCGTCGACCGCGTCGACGGGGAGCCACCCGGCCTCGTCGCCGGTATAGACGACCGCCGGATCGTCGATGTGAACCAGATCCACGATCTGATCGGAATGAACAACAATATAGGCCATGGCGAACCCCTCCCCGGTTCGATGTCGCCGGGTTCGCGTTATGCGATGCCGACGCGGAAGATCGAATTTTGCACGGCGTCGACCGTGCCGTCGCCGTCGCCGGTATATTCGGACGGGCGAACGCTCACGCGGTGATACATCAACCCGTCGATCAACTCGGGCTGCGGTTGTTCGGTGACGTGCCACGCCGGGCACAAGATGCCAAGGATCTTGCCGATCGTGTTGCCGATGTACAGGCCGAGCGACAACGTCGATCCCTGTGTCAACCTATACTCAAAATCATGCTCGTCGCCGGTGACCGTGTCGCCGCTTCCATGCACGATGGCGAATGACGCCGACAAGGCGCGGTCGGTGACAACCAGATCGGTGTAACCCTGCGCGCCGCTATGGCACGGGACATAAGCGATCGTGTTCGCCTGCGAGATCGTAAGATCCGCGATGCACTTCTCGGCGCCGTCAAGCGTAAAGTATGCGCCCGAGCCGCCGAGCGCTGGCGGCAACCGTTCGAAAGCGTCTTTCGAAAGCAACGATCCGGCGGTCGTGTCCCACTTTCGATCGGTGTAATCATAGGTGATTTCGAGCATCGGCGTTTTTCCCGGCGTCGCTTCGAGCGTCCAACCGGTCGCAATGCAACCCATGTAGATCAAGGCGAATTGCGTCTCGTCGCCGACAATACGAAACGTCAACGACTGCGGCTCTTCGCCCGACAAGTACGCGGTTGCCGTGCTGTACACTTTGTCCGCGGTCGCGGCGGTATTTTGTGCCGCCTCGAACAACGTCGCGTCATCGGTTGCGATCGACTCAACGAAGCCGATCTGCGTCGCGGTGTCGCTCACGTTCGTATTTGCCACGACAAACGATCCGGGCTTCCATTTTGTACCCTCGCCGGTTGGTAGCTTGACGATCGTCGACGTCGTGCCCGCTCGCGTGCCACTCGCATCATAATGGGGCTCGTCGTGAAGGTGCAGACCCTTGCGAAAATTCTCGGTTGTGTTTCCGCTTGACGCGTCCGATCCGAGCGCGTTCGCCCACAATAGGATCTCGTGGGACACAACGTCATCGGTAACGCCGGGCTGGTCGGTGGCGGCGGTATAGCCCGCCTTGAGCGTTCGGATCGGCATGCGTACCGAGAACGATCCGCCGTGCTTGCTGCCAGGCGCGGGCGGCTCGAACGCGCCGACCTGTGCGGTCGATGCTTCGAACTCTTCGAGTTCGCGAACGTGCGACGGTACGCCGACCTCGGCCGGGAACGCCGTCGTAAGAAACTCGGCGCCGGTTGTGTTTTCGGTGCCGTATGCCGTTTCGACCGCAAATGCGATCGACTTATCGCGCCAAGACCAGCGTGCCATGTCTTCACCTCGTCGCGCGTCGTGGCGCGCGGTGTTCGCGCGCGGTTAGGCGCGCTGCCATTCTACGACGATCGTGCGCGTCGCTTCAAGTGTTCCGTCGGCGACGCCGGGCGATATCGCATCGCCAGGCGGGATCTGTAGATCTAACACGTCCGAATCTGTGCCGCGCAGACCTTCGAGCGCTTCGGTCACTAGTTCGCCATCGTCGGCGATCCGTGCGATCGCGTCTTCAGTCGCCGCGTATTCGATCACGATCTCGACTTGCGTCGTGTGCTGTCCCTCGCACGATTCGCGATTGAGCCGAGCCGATGCCGACAGCGGGATCACGCCGAACGCCCGATCGACGCCAGTGCCAGGCGGATCGCCGATGCGACCGCGGAACACGTCGCCAGGGTGCGCGCTATACTTCGCCGACAGGTCGATCGCCTCGATGGCGTCAACAAGCGCCTGGCACATTTGCGACGACGTCTTAGCCAATTGAAACCCCTCGCCGCCATCGACTCAAAAGGATCCGATAGAACGTCGGATCAACACCCGATCGCAATTGCTCGACGTTGCGGCGTGCGATCCGACGGCCGAGCCCGAGCGTCGCCGCGACATCGTCGAAGGCGCGCACCGCGGCGGCGGCGCCCATTGCGGCGACCTCGGGCATTGTTGGCTGTAATACGTTGATCCGCTTGTTGCGCCAGACCGTCGCCGCCTTGATCGTGTTCTTGACCCGCGACGCGGTCGCGCCTTTGCGACGCTTGCCGCCCGCGGTTCGTCCGCTCTTGCCGGTGCCGCCGATCGAAGTACCGCGAAACGATATGATCGCGCGGTCGCGACCCGAGCCGCGGATCTCAAGACCTCGCCACATGCCGCCCGAGATCGAGCTTGTATCCTGGCGCGCGCCCGCTGCGGCATAGAAAGCCGCCTTGCTGTCGTGACGGTGTCGCCTGGCGCCGACCTTCGCGGCGTACGCTTTACGGACGATCCACGGGTCGCGCCCGCCGCGTCGTCGCGCTTTTGTCGCCGACTTGCCGCGCAGCATGCGCCGGCGTACATGCGCCGCGGTCAACTGCCCGAGCCGCAACACGGCGCCGAGATGGCGGCGCAAGTTGATGTCCTGCCGCGTTTGCGCGGTTTGTTTCTTTGTCAGGCGCAGCAACATCCCGTCGACCTCGATCGCAAACATGCCTTTCTTTTGCGCCTTGAGCGCATCCGACAGCTTGATCGTTGCTCCGCGTGCCATGTTATCGACTCGTCGTTATGACCGGCCAATTGCCGAGCGCCTCGCGCGTATCGATCGCGCCGTCGTCGTCTGCGTCATAGTAGGCGAGCGACGCCAGGATCGTTCGCATCTCGTCGGAAAACTCGGCGCGCAGTTGTTCTTGGTACAAGCCAGGATTCGAGCCGCGCGGTACAAGTCCCTCGCGCGCTAACTGATAGCGCGCCCAGACCATCGCCGAGTCGCGGAACGCGCCGGCGTCACCGTATAGGTGCGGGCGCTTGCCCGTCGCCTCGATTTGCTGGCGCACTCTGTCGTTGGCCAGGCGCGCGATCCGCGCGTAATAGCCGGCCGGGCGCTGTACGCTTGTGAAAGCGTAGGCAACATGCTGTTCGATGTCGGCGGCGCGGACGGGTTGATCCCACGTCCAACGCACGACGTGCGCAACGTCCGATCCGCGGCGGTTCGATGGCGTCGTGATCTCCCACTGGATCCGCCAGTTTGCCGAAATATCCGATTCGATGAATCCGCCGATCGTCGCGCTCATGTCGAGCTTTTTTACGGTCGCCGATGCGGCCGGGATGTGCGAGATCGCCGCCATCAAATGGAACGTCGTGCCGTCGATCCGCACGACCTCGCCGACCATGTCGACGCCGTCGTCGGTCGTGACGATATGATCGCCGACTGCAAAGCCGGTCGCGCTTGTGACGACCAGCGCCTCGCGCGTCGAACTCGATCCCGTGATTGTCGTCGATGCAGTCGGCAGCGTAACGGCCGACACCGTGCCGCCAGTGTCGCCGCCTGATTTGTACAAGACGACGGTCGCGGCGGTCGGGACGACCCCTTCAGGATCGTAGTGAGTGATCGTCGTCGTCTCGTCGTAAAGTAGATCGATCGCCATCGGTCGCGCCTCGTCGGCCGGCACCGGACGCCGGCGGGACGAACCCGCCAGCGCCAGGCGCCGGATTGATTGTCACGCGACGATCGAACCGTAGATCCCAAGCTCACACTCAGGCGGGTAGTAGACGACGGCGCGGAACGAAACATGGAAGCTAAGTTGCTTCGTTGCTTCGACCTCGGAGACGATGAACTCGATCCCGTCGCGCAGCCACAACTTGGCGAACGCGCGGTTAGGATTCATCGAAGCGTCAGCCACCAAAAACCAATTATTGGCGTCCGATAATTGTTCAATTACCTGGACCCCAACAATGCCCGAATTCGTCAACGGATTCAAGGTGTTGAGCAAGTTCGGATTGCCCGCACCCGTGCCGAACGCCGACGAGAACACGATCTCTTTTGCGGTCGATTCGAGTTCAGCCGGGCAAACGAGATTGCTCGGAGCCATGCCGACGATGTCGCCATCGGTGTTCGCACCTTGGCGCATCACCGAGCGGGCAGTCTTGAGCGTCGACGCCGACAGCGCGGCCGATGCCGAATTGTCGATGTTCGCCAACGTGTCGACGACCTTCTTGCCCGCCTGGATCGGGTGATCCGCGGAGAACACGCCAGCCAGCGCCGTGTAGGCAAGGCCCGCCAACTTGTACTGCGCCTCCTGTCCCATCTTCACGCCGATGTCGGCGAGAATGTCGGGATTGTCGGCCGCGGTGTACTTCTCCAACACCATACGCTTGGCGTATGCTGCCGGCGTGACAGCCGATCCGGCGGTCGCGGTGAAGTCTTTCACGGTCGGCGAAGCGGTGCCGCCCCACGAACTGGTGAACCCGCCCGATCCAGTCGTCGCAAGGTTCGTAACCTTGATCGACGCCGCATCCGGCGAAACGATTGACATGAGCTTGCCCACGCGTTCGAGGTCATCACCTCGCGTGAACGAAGACCAGAAATTCTCGACGACGGTTGTGATCCGCCCTGATGTACTGTTTGCCATTGATCAAGCCTCGACGCCGCCGCGCGCGGTCGTCATTAGTGGATGTGTTCGACGGTTTCCGCGTCGATCTTCCATTGTTCCAAAAGGCGCCGCTTTGCTTCGTCGACGCGTTGCGTTCTGTACTCGATCAACAGTTCGTGAACTTCGCGCGGACAAGTCCAAACTTCCGAACCATCGATCCCGCTTGCGTAAGCCTCGGGACAGTGTTCGTATCCCTTCGCAGCCCACCGGCGCCTTGACTGGTCGGCCCGCGATCCTATTTCGCCGGGAACCATCCAAACCGCATGCCGACCTTCAGGAACGCCGACCAGCGTACCAAGACCTTCGCGCTTGTTTTCTTCTATAAAGGATCGGGCACGCTCGATTGCTGATCGCTTTGTCTTCGTCGCCTTCGCGGTCGACTTGGATTTAGCGGCAACGCCTGGCGCCTTTGCCTTTGCCTTTGCTTTCGTCTTTTTGATTTCGTTCATGATCCCCCCCCTATCGCCCGGTCGACATCTTGGAGTCGAGCGCGGCGGCTTGCTGCATCGAATCACGAATCGATCCCGGCTTGATCCACCGGTTCTTCGCCACGATGTCGGAAAGCGCGTCGCTCATAAGCGCCGCCGTTTGCGTCGGCGATGCCGGCGACGATACGATCTCAGGATGCGACTTCGCCCACGTTTCAAGCGTCGCGCGCCCGTCGTCGGTCGACGCGTCGACCTTCGGCGCAAAACCGCGATACGCTTCGAGCACGCCGAGCCGATCAAGCGCGGCGGCGCGTGTCGTCGCCTGGTCGCGGTCGGTCATTACCTGCAACTGTAGACGCAACTCGGAGACGTCGGCGTCGTGTCGTTGCGCGGTCGTCATCTTGTCGCGCTCGGCGGCAACCTTCGACGCTTCGATCGACGCGGTCGCCGCCGCCTCGGCTTTGCGCGCTTCGTCAAGCGAGCCGGTCAGGCTCGCGACCTGTTCGGACAATGCCGCGAACCGCGACTCGAAGTCGGCCGCGCCGTTGCTTGGCGTAGCCTCGGCCGGCGCCATCGCCTCGCCAGATAGATCGCCACGCGTCGCGGTCGTCGCCGGCGACGTCGTTTCTTGTTTCGGTCCTGTCGTTTCGCCCATTGCTCAGATCTCCCCCGCTAGTCTACGCCGCGAACGCGTCGCGGCGCAATGTTCAATTCGTCGATCCAAAGAACTCCAGATCGCTCGATCCCTTGTCGTCGATATACGCGTCGCCGGCCGGCTTGCCCATGACAAGCTGGTCGAACTTCACGCCCCACGCTTCAAGCTGTCGTTGCGTCGTCGTCCGCATCGACTCGGGCCGCGCGGTGTGAATGATGATCCTGTTTCCCATTTCCGCCAGCTTGTTGATCGCGTCGATGCGGTCGGCGATCGGCTCGGCGTCTTCGATGCGCCGGCCCGCCAGCGTCGCGATCGTGCCGTCGATATCGAAGACAAGCGTCGCCCCGCGAAGCTTCGCCTTCGTCGCCGCCTCGGCGCCTTCGCCGAGTTGCAGCGATCGAGTTTCGCGAAGATTCTGTCGCACCCGAACCTTTGCCGCCGCCTCGGATATATTGTCGCGCTCGCGAACGTATCGCCAGGCGGTCGAAACACCCGACAGGATATCCATGTTGCGCGCTTGCGCGGCGTGTACGGGGTCGGCGGGTCGTTCGTGGTGGCGGTATTCGATGCGGATCGACACGTCGTCGGGAACGCGAACAAGCGATCGAAGATTCAGCGTTGCCGCTATCGTGCGAGCAAGATCGTTTTCGACACGCGCGAACGTCTTCGCCGCCCGCTGGCGCGCTTCGTCGCGGTCGGCGCGATCGAACGCTCGCGACACCGCCGTCTTTGCGGTCGCCTCTTTCATGAACGAATCCGGCGACATGTCCCACAAGATCGCGAGCGTTCGCATGTTCGCCATCATCAGCGATTGAAACGCGGCGATCGGCGGGTTGAAATGCAACACGCCCATCTTTCCGCCGGGTGTTTGGATCGCCGGGATCTTATCGATGCCGCGCGGCATTGAATCCGCCCACTCTTGCGGGTCGCCGCCTTGGTTGCCTGGATCAATGAACGGTTGCGGCCACGAATACTTGAGCCCGTGTTCTTGATCGGACGCGAGCAAGTTCGCCGAGATCTGCATCGACATAAGGTCTTGTGACACCGCTGGAAAGTGCCACCCGCGCCGCGGCTTGCTGGCGTATGCGGTGACCAGCGGATACCGCCCGAGCGGGTTCGATAGATCGGGCGCGTATACGCCGATCCGCTTGTCGCCATCTTCGATATATGCAAGGCCGGGCTCGAAGACAAGCCACCCGTGTCGAACCTTCGTGTCGTTCGCCTCGACTGGACAGCGGATCCGAACTTGCGCGGCTTGCTGGATGTCGTCCGCCTGGCGCGGGTTGCCGGGCTTGACGTAGACCTCCCACGGATCCGCGGTCCAGAGCTCGACCGGACGCGCCGCCGATGGCAGCACGACGGCGACCTGATAGCGCTGGACCTTTAACCCGCGCTCCATTTCATGCAGCAAGCCGTTGACGTCGAGATCGCCATAGATCTCTTGTAGTTTGCGAACCCACTCGGAGCGACGCCGTTGCCCGTTGTCGGCGCGAACCGATGCGCCGTCGCCGTCGAACCGTCGATCGACGCGGTGCGCGTATAGCGTCGCGAGTTCGTGCGCGATGCGGCCGACGAGGTTAAAATACCGCCGCGGCAAGGCGTCGGCGTCGGCGGGGTAGGCGGCAGAATAGACCGACTCCATATAGCTATGGTCGTTCTGCAACGCTTGCGACAACCACATCGATTGACGCCGGAACGCTTGCGACGCGCGGATCTCGTCGACCGGCCCGGTGTTGCGCGCGACATCGAGCGACAACGCCAGATCGCGAAGGATCGACATCGTCTTCGTGTACGCGGTGTGCTCTGCTGCCATAGCCTACCAGTGCGGGCGGTGATCGTTTGACCGCGGGTGTTGATGGTCGCCCGCCGGTCCCAATCCTACACGAGAAAGTTCGCGACCGCCATGTAGATCGGGCAAGCGCGCGCTGCCGATCCAAGCGTACCTTAAGGCGTCACAAATATGATCCGAGATATTGTCCTTGTGCGGAATCGTTGTCGGGTTGCCCTCGGCGTCGGCCTTGTAACGGTACGACAGCAAGCCGGGAATGATGCCGGCGGTCTTGCCTTTAACCAGGCGCGGCAGCGACTTGGCGAAAAGCATCTTTGGCGAGCCCTCGGCCGGATCGAGCGCGTCGCGTACCATCTCGATTCCGTTGTGGACATACATCGCGTGTTTTGTGTCGGCCCATCGGACGATCACGCCGCGCGGCCCGTATAGCCCGCGCAGCCAGTTGTTTTCAAGCGGAGCCGCGCGGTCGACCCCGAAAAGTTTCAATGTTCCCGCGCGGTTCCACTCTTTATCGATCTTGGCGCGCAGTAGTTTGCGGAACTTGCCGCGGCTCGCGTCGTCGACGATCAACTCGTCGCACCATATCCAAGTGCCGTCCTCAAGGACCTGAGCAAGCGCCGCGACGTGGTGATCCTCGCCGCCCCAATCGACGCCGATCACGCTTGGCAAGCTCGGGTGGCGGCGCCAATTCCAATCGACATAATGCGACGAAGTGATGCTGAAAACGCTCGTGAGCGGGCGCAAAACCTTGCCTTCCACTTCCTGCGCATATCTGCGCTTGCTCATTGATTGCAGCGCTTCGAAGTAGTAGTCCGGCAAATACGGGTTGTCGAGCGATGTCGAGCAAGTAACCCAAAACCGCGGGTCGCGGGTCAACTGCCCGTGGTGAAACTTCTTTGTAATGCCGCGCAACCCGTTCGGCGACGACGCGAACGCCAAGCCCGGCCGCGGACACCTGGCGCGCATCCGACCCGTCAACACTTGCCAGATAACCCCTGGATCTGCCTCGGAAAATTCTGATTCGTCGGCCGCGCCAAATCCCACTTCGAGCCCGCGCAACTTGTCGATCCGGTTGTAGGGTCGGAGCCACAAGCGCGATCCGGTTATAAGTTCGCAATAAGATTGCCCTTTGTTGTAATCCTTGATCCAATTGATCCCGGTCGCCGCTTGCAGCTTGTCAAGGTGATCGAAGTACAGCGGCAGCAAGACGGTATTCAGATCGACGTAGGTTCGGCCGAGCAACGCGCCCGGCGTGTTCGGGTTCGCGATCTGTTGCAAGACACAGAACAACGTCAACGCCCACGACTTGCCCGAGCCGACGCCGCCGAGATAAAGGCGGAAAAGCGCGTCGTTCGTTAGCCATTCCGCTTGTTTGCGGGTCGGCTTGAAGATCTCCGCGATGTCGATGTCGATCGATTCGACCCGCACCGTCGCCCCCTCTATTCGATTTCCATTGTATCGCCGCACGTCCGGTCGTCGCCGGTCACGAGAGACGCGGCAGATACCTCGATCGCGTCGGCGGCGTTGCCGG
>Ga0080013_1001754_pt1 | contig 27664 bp, 24 predicted proteins | sample ETNvirenome_6_85_FD_69236 | JGI IMG/M metagenome (GOLD analysis project Ga0080013, IMG submission 69236) | Marine viral communities from the Pacific Ocean - ETNP_6_85 (SPADES assembly) (version 2) | ecosystem: Environmental > Aquatic > Marine > Oceanic | place: Pacific Ocean | collected 2013-06-19 | reverse complement strand
CGAGGGAGATAAGGGGATATTTATAACCGACCTCAAGAAACAAAGAAGACAGTCGTTTTCTTAACTACTGTGCCCCATGCCCCTCCAACGCAACCAACCGTCGCCAGATCGCCAGAGCGTCCTTTCGTTCGTTTCACCGAGCGTCGCGGACCTGCTGTTCTACGAGACCGTTGACGCCAAGACCGTCGGGGCGGGGTCGGGGAAGACTATAACTGGTGCCACGTGGGCGTCTACTTCCATCAGTGTCGTGGCTGGTATCCACGAAGCGGGTTACACTGTTACTGTCACATCCGTAGCGCATGGGTTTGTTACGGGCGACGTTGTTACCATAGAAGGTCTGGGCGACCGCGAAGACGACTCCGCGTATTCTAGACCAAACGGCACCCATAAGATAGCATATGTAGACGCGGACACGTTTACATATTTCGTCAGCGCACAGCCTGATGCCGCATCCCCTCTGGATGTCACCAACAATCCCTATTGTTACAAGGCGCATCCAAGTTACGGGACGGCCCACCCCGACACTGAGAATTTTTCCAAGCACAAGCTGTGTCATGTGAAGCAGGCCGATCCCACTGGCCTGTTCTTCCAGTATTACTACGCCGCAGAACGCCACCACCAAGATAACTACAACTTTGAGTTCAGCCAAGCGGACCTAGGGGGCAATCAATACGATACCGTCGTTCGGACGTATGTTAACCTGCGATCTGATTTTTCTGATACTGATGGTGAGTATCAAGCGGGGGATGCCATGCCAGCTATTCCGGCTTATGTTTTTGGGGACACCTACATCCTGATGACGCGCCAGCAGAAGCGCATTGGGGACTCTGAACTTGATAGTCTTTTTGTTATCGAGCAACGTGTTTACTTTAAAGACGAAGACAAGATTTCGTTTACCACCCACCCTGAGTTCAAGGACGAACTTTCAACAACTGAAACCCTTGCTTATGTGGGAAAGACGGGCATTGTTACCAATGCCGGAACTGTCACATGGTCTACCGCCGCCGCAGTTGCCATAGCGAATTGGGGTGTCACAACAGATGGTTCGTATGATTATGCGGTTCAGAAGCTGTCGAATGACTGGTGGAAAGTTATAAAACAACAGCTTGTGGGGTCCAACAGACTTGGGGCATCAGGCAACCTGCTCGCCCGTAGGCCATATGCGATGGCGAAGGAGGAAATTCACACCCATGTGACTCCTGTCGTTGGCGATGTCCTTTTTTATGTAACCGTTGACAGGCCATCAGATGCGGGAGACGGCACACCCGCCCATCCTGCGTATGGCACTGCTTACGGCACTGCCCCCTTTGCTTCCCACAAACTATGTTTCGTAAAACAAGCTGACCCAGAGGGGCAGTATTTTAATTACTATTATGCTGCGGATAGAGTTTCGCAAGATACCTACAATTTTGAGTTTAGTCAGGCTGATCTAGGCGGGAACAAATACGATACAGTTGTTCGCACCTATGTCCGTCTCCGTTCAAGTTTTAACGATAGAGTTACTACAGCAACCACTGACGCTACGCTCCACCACACGGACAACCCCGAAGCGGGGGACGCCATGCCCGACATCCCCGCTGATCAGTTTGATGACGCATACATTTTAATGACTCGTCAGCAAAAGCGCATTGGGGATCAGGAACTGGACGGTATCTTCGTTGTTGAGCAGCGCGTGTATTTCAATCGTGTCGATATTGTCACCCATAACTTGGACCCTGCTACTGATGGTGTGTTGGCTATGGTGGAGAAGGTTGTGTATCGGGGGGAGACGTTTGACCCCCCGAATGGGTCTCCCGATACTGGCTATATTGAGGATCTCGCAGAACAAGCGGATGATGAATTATGGGGCTTGGATGCCGCTGGCCGGAACTGGGAAGTTGAACAGCTATCGAATGACTGGTGGAAGGTGACTATTCAGGATGTGATCCCACAAAACGCTGCCGCGCACACCGCCTACGGGGCGGGAGGCAAGAAGATCCGTGAATACGACACCTGGCAGAACTTCACATGGCCCGCCGTTGTCGGCAGTCTGAATTTCACAACGGCCAACAAGAAGGACGGCTCCAGTCAGACTGCCCTCACCATCCGTAACAAGGACGGCAAGGACGGTTTCAGTGGGCCAACCAAGATGACGGTCCTGCAAGTGTGGAGCAAAGCTGCCTTTGACAGCATACCTGACCCTACGATCTTCAAGACGGTCAGCGCGACCTACAGCGGGGTGCAGTTCAATGCGCGGGTTTCCAACGTGCTGACTGAGGCCATCACCCTGACAGACTTTATTGGCACAAAAGATCCTGTGTATAAGCTGGGAGAATATGCGTTCCCCAAACCGTGGTGCCATGCGTCCACCCCTACTGACTGGTCAAACCTCGCGAACCCCTTTGTTGGCTCTGCGACTCAAAAACCTTTTCGGGGTGGCTACCTTCTTGAGGTTGTATCAATTCACCACCCAGCCTGATAGATGCCCCCCATTGAGCTAGACCCGATTCCTGATCCGGCCTATCCTGAAGGGTCGGTCGTCGGGAATTTCGACGGCAGTGGGAACCCTTACGAGAAACAGGAACTCCTGCACCGCCCTCACGCTTTCGCGCTGATGCACGGGGACGGCGGGGCCAAGGTTGCGTATGGGCAGTTGCTGTGGCGTTATGATGTTCTTGTGATAGAAGTGGATTCGGTAGATGGCGCTACTATGGAAGGGGCGGGGCAAGATGCCATTAGTGTGTTTAACGTAAAAGTTCCCACGATAGATGATGCTGGTGGGGACGAGATGGACCCGACTATCCCCAATATCTACCATCAATTGGATGGATACGGGGATGTGTATCTTTATTGGACTACAGCCCTTTACGCGGCTGAGGTGGCAGATCGTGTAGACGCTTGTTGGGTGCAAGTGGGCGACACACCTGCTGAAGACGAGTTAGCTGAAGTAGAGGTTACGGGCAATACATTTGATAGAACCGCTGGGTTGCCATTGACGGCGTGTTGCACTGCTAACCATACTGAGGGGACTTACCGTGTGAAATTGGGGGCAGTAAATGAAAACGAGCAGGTCACCCAAAACCATTCATCTGATGTGTTCTGGTCTACTGTTTTTTTGAAACGGATAGGCGGGGTGGAATGTGGCCACTAATTTGGAGGCCCATGAAGTGTTTCTATGAATTATTTATTGGGGGTTGCTTTACTCACCGCGCTAATTTGTTTTTGTTTCCCCCAGATGATTTTCTTCGTCTAGCTTCTTTTGTAGCGGGGGAGACTAAGCCCGCAGCACGGCGTATGTTTGATCGAGGTGTGCCGTTCTGTAGTCTTCCCTTCCTCCGGTTGCAGGAAATTTCTTCTGAAGTTTATGGGGTGATTCGGCATAACGGGCGGCATCGAGCCACCGTCTTGCGGGACAATGGTTATGAAACGATGCCCGTTAGGCTGTATATTCGCCAAAAAAAGTCTGACGATAAGTCTTGGCCCGAGACTATAAAGGCACAGGAGGATGCCGAAGACCCCGAATTCACGATCCCCCTGCCCCCGCGCCTAGACCCTGACCACTGGCCTGAACCTTGACCCTTGACCCCCCATCTGCTACTTTGAACTATGGCCACATTGACTGTTCAAGGTGTCGAGGACGCCCTGCTAGACGTATGCGGGTCCAAGGGCGCTAATTCCGCCCAGTTCCTGAAAGAATTGAATCTGGCCCTACCGCGCCTCTACAATATGGGGATGTGGCGTGACTTGTTGTTTGAGTATGTCATATCGACTACTGGCAGCACGTTCACCCTTCCTGGCAACGCTGAATCAATAATTTCAGCGGTTGTTGATACTGATTCTACCTCGACGGATTATTCTTACCCCCGCGTAATCCGGTCTCAATTTCACGACTACCGGCTTGCGGGTCGAGACGATGCCAACGACACATTAGCGGTTTTTGGGATCGTGGACGACGGCTACTCAGCGACGGTCGAGGAGCCTGTGGCTGGGAAGACTTACCAACTAAAGCTGGCACCGATTAGTCCAGCTACAATACTTCCTGCTTCTGGGGTTATCTATATTACTTTTTCGGACGGAACAACGACTTCCAAAATTGCCGACGCGCATGACCACGTTTCCAATAATGGCGGCGAATTCACTTGCGGGGGCGAGGCAAATCTGACCTCGGCAAAGACCACTATAACCAGCATCAGTGAGATTCGTGTAGGAACTGTTGAACTGTCTGCCCCCGTTAAGCTCACTTGGGAGGAGACAGGATCTTCGACTTCGCTCGTAGCCGCCAACAACCTCCGACAGAAGAACCAAGTCACCCGCTACCGCCGCTACCGGATCTCCAATGATAATTCCGATACGATGCAGATCAGGGCGCTCCTCAAGCGGAAGTTTGAAAAGCTAATTGATACTACGGATGTCGTTTACGTTTCCAGTTTGGACACAATCAAACACGCCATGCTGGGGAGCACGGCTGAAGAGAACGCCGACCTGGAACGTGCAAATTACCACTGGTCTGTTTGCCGTGCTCTTCTTGAAGAACAACTAGACGCAACCCGCGGTGCGGCCAAGCCCGCGGTCCATTTCGCCCCTGCCGGAATAGGCGGTTCGGTTCCTAATGTAATGTAATGTAATGTAATCCCTGACTAAAATGATCGAATACCTCAACGAAAACTCAGAGCAGATTCTGCAAATTGCGGCCAGCGTAATCGCTGTGGCTTCACTCATTGCGACTATGACCCCGAATGAATCGGATAACATTTGGGTGAATCGCATAAATCGCGTGGTGTCGTGGCTAGCCCTGAATGTGGGCCGTGCGAAATCTAAGTGAAGCTCTTTTTCCAACTGCTTACTGCTGCGCTCAATGCCTACATCGAACACATCAGGCTCCAAAGGGACAGGCACCTCGACGCTCTTGAAGATCGTCTTGATGCTCTGGCCGCTGGCGGTTCTCCCGCTGACAAGCTGCTCATGGAACGAGTTGCCAAACGCATCAAGCGCGAACGCGAGCGCCCTATACGATCCTCCGACAGTGACCCTTAAAGAGGGCCAACTCTACGAGTTCTGTGAGGGCAGTCTGGTGGGGCGCAAAGAGCACAAGTTTCACAGCGACTATTCTTATAGACGCGCTGTAATCATTGGAGAGAAGTGATGCCAGATTCCTTTACAGACGCGGTCGAACGGGCGCTAGAAGAAGCCCGACAAGGCATCAAGAAAGGATACGCTCCTAAAGGTCTTTATGATCGTCGGTTGTCTTCGGAGCTTGCCAAGCTAGACCCCCTCCCTGACGAATCTCGACCCCAACGCGATGGAGAAAACGCAGGGGAGACCGTTTTTTATAAAGATCCTAAGACGGGTAGGGAAGCCTTTAAAGCGTGGGTCTGGTACCCCCCGACGAATAAAGACAAAGGAACTTGGAGAAAACATGGGTCGAGTCGGGTTCCCGAATATGTGAAAGACCATCCTGATGCGTCTCCTTTGTTGAAGGAAAGTGTAGGGGTTATTCTTAAAAGCCCAGATCACCCCACATTCTGGAAAGAAGCTAAACATGGACGTAAAGCGGGCTACAAATTGGAGTGGGATAAAGAAAGAGGGGAGTATAGGTCGGCCCCTTCCCGCCCACCTTATCGCGGCCCACTTAGACCAGACCAACCAAAACGATGAACCCCCGCATCATAGATTCTCTGGTTGGCATGGGGGCTCCCACGCTGGGTCTCATTACAAGTATGCAGGAGCAGTTTGAATATTGGCTCCGTATTGGGTCACTACTTGTGGGCATCACGGTGGGACTTGTGTCCCTTTATCGCGTTTTAAGGAAATGAAGATCGGATTATGTGTGGGCCATAGCCGCTTGGGGGACCAAGGGGCGTACACGCATGGGGAATATGTTGTCAGCGAGTGGGACTTTAACCGCGACCTTGTGCGCCGCATCGGGCATGTACTAAGCAACAGTCATGGATGGGCTAGTGGCAATAACTACGTCATCTATGACAAATACCCCGCGCAGAGCTACACCGGAGCGATCAACTATATTGCCCGAACGATGCGCGAAGACGAGGTCACTGCGGCGATTGAGCTGCACTTTAATTCCGCCAGCCCGTCTGCCAAAGGCCATGAGTGGCTATACTGGCCCACAAGTGTTGGCGGGAAGCGGCTAGCCACGGCGCTACGCGATTCGATGGAAGAGTCCTACCCTGGCATGGCCTCCAGAGGGATTAAACCACGCGGCCCCCGCCAGCGCGGATCTGCGTATTTGAGAAAAACGCACTGCCCAGCGACGATTGCGGAGCCCTTTTTTGGGTCTAACGAAGCCGAATGGCGGATGATTAATGACAACCGCGATAAACTGGCCGGTGTCTATGCCCGTGCCCTCATCAAGTTTACTGGAGGATGAGTATCCCCAAGAGCATAACCATCGGTGGGGTTCGGGTCCGAATCCGGCTGGGAGATCTAGGGGATGATGATTGCTATGGGATGTATTCCCACAGAAGGAAGCTCATCACGATAGACAAGACCCTCAAGGGGAAAGACCTCCACGACACAATTAGGCACGAGATGCTCCATGCCTCTCTCGCCGTTTCTGGGCTCTCGTTCTCAGAGTCCTATGAGGAGGAATCAATAGTTCGGTGCATGGACGAGATCTATTTTCCAGCGTGGGAAAGATTCATTAAACGCTTTCAAGCGATTTGAGCAAATGCCCTAAGTAATCATAGATGAAGAAAAAACTGCCCCGTCAGTTCTCTAAAGAACGCGGGTGCAAATTTATTCAGTTCACCCCGAACTCTGAAAACGTAAAACAGGCATTCGAGCGAAGCCAGAAGCTTGGGGTTCTCCCGAACTCATTCACCAGAGGGGCGGGTCGGATGACGGGATTTCTTGGCGAAATCGCGTTTGAGACCCTTTATAACGACGCTAAGTATGTGGGGGGCCACGTAATTAGCCACGACTATCTGTTAGGAAACAAGAAGATTGATATTAAGGCCAAGACTTGTGGGGGGAAACCGCTGCCCCATTATATCGCCACGGTTAACTGTTCTAAGGCTTCTTCGCCTAAAGCAGGGTATTACTATTTCGTCCGTGTGCAAAAAGACCTGAGTTGTGCCTGGCTACTTGGCTGGGTCACTAAGGCTAAGTTACTCAAAGACGGGGAATACAAAAGGCGGGGAGATGAAGATGAGTGCGGCTTCAAATATAAAATGAACGGTTACCATTTGCCCATAAGCGCCCTACGAACTCCCCTGTCCTTGTGATGTGACTACGGCGGGAGTTATGTCGAATTGCTCTTCGATATTGATCGACCATACTTTCCCGCCCCCGTGCCCCGCTGATTTCACGGGCCTCACATTAAGGTTAGCCTTCCCCGATTCCTCTAGCGCGGACATGCCTCTCCTGACAAATTCCAAGTTGTTGGACATGCCGACGTTTCTACCATTGTTAAAGTCGTGCAGGGTGACTTGAAATTCAGTAAGGGTACCCACCCATTGCGTCATGCTCGCATTCAGTTGGCGGCATCTCTTGGAGAAGAATTCCACCAGTTCTGCCACGGACGATCTGCTGGAGTTGTCGTAGGCCGCAGAAGATACAGTTATGTCGATAAAACTCACAATCCCGAAGCGCCCGTAGGATTCAATCTCTTGCGGCACGACCCAGTCCAGCAACCATTTCCCGAAGTGGGGAAGTTCTTTCCAAATTGATTCCTCCAGTATCTTGTTTGAGGGAAATTTGCTGGTTGCGTCATCCCTCACCTTGAGCGCCATGAGCTTGTCCCTGTTGCTGCTGTCGAGCGCCGGAATAACCGATAGGCTATTTGCGTCCATGTTCAATGACATGATCACTCTTCCCGCCCACGGTATCGACAGGGCGTCCGCGTATTTTGCCATATATTCGATGCGCGGGTTCGCTACAGCCCGCTTGATCAACTCAGTAGCTTTGCGCTGGTCTTGGAACGAACTGGCGCTTGTTGTGTCATCAATTACCCAGGCGGCTACCCGCCCGAGGTCTTTGTTGAATTTAGTGTGCCCGCTGAGATAGTCAGAAGCGTCCGAGAATCCCCCGACCAGCCCAGAGATCACCCTGTTGGACAGGAGGCTCTTCCCCTTGTTGGTTGGCCCCACAAGGATCAATGCTTGGCCCTGCCGCGACTCGCGGTCGAGGACGGCCTCGTAGAATCTTTTCATCCACGCGAAAAAGAATTCAATTGTCGGGCGGGCGGTCGAATTGTCGAACAGTTGGTGAAGCCATTCGTGAAGGAACGGCCAGTTTTTTGGGTCGCCGTTCTCGGCGGGTTCGACCGGCTCAATAGTCGAGGTGTTCAGGATGCGGCTACCGCTGCATTCTACGATCCTTTCCTTGGAGAACACTACGGGGGCTATTTCATGTATCCGGTTCTGGTTGCTGATCACCAGCAACGCCGACTCGACTTCTGACAGCACGGCCCCCTTTTTCTGCTTGGGGTTGAACCCCATCTGTCGGAGTTCCAGCAGAATCTGATCTCTTGGTATTTGAACGGCGATGTTGTTCAACAGTTTGAAGAAGGTTTTCCCATTGAACCAGTATTCGTCGAGCAGGGTTCCCATCTTTTTCTGTTCGTAGTCAGACACAAAATCTGCCCCGAAAATATCCCCCCAACTGGCAAACCCTTTACCGGCACGGTCGCTGTAGCAGATCATCCCATCTTCAGCTACCTGACACCCCTCTCTGTTGACCCCGTCGTCTACCCAGAATAATGGGCCACGATTCCCGACCTCGAACTCCCCTGTCCAGCGGTGCCCGTATTTTTCTCTAACCTTCTCGGCTACTACTTCGATTGGGATGGCTGTGTCGTTAGACTGCGGGGGGCAGACAGCCGCGGCTTTTAGCAGCGCGGTCTGCACGGGTGCATTCGGTAACTTGCCTCCTGTCTGGTGCCAGTCGGACCCCAGCTCAAAATACTGGGCCGCGTTTAGCGAGGTTGAGTCAAACCCTGCGAAGACTTTGTGTATGTTGAGCGTGTTCTTTAGTTCCTTGAAGAAGGCCGAGAACATATCCGGCGCTATCGGAACAGAGTTTTCAAATTCCCAAACTAGCCGGATATACCCCGAGTAGGTCTTGGATCTCCAAGTTGGGGGGTTGTCTTTGCAAACAGTCCCTATTTTTAGGTCTACTAAGTTCCAGTCAACGGGGGCGTCGTAGTCGGCTACGATTCCATGTACGCGATTGATGGGGTTCTCTGATGAGATTCTTTTTGACGGGGCGCGTCCTTCTGCTGTTGAGTAGAAAATGTGGTCCGTCTTGGCCTCGGCGCACCAAGCGCGGTAACTCGCCTTGGATTTAAAAGCGGGAACTACCTTGGTTGATTTTGACAGGCCCGACGATTTGTGGGCCGAAGAGTCGCGCAGGTTTTTAATATATCTATATGTCACTTGGTGTATCTCGTTAATATTGCCCCTTCTGCATCAAGGGGGATGTCTGGTATCCATTGCGGCGGCGTTGACATAATCTTGAGGATGTCACTAAGGGCTTGGTCGGCCTCATCTTTGTTCGCCTCGACAACAATTTCGTCGTGAACGTGCATGATTATCTTGTGCCCCGCCCTCGCCACTCTGACAAGCATATCGCTGAAAATGTCACGGGCCAGAGCCTGGGAAGCGTTTTCGGCCACGAACCCTCCCCATAACTTAATGGGAACCATTTTAGCTCCCTTGGGAAAGTGTGCCATATACTGTAATCGGCCTTCGCCTTCTTCCATCTTGTCCGTTTTGATCAGCCCGTAGTCCAGTATTCTTCCGCTCGGGAGATCTACGGTGAATGGGGTCGGAATCCTTTGTTGCGTCAAGTTATACGCCCCGCTTATGTCTATGTTATACTTCCGCCACAGTTTTGTGACAGACTCCATTGTGCTCCGGTACAGATCCACGGCATCGTCCGCATCCTTTTGATCCATGCCTGACATTTCAGCAAATCGTTTTTTACCTGCCCCGTACCCACAACCAAGAACCATAGCCTTCACTTTATGCCGGAGTTTGGGGTCTTGTTTGAGTTCCCCCTGATCGGTTTTCCAGCGACCAAATCGAATCGCAAAGGCTTCGTAGATGTCATTGCATTTTTCGATTTCATCCAACATCGCCCAGTCTCCGGCTAGCCAGCAGAGTGTCCGCACTTCGATTTGACTCAGGTCGGCCACTACGAGCCGTTTGTCGGGGGCTGTTGATATTAAGTGGCGCAGGTTGATTCCGAACATCTCGTCCCGCGGCAGGTTCTGGAGGTTGAGATTGCCCCCCGATCCGCTGAAGCGTCCCGTGTGCGCCCCAAAATACATAAAGCCTCCGTAGTATCTACCATCTGGCATGGTGGCTACGTCAAAACTCTCCACTTTCTTTTTGAGTGCGTTGATTCTACGCCAGTTCTGTGTCGCCGCGATCCAGTCGTGCTTCTGGCCGTTGTAATCCATCCACTTCTTGCTCTCTGGATTGGTCTTCGCCAAACTCGCAGGCGGCTCCAGTCCGGCTTTCTGGCATTCCTCGTCGAATGCGGCACGACTCAGAAGGGGCTTGCTTCCAAGCCACGGGATATTGGATTCGGCCTCAAATAATTTCTCGTTGATTATCTCCAGTTGCTTTTTCAGCAGCCCTGTATCAATGGGGATGCCTCCCTGGCAGACCCTTCTATTCAAAGTGCTGATCACCCGCTCCTCTTCTGGCCAGCGGTCGCTGAATTCCTCCCACAGTCGGAGACACAGCTCGGAGTCTTTGATCGCATAAGCTCTGACCTCGGCTCTGAACTCGTCAGTCATCGACTCCCACTTCTTCCCGCTCATGTTGTCGCGGGTGGACTTGTCGATTTCTAATCCAAAAGCTGTAGAAGTCGCTCCTTTGAGCGAGCGAGGAATCCTGACATACGCTGCCAGATCCGCTGTACAATGCCAGGCTGCGGGGTCGATCCGCGGCCACCACGATTGGGTCGCGCCATATAGATATAAGGTTTCATCGAATGCTGCGTTGTGGCTCAGGGCCGTGTTTCCAATAAGTAGATCCCAGTTAAATTCCTTTGGGTGACCGACGAATTCAGTTCCGTCAGTCCCTTTTACGGTGAGTAGGTAGGCATCAAATTCGGGGTGGGAGAAGTAGCCCAGTGGGCCGAGCGTCCTGATGCTGCACCGCTTGTCGTAGTAGGTTTCAAAATCGAGTGCGTAGGTTTTCATGGCTCCTTAAAAGAAGCCCCCCACTGGGACTATGACAAACCATGACAAACCAGTGGGGGGCTTTAAGTGCCGCCGCTTTTATGTGGTTACGGCGAGGGCGATGCTTTAACCAGAATGACTAGAGTGAAACTCTAACCACCCCGCCACATTACCCGAGTGATTACTCCGTGTCTATTGCCGCCGCGATTGGCTCCGCTCCGTCCACCAACAACGAGAGCTTCAGTTGGCTCTTGTCGTCTTTTGGGAGTTCAACGTCGATAGCCGAAGCCAATGCTGCCCGTACGTGGCGAAGAGATACCATCTGAATTTCCAGTTGCTTAATCTTCTCACCCAGTTCAGCGATCAACGCACTAAGCATATTGATCTCGTCCTGAATGACCTCTTGGTCAAAAGTGCCTTCCATTATCGTAAGAAGTTGGCGGTGAAATTCTGGACTGCCTCGGGGGATTCCTTCGTAGTGATCGACAGGCTGGGAGCATACCAGGAATATTTCCCTCTTTGGATGATGGATGAACTGAACGTCCAGATCCGAGAAGGAAGAGGGACATCAGGGTTGAGGAGCGAGAACGTGGCAAGCCTCTTGAAGGTCTGCCTGTAGCCATCCTTGGCTACATTGATCTTGCCCAGAGCATACTGCTTGTCTCCGACCATAAACGGGTAGGCTTCGTCCGAGTCACTGTCCTCGGATTTGAAGAACATCAGGATGATATCCGCGAACTCCAGCATATTCCACTTGGAGTCCTTGTTGATCTCATCCCGCTCCTCCTTGGTGTGGGCGATCTGGGATGTTTCGTCCTCATCGAACGGGATATCTTCCCGCCATGCTTTCATCACGCTGACGGGGACGCAGGATACTTTCTGCTCCGGCTCCGCGATGATGTGTTGTTTGTCCAAAACAGCCGTCCCGAACGGGGCGTCGATCTCGGATGTCTTCTGAACGATATTAAGACGCGAGATCTCAATATCGGAGCTTTCGATCATCATGCTGGCAGCTTGCGCCGCGATGATCTGGTTTGGTTTCTCTGTTGCTTTTGCAGCCATTTCGTTGTTTCGTTGTTTCGTTGTTTCGTTGTTACTAACTAGGACTAACTTAGAGTAAATCTTGGGTTAGACTTGATGAGTATGCCTGCTTCGTTACAGGCGTCAATAAATTCTTCAGAAATTTTCTTCTTACTGCCCTTTTCGGCAGACTGTCCCGCTTCCTTGGCTAATTTGGCCAGGGGAATACTGGCGATATTCAAGACATCGTCTAGTTCGAGGCCGTAGGTTTCCGCTATGGAGACCAGTGTCTTGTTGTCCGTAACCTTTTTTGTCACCCCCATGTTCTTGAGGCGAAGGGATGGGAACTCAACGCCCTCCTGTGCCATAGCGACGGCCCGCTTCTTCAGTCGGTCGGACCAATTTGATACGATCTTAGCAATCACCCATAGTTGTTCCACGATCTCGGGGTCTTCTGTCTCTTCGAGGTCTACATCAGGCAGTTGCGGGTTCACCTTCTTGGCGACTTCGATTACCAACCCACCCAGCGCGGGGCATTTATCTTCGTGCTTACAATACCGACAATGCACGGTCGGCGTTAACTCTTCGTTAGACGGAGCCCCGTCGTCCCATTTTGGGCGGATAATTTCCCCCTGTTTGATTATCGAGGAAAGCTCAGAGACTATCGCTGGGACATCTTCTCTATAAAAAGTGTGGAAGAGCGTTTCGTTACGCACGGGGATAAAGAACACAAAGACTATTTTATTCAGGTCTTTGTATTTCTGGAACGCACCGACAGTGTAGGCCCGTGCTTGCTGGTTCTTTTCAGGGGTGTCGATCACTGAGATCCCCGTTTTGTAATCAATCAGAACCCCCGTATCATTGTTGAATACAACTAGACGGTCGCACGTTCCCCAAGTAGATGTTCCGTCCAGTTCGACTGTAAGCTGTATCTCCTTGAAGTCTTGCTTAACCTTCAGCCCCGTTACGTCGGAGCAATTGATAAAGTTCTGCAAGAAACTTTCCTCCTCGGCTACGATTTCGTGGAAGATGCTGACTTCTTCCTCGCTCTCCAAGTTAGAGGGGTCACCAATCTCCAGAGCTTCGTGGATTCGGGTTCCCTTTTCTGCCGCTGCGTTCGTCCCGCTGCGGCCTTGGAACCCCCCGCAACCGGCGATGTATTTTAGGGCTGACGGGCTGAATTCCGCATGATCGCGGTCAGAGTGACTATCGGGCATAGCGCGACTTATACGCCGCGCTGAGTGGTTGTCAAATAATATCGGGAAATAAGAAAGGCATCGACCATCCCGTCGTGCGGGGTGCGGCATCGTTTGTTTTTGAGCCAGTTTTCTTGGGGGGCCAGACGTTCCGCCACTTCCAATGCTGCTGCTTTTGTCCCCCCTTTTGCCGTTCGGCCCAACATTTTTTTCTGCCACTTGTGGACTGAGATCCTGTTGTGGTCGTAGCCTTTGACTTCGGCCATTCCTATCAGTTTTCCAAAACTCATGGCCATTGACCGCACGGCCTGGGAACTTTTCGCATGGGCTAATGGTTCTTCAATGGCCAAGACGAATGGTGTGTTTAGGTTTACCAACCACGCATTAACAGCGGCTACGGACACTTCTCGTTTCTTGGACCAATTAAGTGTGGGCATGGCTATTTTATCAATGATGCCCCCGTCGAAAGACGAGATCGCGCACAGTCCTCCGTCGAGGCCGTTGTCCACCCCGATTATTATCCCATCCCCTTCAGGCATGACGGAGATATTATTAATCCGTCCCCATTCTCTGGTGTGAATACCATAGTGTTTTTGGGGAGGCTTTGGGCAAAGAAAATTTCTCTTGCTCCTTGGGGGACAACACGGAAGAAGACACCCACCAGTTTTTTCCTGGCAAACGAAAATTCGTTTTTTAGGGGGTTGTCTTTACGCACTAAGACAACAGGGTTGACTTCTACTTTCCTGTTTTTGAATAGCTTGGTCATTCCTGTAGGGGGCTTGAGTCTAAGAAACACGGTGTGGTTGGCCCCAAATCACAGGCGATTAATTGGCTCAAGGCCAATTTAGCTTCGGCTGTGTTGAGGCCGTGCTGTGTTTTCAATATAGCCATCGTCCCTGAGCATGAGTAGCAAGCCACGGGGGGGTTCCGAACATGTTCTACTACCCCGATAAACGCATCCTGTAGTTCCGCGAAAAGTGTTACGCCCTCCGGCCCCTTTTGGGTTTTGCCCCCTGCTTTCTTTCTGTCCCCGCCCTTTTCTGAGAACCCCCAGTATGTCGTGGGGGATAGTTGCCGGAAAAAGAATGGGTCGGCGTCGGGGTCATAGTGTGCCCCGTTGAACTCGGGGGCTCCTGAATTTAGGTCGAAGATCATCTTTCATTCTATATCGATAACCGGTTTTACCGCCCCGTTCCCCCGATCCGCCTTAGTGTTATTCAAAATGGAGATATCAATCTGCATCTTGCCCCCGCCCCCCGACTTGGAATTCAGCCCTAAATTACGCCGCACCAGTTGATCTAGCTCCGAGAGTTCTCGGACTGTCTTCGGGGGCCGAAGATTCTTAACTCCGTCGCGCATCAGCTTTATGCCAGTAGCGGCTGCGTAATGCTGATATTTTTCCGCGGGGCTCGCCTGCCTTTCTGCGATCTCCAAAATCGCTGCGTCTTCTTCCTGACGAGCATCGTGGCTTGCCCGCCGGATGGCCTCGTCTGTGGTTTCTCGCAAGTGGTTGTCTATTGCCCCTGCCAGTTCGTCCGCAGGAGCGTCCTCGGCATCCGGCGCATTGTTTGGGTGCAGGCCATTCTTCTTAGCGGGCAGGCCCATTTTCTTAAACCACCTACGAACTGTGCCTGGGTGCACATCAAGTTCCTTGGCTATCGAAACCATTTTCCAGTCTGCCTTATACAGGGCCAAGGCTCGGTTTTGCAGGGTGTCTTTAGATTTGTCAGACAATTCTTTGGGGCGTAAGCTGTGTTACGGATTATGGCGGCAAAGAGATCCAGCATCAAGAAGATACTAGAGCCCCGTATCGACCCTAAGACCAAGCGGATGGATGTGGGGGGTTTGATGATACCCCCGACGAGTGAGATTACCGCTTTGCTATACGGATTTGCTAACCACGAACATTTACGTGCTAGGGAGTATTATTTCTGGCGCATTTGCAACGAGTTGTGGAACCACCCTGATCTGCCCGAGAAATTAATGGTTCGGCATGTATGGGCGGAACAAATGATTTGGGGGGCGCTCAATAACAAGTATCTCTCGGTAGGGGGTTCTGCCTCTTCCGGTAAGAGCCACACGATGGCGGCGTGGGGGATAATCAACTGGTTGTCCAAACCAAAAGATACGTTGGTTTTGATGACCTCAACTACTCTTCGTGAAGCCCGAAAAAGGATTTGGGGTTCAGTGATGTCATTGCTCTCGGTTATCGAAGGAGCACCAATCAAGATTCGTGATTCAATAGGAAACGCGGCCTATATAGACGAACGGGGGATATTAATCGAACGGGCGGGCATCTCGCTGATCGCGGCTGAGAAATCTAAGACCCGTGAGGCGGTCGGTAAGTTTATTGGTATCAAGCAGAAGCGAGTAATTTTGATTGGGGATGAGCTATCAGAATTGTCTGAAGCGATTCTCCAAGCAGGGTTGTCCAACCTGTCGAAGAATCCCGAGTTCCAGTTAATCGGGATGTCCAACCCCAACAGCCGGTTTGACTCTTTCGGTATCTGGTCGGAACCTATCAACGGGTGGGATTCCATCGATACTAATACGGCGGATGGATGGGCCACGAAATGGGGCGGGGATTATATTCGTCTGGACGGAGAACGCTCGCCCAATATTACAGCGGGGGAGGTCATCTACCCGTGGCTACCCACCGAAGAAAAAATCAATGAGGACAAAGCCCTACTAGGCCCAGAGTCGCGGGGGTATATGCGGATGGTGCGGGCCATCTTTTTTGATAGCGACGAAACCCAAGGGATCTATGGGGAGAACGAGATCACCCTGAGTAAGTCGATGCACAAGGTATCGTGGCGCGGGACTCCCACCTATGTGGCGGGCATTGACCCTGCGTTCACCAACGGGGGCGACCGGACGATCCTCTATACTGCGGCGGTCGGTTACGACGACACTGGGCAGTATGTGATAGAGTTCGGGGAGGCCGTCCACCTTAACGATGACGCCACCAACAAGGCCGTCCCGAGGACGTATCAGATCGTCAGGCAGATCAAGGAGCATTGTGTGAAGCGCAATATTCTCCCTGAAAATGTGGCGGTGGATGCGACCGGCGCGGGGGCTCCCTTTTGTGATGTCCTGGCAGGAGAGTGGGCGAGCACCTTTCTTCGGGTTAGTTTCGGGGGGAAGGCGAGCGATAAGCGGGTGAGTGCAAACAGTCGGGCGGTAGGGACGGAGCTGTATGTGAATAGGGTCTCTGAGCTTTGGTTCGTCGGCAAGGAACTCATGCGGACTCGTCAAGTATTTGGGGTCAGTAGCGACCTTGCCCAAGAGATCACAAGCCGCAATTACGACATGGTGAAGAGTGGAACGCTGCGGGTAAAGATTGAGTCCAAGCCTGAATTCAAGGCCCGATTCGGTCGCAGCCCTGATTTGGCTGATGCGGCCTTCCTCGCACTGGATTGCGCTCGCCAGCGGCTCGGGCTTGTAGCGGTTGACCCACCTGAAGAGGGGTCATCGAAGCGGCCCTACCAAAGGAAGACGATCAAGAAGCTGGGCGAGGCGCTCCAGAATGTTGATACTGTTTTGCTTGATTGACATTTTGCCGTTAAAATTAGAGACTTGGGGCGGCTGGATCTTGGTAATCTCGGCCTATTTTAATTACTATCGGTATGAGCAACGGCGCGAACAAACCTGATCCTAAGATACTGGCGGGAGATTTAAGCAAAGCTAGGAAGGGGGGCGGGCGCAAGCGTAACGCCATTGAAAAGCTAATGCTCACCGTGAGCCCCGAAGAACTAGAGAAGATCACGCGGCGAGAGGTCAAAGCTAAACGAAAACTTGCAGACGCTATCGCGGCGGCAGAGCCCACCCCTGCGCCTGCACCAAAGTCGATGGAAGCCGCTGTTGGTAAACTTTCTAAGGAAGAGGCCGCTGAATTTACGGACATTATCACCAAGGCGCAGGAAGCAGCCCCCACAACTACCGCGCCTTCTCTGGCTTGGAGGACGCCCGAAAAGAAAGGATTTGATATCACTGTGGGGGGTCTTACCCATCATTTCGGGGATACGATTGAAGGCCGGTATATGGAAAACAAACCATATGTTGACGACCCCGCCGAAGTTTTTGAACCCCCATCGACAGACCCCGATATGCTTGAAACTGGCGCGGGTATCGCTGGAGCCCTTCTGGAGGGCAAGGAAAAGCGGACTGAACTAAGCAAGGACTTCGGCAAAGCTCTAAGAACTGGACTGGAGACCCTCACTGGCGAAGCCCGACAGGCAAATGTGGGGGTGCTCAGAGATGAGATGGTCAGCCAAGGGCTCACTACGGCAGAGAATTTCAATCGTGTCGGGCGCAAGATGCTGAAAGACGTTGAAGACGAACGAAAGCGGGCGAAGATAGACTTCTTGCGAAGCCCCGCAGGAGGCACTGTGGCCGCGCCAGGATTGGGAAAACTTGAAGCCATGCAGGGTAGGGCATTCGGAACAAGCACGGCATTGAGCGGCTCTGTAGGACGACTTGGCGAAGCTGCCCGCCCCCTCGGCACTGTCGCCGGAAGGATGCGGAAAGAAGCGCGGGCATTGGAACGGCGTGGTGCTCGCGGCGATGCCGGAAAACTCAGGGGAGCAGCGGCCCTAACTGGTGAGCCAGGCATCTCTACTCCTGCATATCGGGAAAAACAGCGGGAAAAGGAGGAAGAAGCTGAAGCCCTTCGTAAGCGCGTAGAGGAAGCGCGTGTTCTTCTTATGGAAGAATATGAGCGGCGGAATAGGGCACGGCCCGACCAGCCTGGAAGTGACATTGATCCTGGGTTCTACGGGCGTCGTTCTGGGAAAGTGAACCCGAGAAGCACTGCCGGTGCGGGACGCGGAAAACCTGTTAAGACAAAATAACCGATGCCTAAAAATAAAGGAAAACAAATAGGTAGTGTAAGAGATGCACTAAGACAAGTATGGGAAATGCACAGGAAAAATCCGCTCAATCTCACTGGGCTTCTCCCAGGCCCTGATTTCTTTCTCGGGCCTGAGAACCCGCCGGAAGATCTGCGCCCACCCGCCCCCACTGTTGAAATCGGGGGCCGTACCTACCTCCGAAAAGATCTAGAGGATCAGGGCTATGTGTTTACTCCTGAACAGGTAAAGGCGAATATGCACCCTGAAGACAAGGCAAAGTTTGAAGAAGGACTACGTCGATTCAGGAAAGACAAGGGAATTGCTGTCCAGATTGATCCTCACCGTGGACCCCACCCCATCTCAAAGACCGACCCGCGTTTTTATACCAGTGAAGGCAAGCCGATCTTCCAGAAAAAACCTGCTGCGGACGTATCCTTTGCTGAAGCAGTAGAAGGTAGAATCTCTCGGGATCGATAAGGTGAAAGTAGACCTCTACTTGAATAAATAAATGGCTGAGTTCTCATACGCAGACGACATCGCCCCAATGAGGGGCGACTTCTTTAATACTGGCCCACTCTCGTCGCGGGAAAGTCAAGCTATCCAGAAGCAGTACGGCCCAGAAATTACCGAGCTTCAGAACAATATCGCCAAGATGGAGGGTGAACGGTTCAGGATGCGGGCGGCTGATCTTGCTTACGAGCGGTCCATGTTTGAATTCGACCACGCCAAAGAGAAGTCGAAGCGGGAGCGGGAAGAGATCGAACAATTAGGCGGTTTGTCTGAAACATTGCAGGGCATTGTAGACGACCCAAACAGGACTCCGTTTGAGAAGAGTCAGGAACTCAACCGCATGAGAATGCGGAACCCGCTCCGAGGAGCCGCCACTAGTTCTTTGTTCCAAGGCGCTTTTGGTGCGGTTGACGCGCAAGCCAAACAAGCAAAGCCCAGTGGGTTGCTGTATAGTCTGGCTCAGACAGGGGAGGTGGGCATCACCCGCCGCATAGCGGAAAGGGACGGAGTTGTTACTCCCGAAGAATCAGATTTTATTAGCTGGGCCGAACAAAATAAAGCCCGCACCACAGCAAGGGCAACGGCGGCTACGGCGGGCGAAGAAAAAGATGCTCTGGCCGCATCCAAGAAGTCCGAGATGTCCTACCTCGACAAGATCGTGACGGATGTCAAAGGGATTAATAAGACAAAACCGGTTGCCCCGCCCGAGGACACCCCAGATGATCTCATGGACTCCATGATGGCGGGCAAAACAGAGGTTCCCAAAATCTTCGCTCCGACTGATATCGAAATGCTGAAGTCATACGCCCGCATACTTTACAGGGACCAGCCTTCTGCTCTACGGGTCATCCTGAATCAGGACGACGGCGACATTATTAAGCGCACCCTCTTGACCAAGATCCGCAAGCGTCAGAAAGAACTCTCTGAGACCGGTGCTGGCCCGCCGAGAAAATCGGCTGGTGATCCTTACCTGAAATAAAGAATCCCCCTAACTAACATACCCCAAACCACGCTGCTGCTATGTCAGAGCTTCTTAGTTTTATCGACCGCGTCGAAGCCCTCGAAGGGCAATCGGAACTCGTCTCTCCGAAAGCGTATTCTGAATGGTCAGCAGAAAATGTTTACGAAGATCCACTGGAGAGCCGAGTCAGGTTTGGGGATTATCTCAGGGAGGAATACATCAATGCGGATTCGTATACCCCCGAAATTGAGCAGGAGATTAGCCACGGGTTTGCGGCGTCCCTTCTCGATGAAGGCTTGCTGCTGGAAGACCGCTCGAATGCGGAAGAGATCAATGAGAGATCGGCAGCGTTCGACGGACGGGGGACATTCGACCAGCAGGTAAAATTCCTCAGAAATTCCTACGAATCTTCCGAGCCCGAATGGCAGACGCTGACCGATTACCTGGCGGCGGCTAAAGTCGCAGACCCGACTGAAGACTACTTGAAGACAGTCCAGCGACTCAGAACTGCCGCTGAAGATGTCCTGTCGCAGAATTACGACCTCCATCTGGAAGATCGAGTTCTCTCGGGAGAAATCCCTATGGCCAAGCTGTCATCGGGCGAACTCTTCATCGGTGACTCGATTGAGACAATGGGGCTCAGTGATGCGGTCAGGGATTCTGCGGGTGCAGGAGTCACGATGCGGGATGCCCTGCGGGCGCAACAACTGATGGAGATCCCTGATGGGTTCCGCCTCCCGCGATATAAACTTGAGCGGGTCATGGATATTCATGCCCAGCTTAGAGACGAGGCTAGGCTCAATAATGAGTTCCAGATTATGACGGAGGGCATGGCGGCTAGAGACGCTTTTATCGAGCGTGGTCTTGGGGAAAAGTTAGACCGGTTTGCGAAACGAGCTGTGGGCGGCTATTTAAAATTCCTTTTTCAGGACATCCCCCGATGGATGATTGGGTTGCCCCGAGCATTAGTCCACGGCGAACCTTTTGAATTACTTACAGAAGGGCAAAAACGTGAAGAGGCCGTTCGCCGCGCACGGGGGGCCGACATTGATGAACTCGCGGAGAGATACGCGGCTGAGTTAGGCCATAATGTTTCCGATGTCCTCCCCGCGTTGAAGCAGGTGGTTCTGGAAGAGGGGGTTGATAAAGGGATTTATGATTTTCATAAAAAAGAAGATGAACTTGGGAGAAATATAAGGACCGGCGGGTTTGGCCTGCCCCATATGCCCACTCAGGTCTACTTGAATAAAGACCTGTTTGAAGGAGCCCTGGCTAACCGCCCCGATCTAAGCGACAATGTAAAAGATTTGCTGTCGAAGCAGCGCATTTTCCAACTCCAATCCCGCTTCCAACCGGCTAATGACTTCCTGTCGCGCACTCATCTGAGCGACGAGTGGCAACAGGCGCTTATGGTGGGCCACTCGGCGGGGCTGGAGAACTACGAGATCCTCGAAGAGTTTCTCCTCGATGAGGATAATTACAACGAGACCATCGAAAGAGCCAAGGGGATCGGAATGTCCCTTGTCGAGGGCACCTTCCAGCTATTCGCGGCAATTCCCGCGGCTCTCGGAGACGAACATTCGATGGATTATCTGGCGTCTATTCCAAAACGGAAAGCCAAGCAGAGGGAAATGGCTAAACTATTCGGGGACGAGTTTGGTTTCTGGCAAGAGGCTATGGAGACTACTTTCCCGCTTTTGACGGATATCACGGCCACCGCGCTGTTGGCGGTTGCGTCCGCGCCTGCCGGTGGGGTTGCTGGAGTGGCTTATCTTGGGGCTAAATCTGCGGCAAGGGCGGCGGTCAGGGGGGCGACTAAGGCGACTGCTAAATTTACGGTGAAGGGTCTTAGCAAGGCGCTCACGACCAACTTATTCAGAACCTCGGCTACGGGGGGTGTGCGAGGACAAGCCAAGAAAATCTTGGGCGTCGGCGCGGTCAAGGGCGCATCTAAAACAGACCTGAAAAAGCGGTTGGTAAAGGCGGTAGATGGCGAGGCGGGGGTCGATAGCGTTGTCGATCTTCTAAACGCTTATAACGGCAAGCTGGCGAATGTGTTAAAGATCGGCCCAACACGGGGTATCTTTATTACTTCTGGGATGAGGTCGGGAGGGGCTACTTACGGTGTTGTCTACGATCAACTTATCGACCAAGGAGTATCCAAGGAAGACGCGCATGACCGCGCTCTTGGAGCAGGACTCCAAGCCGCTACATTTACGGGGCTGCTTACTGCCAGTTTTTCCAAGATAGGTATGGGGGGGCTGGAAAGCGCCCTTATGCGGGGGCTTTCTTATAATAAAATGAAGGGGGTTGCCGAAGTCTTGAAAGGGCGGCTTCGACATATGCCCGACATGGTAAAAGTAGGGGCCGCGCAAACAGAGACGAAGCTGTTTGATTTGGTCAAGGAGTCGTTGGCGACCTTGATGAAAAAACACTCCACGGTTTCGGGACCGATTGCTGGCTTTGCTAAATCTATTGCCCATGAAGGGCTTGAAGAAGGCATCGATGAGTTTGTCAACGTGCTGTTTACCGACGCTGCGCTGCACGAACACACCCCGATGTTGGAACGCATGGAACAGACCTGGCGGGCCGCAGCTTTGGGTGGCGTAATGGGCGGGTCGGTGCCGATTCTCAGGGGAGCCGCCCGCGTCCTCCGAGCAGACCCCTATGGTATGCAGCGGCAGAGGTCGTTTGTTGACGCGGTAATCAACGAGTCTATCCGCGATCTGGATAAGGCAGACGCCCCGCGAGCAGCAGAAGCTATCCGCAAGGCGTTGGCGGCACGGGGGCGCAAGAAAACCGCCCGAGCAGTCGATGCGGTAGCACCAGCAGAACCGCCCACTGAGCCACCGGCAGGAGAACCACCGGCAGGAGAACCACCGGCAGGAGAGCCACCGGCAGCGCCAGCACCGCCAACCCCCGCCGCAGAAGCAGAAGTATTACCACCTAAACAACCAGTAGCGCAGAGGACAGAGCAGCAGCGAGCAGAAGCAGCAGCAGCAGCAGCAGCAGCAGGAGAGCCGCCAGCAGGAGCACCCCCCGTTGCTGAACCCGCTCCAGCCGCCGCCTTGTTATCCATGAGCAGGGAGGAGTTGGCGGAACATTATGCTACATATGGCCTCCCAGAGGGGATGACGGCGTATGACGCACTAACCACCAGACCTGAGTTGCGGGGTAAGACCCACAGGGAAGTATTAGCTTACTATAAATCCCGCGAAGCGGAAGCAAGGGCGGTCACATTCGCATACGACACCGTTGGTGATGATGCTACAAAAGGCACACTGAAATTAAATAAAGATATCTATTACAAGTCTGCAAGTGGTTGGGAGCATTTTATAATAAATAAAGATACGCACAAAAAGGGTGACACTCGTCATAAGACTTATGTGACCTTTGGGGTCGATGAAGTATTAGACCTTACCCAGCAAGAAGTTGAGGCGTTCATAGATACGCTACAGAAGCGGGGGTATAATGGACAGTTCAAGCATTCTCCAACCGGAGCACGTTTCATTACAAAGTTTGATAATTTTGTAATGCATGGGGCTACGGAAGCGGATGCCGAATTGGGGGGGCGAATAGCCAAAGAAATTTTTGGTGAACGTGTAACTATAAATAGTGGTGTAGACCCAGCTTATGCTGGCAAGACGGCAAAAATGTCGCACACCCAAGAGCTTGCTGTGGCACTGGAGGGACGATTAGGCTTGGCCAAAGCCCAGCCAGCACCCGCTCCCCCTGAGTCAGCCCAACTGGAACTCTTCCCTGAAGACACAATCAACCCGACTTCCGTTAAGTCGGCCATAAGCCAAGTGCTCGCGGCAGAAACTCCAGTAGTATCCGGCGTAGACCCCGCAACCCTCCGAATTAAAAGTGGGCTGATGAGCGGGCTCGGGATGAATCCGGCGGAAGCCACTGCCTTGGAGAATTCCGACCACCAGGCGGTTCGGGAGCTTGCCACAGGGCAGAAGGGAGAGTCTGTCGAGGCTCAGTTGGACGCAGTGCGCGGCCCCAAGGTCCGTGTCATCCTTGACCCCGAGAGAACCGAAGAGGCAAAGGCGGTCGAGGCACGGTTCAGGGAGAAGATTAAAGAGATAGAAAAGAAGCAGGAACTCCACCAGCAGTTGAGCCGAGAAATAGAAGCTCAGTCTGTTGCCGGAGGAGTCCCGTCAGTCCAGCAAGCACTGGATGCGGCGGTGAAAGAAGGCCGCGCCGTGAGCCCTGAATCTGCAAAGGCTCTCCGTGTGGAAGCATTTCGTGAGCGGCTCGCCGCCTTGAAGGAGTTCAGGATCAGACAGGAAATCGAGGAGGACGTTGTGGACCCCGCCGAAGACGCGGCTATTGAACGTCTCATTGAAAGCGGCTTCCCGCACATCCTCACCGCCGCCAAGCTGAAACGCCTTGGAGTGCCAGTGAGCCTGCGGACATTGTCCGATCAGTTCCTCGAAGAGAGCAACCGGAAGATTGCGGAGCAGATCGCCGCCCGCTTCCCCGTGATACCGGTCGCCCCGCCGCAGGGTGGGGTTGAATTGACAACCTATGGCCCCACCAAAGCAGTGGTTAATGCGAACGGGGTGGGCCAATTTAATAACGACCCAGCCAGTATGATCGGGTTGATGGAACAGGGGGTTCCCGTCGAAGTCCCGCCGTCAGTTCTCAACTCCCCCACCCTGAACCCTGCCTTCCGGTTCGCCAGGATTAGCAACAAATTTGTCGTCTCCGACATCATGGTCCCCGAGTCCGGTGGCCTTGTGTCCGCGCTCACCCCCGCCGAGCACATCCTGAATTTGAGGGAAGACCACACTCGCCTGTCAGCCTTGATCCGTAGGGTCGCAGAGCTTCGGGAAGCAAGAGCAGGGGAACCGGATGCGTTGGGTTCTCTGGACGAGTTCCTATCCACACGCCCCCCTGTCGAGGGTTACGTTTATCATGGGTCTCCTGAAGGAGACCTTACACTACCCGAGCCGATGGGGGGGAGGCTATGGTCCGAAGGAAGGGGGTTCTATACCTCAGAATCGAGAGACGCTGCGGCGAAATATGCCGAAGGGCGAACTGCACGGGGAGAAGTAAAACAACAAGCCCCTGACGTTGGCAGAATTAATTATGTAAAAATATCCCCCGACGCCAAGTTGTTAGATATGGAAGCCCCCGCAGACAAAAAGCTGTGGAGGCGCGTTGAAGAAACATTGGGGTTTGATGGGGAAGCCATGCTAGATGAACCTTGGGGCCGTTGGGCAGCGGGGACAAACGGGGCCGCTTATGCGAACTATATTATCACATCAGAAGAGACTGGTAGGCCCGCCGACGAAATAGCAGATGCCGTAATTGAATTTCTTAACGAAACGGAAGGATTTTCAGGAACAACCCACATGGAAGGTATCCGTCGCTCTCCTCATCGTGTGCGTGTGCTGTTCGGATCATATTATACCCAGCTTGAATTAGATGAAGGCGGGTTCACCGGAGATTTTGAAATTGTTCCCCCTGAACAAGTATACCGCGAAGCGACTTCGGATTCGTTCGTCACTTCTCCATTTGACCCCGAGGAGAAGATTACTGCGGACGAAGCAATGTCACGGGTGTCCACCGATGCAGAACTGAACCCGTTCCTTCCGGCTCCCGACAGCGGTCAACTCGACCCCGCACTGCGGGAGACTGCCCTGCTCGAACTGAAACTCAGGGCGCAGGAGACGCTTATGAATGGGGAGTCCCTGTCGCTCATTTCCTTGGGACGAGAGGTCACCGGCCAGTATCTAGAGGTTCAGGCTGCACGGGTCCAGCACCAGCGGGAGTCGTATGTGGCTACCATCGCCTTGGACGAAGCCGCGAACTTGCAGAACAATCCAGACTTTGTTCCCGCCGAAGAAGTATCTGATACGCTCACACCCTACCCGCAAGTGGCTGAACCACAACTTCCTGTGCGGAAGATCGCGGGCATGATCGAGGATGTCCAGACGGATGCTGTCGCCGCGATGGCAGCAGACCCGCAATTGCGGAGTGACATCCTGAATATAGTCCAGTCGGAAGTTTACAGTTCTTCTTCGATCAACTTCTCGAAGATGACCAACAAGGAGGCTTGGGGGCTTTTTGTCCAGTGGATGTCCCAAGGAAACAACCGCGCCAACTCTGCCGGTCTGACATTCCAACGGGCTTTGAAAAGTGGCACGTATGAGATGGGGGCAGCAGTGCGCGAAGCCCTACAGGTGATGACCCTGTCGGCACAGGCCATTGAAGGCGACCCCCTGACAGATCCTGTCTACCGGTCGGTAATTAACGGTAGGTTGCGTGAACTGATCGGGCAGGAACCTGACATAGACCAGACGAATGCGTTTGTCGCTTCTGTTCAGAAAGCCACAGGCGACCTGTACCTTCGGTCCCAACCCACTGCGCTGACCCTTCTTGAGGTTCAGGAAGCCAATCTTGAGGCCATCGCCGCCTTGGGTCTTGAAAGCGGAAACCCCGAGTCGATCTTGGGGGCGCTCCAGCAGATCATTCAAGGTGACTACGACACGCACCAAGTAACTTTGGCGCGGCTGCTTCTCCAGAATCCTGGCCTCATTAATAATCTTGTTTTTACAGTTGATGAGACCCACCTCGACTATGCCGGTAGACTCAGGACTGAAGACGACGGGACACTGGCAATTTCGATCAATATCAACGGGTATAACCCGCAGGGGGTCGCGGACACCCTGCTCCATGAAGTTACTCACGCATACATCAAGAGCATAACCCGAAAGCCCACGGCGGAACTTACCCGAAGAGAAGCGACCGCGCTGAAAGTCTTGGAAAAGACAATAGCCACTGTCCGAGACAGGTTCATGCAGCAGTCGATAGAAGCAACAACTACACTCGGCCCGCTTTCCATTGCCCCTGTTGTTTACACTGGGTATGCAAACCACGACTCCCGCGTCTACGACGCACTGGAAAATACCGACGAATTCATCGCCCACTTTCTTACCTCCGCACAGTTCCAGCGGGCGGTCAAATTACTCTCCGAAGGGGACAGAAGCGCGTTCCAACGCATCGTTGATGCCATCCTCGGTCTCTTCAATATCCAGCGCGATCAATACCCAGAATTCAGACGGGCGTTAGCTGCGGTGCTGGATATTTCATACGCGGCGGGCCGGTACACATCGGACAATATTGCGTCCAAGATTGCCGAGGAAGTATCAGAGTCCCGCCGCAGGGGCGCAGGGCTGGCTTCCGCATTGCAGGGTGCGACCGGCTTGGATGCTGCCCAGCAAAGGAGACTGGATGAGGTCAAGGAACAATACGTCAGTCTTGCGCGGCGGGCATCTCCACCAGAACTTGAGGTGGTAGTCGATGAGACCCTCGGCGGGATGGCCGAAGTGGATACTGCGTCAGGGGTAATGAAGATCAACCCCGCCGCGATGATCGCCTACATCTCATATTTGGTTGAGACTAACGGGGGCGAACCTGTTCCCGTCAAGGACATCATCGCGGTTGTTCTCAGTGAAGAATATGCACACGCGGCATCGGTCGCCGTGAACTCACAGGAAGAGATCGATGTTTTTATCGACAGCCTCACTGAAGAAGACGCATACCGGACCATCAATGACTACGGTAACAATGAAACCCGAAGAGAAGAATTGAGGAAAGGGTTCAGAGATGGAAACCGCAACGACAAGTTGCTGATCGTTGAAGAGATGCTGCGCCAACACGCGCAGCGGGCGAGTCATGGGTTTACCACTGAGGAGAACGCGCTATTCCTCGCAAAGAATCCTGGCCTAATGCCCGTTGTATTCCGCTACTTCCAATCGTATCTGAAAAAGATGGCGCATCGCAAAACTCGCAAAGAGTGGTCGCCACAGTTACACGCCGCGGTTAGTCGCATTGTCGCAGAGATGCGGGCGATGCGGACGGGGTATATCTACCACTCCAATGCGATGGCCTTCGACCCGAACAACCCAACGGCCACGTTGGAACAGCTTCGGAAGCAACTCGGCATGAACAAGTCGATTGAACAGTATGAGGAAGTCGAGGAGCC
>Ga0080013_1001753_pt1 | contig 27672 bp, 38 predicted proteins | sample ETNvirenome_6_85_FD_69236 | JGI IMG/M metagenome (GOLD analysis project Ga0080013, IMG submission 69236) | Marine viral communities from the Pacific Ocean - ETNP_6_85 (SPADES assembly) (version 2) | ecosystem: Environmental > Aquatic > Marine > Oceanic | place: Pacific Ocean | collected 2013-06-19 | reverse complement strand
CTTACCAGGGCAAATTATTAGAAGCCCGTCAGTCAGATTACAAGGACGAGGCGGTTTTGATAATTCTTACGTTGCCCATCGTGGTGCTCGCATATGGAGTCTTTTCAGACGATGCCCAGGCAATGGACAAAATAAAAGTCTTTTTTGAGCATTTTCAAGCATTGCCGAGCTGGTTTACTAATTTATGGATCCTTGTGGTTGCCAGCATTTATGGTATAAAGGGTACACAGATATTTAAAAACGGAGGAAAAAAATAATGAGACAGAACGGAGTTAGAAGTAACGTTAGGTTTCCATATGCAAGTAGAACTAAAAAATCTACTGGCGGAAAATCTCAAGGTTATAACGACAGACTGGATGAATCATTAGGCGCACGAAATGGCAAAAAATCTCAAAGTTTAAAAGCTAGAAGAGATGAGTCTAAAGGTATGGAAAAAGCTATGGGCAAAAGAGCTTATTCCTCTGTGTCTACAATGGATAAATCTTAATAAATAATAAGGAGCTAAAATGGCAAACTCAGGAAGAATGAATCTACTTGAAGAAGTAGGTCGGATAGATGCAGAAAAATCTAATCCTAATCGTAGAGCTGAAAAAAGAAGAGTTGTTGGAGAATTAGACAAAGGCTACAAAAAAGGTGGTCGTGCTGGTTTCTCTCACGGTGGTTCAGCTGGTAAGGTTATGAGCGGCAAAAAAGTCGGCATACAAATAAAATAATGCCTGGAGCAGAAATTAAAGGAAGAAGCAAAAGAGCTAACTATAGACATGGTGGTTCTGGAGGCGGATACCAAGATAACAGCGCTAAAGCTATGCCTAAATATTTTAGTGCTAATAAAGACTACTATCCAAGTGGTGGAGTTCCAATAAGAGTTGGAGCTAAATCTGGTGGTAGTAAAGATAATTGGATTCAAGATGCAACAGCATCTATTAAAAAACGGGGTACTAAAGGAAAATGTACACCAATCACGAAAAAGGGTTGTACCGGTCGTGCTAAAGCATTAGCTAAAACTTTTAAAAAAATGGCTAAAGAAAATAAAAAATCCTAATGGATGAAATAATAAAGTTAAAAAGACAAATTAAACATACCGTCGATGCAGTTACCTTAGCACTTACTTCAGGTGCAGGGGTTGACAATTTCGAATCTTATAAGTATATGTTAGGACAGATAAACGCTTACGAAGCAATCTTACAGGAGATTTCCAACCTGCTTGAAAAAAAGGAGCAATATGAAAAACACACAGGAAACGTCATCGACATCAACGACAGACAAACCAAAAATTAAATCAGCATTATTAGATAAATACGACGAAGAATCAGCCAAGTTGCCTAAACCAACTGGTTGGAGAATTTTAGTTCTTCCTTTTAAAGGGAAGAAAAAAACTAAAGGAGGAATTCTTTATTCCGATGAACAAGTCGAGAGACAACAACTCGCTACAGTATGTGGAAACATACTAGAGATGGGTCCAGACTGTTATAGGGATAAGGAGAGGTTTCCCGATGGTCCGTGGTGCAAAAAGGGAGACTGGGTAATATTTGCCCGGTATGCAGGATCTCGGTTTAAGATAGAAGGCGGAGAAGTACGACTGTTAAACGATGATGAAATCATCGCTACAATTAAGAACCCAGAGGATATAATCCATGAGTTCTAATTTCTTACATAGGAGGAAACTATGCCTGATCAAGAACAACAATCAGACAATCAAAAAGAAGAAAAGTTAGTTCCACTTGATACGACAGGTCCAGGAGCAGAGGTTGATTTACCGGATGATACGGTAAAACAAGACGAAGCACCAGCACCCGAAGTTAAAACGGAACCGGAACAAGAGCCAATAAAAGTAGAAGAGGTTAAGGAAGAACCAGTAAAAACGGAACAAGAGCCAGCAGAAGAAAAAAAACTAGAAGAGTATAGTGAAGGCGTTAATAAACGTATTGCTAAACTAACTAGAAAAATGAGAGAAGCCGAGCGTAGAGAAAAAGCTGCGCTTGATTATGCACAGGGTGCTAAACGTGAAGTCGCAATGATGGCTGACAAGTTTAGAACTACTGAAGAAAAGTATGATAAAGCTTTCTCAGATAAAGTCTCTCAACAATTAAAATCAGCACAAGAAGAATTAGCTAATTCTATTGAAACAGGCGATGCTGCTAAACAAGTTTTAGCAAATAAAAAGATCGCTGCATTATCTATAGAAGAAGCTAGATTAACTGCTGCTGAAAAATATAGAGAAGATAACAAACCTAAGACTCCTGAGGAGCAGGATCATCTTAGATATAGGGAAACGCCTTCAACCCTTCCAAGAGAACAAGCTGCTAAAGGAACACCAGATCCTAAAGCGGAATCTTGGGCAGAAAAGAATAATTGGTTTGGCTCAGATAGAGCTATGACCTTTACTGCCTTTGAGATTCATAAAGATCTCGTGGAAAAAGAAGGTTTCGATCCAAAATCTGACGAATATTATAAGGAAATAGACACGCGTATTAGGGTTGACTTTCCTCATAAATTTGATAAGAGTGAATCTAAACCGAACAGAACCGTTCAGACGGTTGCTTCTGCGACTTCATCAGCTGCTAGAAGTATAAAACCTGGTCGCAAAACCGTGAAGCTCACGTCTTCACAGGTAGCAATAGCTAAAAAGCTAAACGTGCCACTCGAAGATTATGCGAAACAATTATCCATGAAGGAGGTATAGCATATGGAAAAAACTAAAAACAAGACTCCTCGTGCTCATCAAACTAGGTCGGAATCTGAAAGACCAAAAGTTTGGGTGAACTCATCTCACTTAGATGCACCTAAGTGTCCAGACGGCTTTAGACAGCGTTGGATTCGTTTTGAAACGATGGGCCAAGATGATACAAAAAACATCACGGCTAAGTTAAGACAGGGTTGGGAACTCGTAAGAGCTGATGCCTATCCTGATCTAAACTATCCCGCAATAGAGCAAGGTAGATACAAAGGTCATATCGGAGTAGGTGGTCTAGTGTTGGCTAGAATACCAGAAGAACTCGCACGTCAAAGGGACGCTTATTTTAATAAGCTAACTAAAGACAGGCAGGAAGCTGTCGAAAACGAGCCTCTGAAGGATCAACATCCAAGTATGCCAATGAGTAATCAAAGGCGTACTACGTATAGTTTCGGTGGTGGCAAAAAAGAATAATTCTTTTCAAAACTTTCCGAATTAACATTAACCCGTTTACATGAATAATGTGAACACAATTGGAATAGGTAAATACTATGGCAAACGTACAAGCTAGTGGATATGGACTTAAACCTGTTAACACGCTAGGAAACACTCCTGCGACTTCAGGTCAGTCTAAATACACTATCAAGAGAGCACATGGAACAGCTATTTACAATGGTGAACCAGTTAAAGGGATTGTAAGTAACACTCCTGGTACTGGTGGTTTTGTTGAAGGTGCAGCAGCGGCTTCTACAGATTTAATCGTTGGAGTTTTCAACGGTTGTTTCTACAACGCTTCTACAACTGAAAAACCTACTTGGAGCAATTCTTATGTTGCTTCAACTACACCGGCGAATAGTGAAAACATCACTGCTTTCGTAAATGACAACCCATTCCAGGAATATCAGATCGCAACTGACTCAGCTATTAGTTCTACAGCAGATAACGTTCAAAAAACGTTTCTTCAAGTCTGTGACACTACAGCTTCAGGTGAATCCGTTTCAGGTAGAAGTAATTGTACATTAGATCTTACTAATGACTTAGCTACTTCTGGCAAACAATGGAGAATCTTGAGATCAGCAGAAGATCCTGATAACTCAGACTTCAACGCAGCTTATGCAAACGTTATTGTTGTTGCAAACAACAAATACAATGCATTTGTGGTTGGGGTATAATAGGAGCATATAGACATGGCAATATCACGAGCACAGCTAGTTAAAGAACTAGAACCCGGTCTGAATGCACTATTCGGCCTGGAATACAAACGTTATGAAAACGAAGCAAGTCAGATTTTCGACAACGAATCTTCTGACAGAGCTTTTGAAGAAGAAGTAATGTTATCTGGTTTCGGTACTGCAGATGTTAAACCTGAAGGTAGCGGCGTTCAATACGACGATGCACAGGAAACATACACTGCTAGATACACTCACGAAACAGTAGCATTAGCATTCGCGTTGACAGAAGAAGCTATCGAAGATAACCTCTACGATAGAATCTCTTCTAGATACACAAAGGCTTTAGCTCGTTCAATGGCAACATCAAAACAAGTTAAAGGTGCAAACGTACTAAATAATGCGTTCCAAGCTTCCGGCTACAATGGCGGAGACGGCGAATCATTATGTGGTAATGCTCACCCTACACTTAATGGTAATCAAACAAACGTACCTGGTACGGCTGCTGACTTATCTGAAGTATCTTTAGAACAAGCGTTGATAGACATCGCTAGTTTTCAAGATGAAAGAGGTCTTAAAGTAGCGGCTCAAGGAATGAAAATGGTCATCCCTAAAGAGCTTCAGTTTACAGCTGAGAGAATTATGAAGTCTCAAGGCCAAACTGGTACTGCGAATAACGATATCAATGCTATCAAAAGCATGGGTATGGTTCCTCAAGGTTTTGTAGTTAATCACTACTTAACTGACAGTGACGCTTGGTTTATCAAAACTGATGTACCAAATGGAATGAAGCACTTCGTTAGAGCACCATTAAAAACAGCTATGGAAGGCGACTTCGATACTGGAAACGTTAGATACAAAGCTAGGGAAAGATACAGCTTCGGCTGGTCTGACTGGAGAGGTATCTACGGAAACCAAGGTGCTTAATTAACTAATTAAGTCTTTAAACTAATATTAAGGGGCGGCTTGACCGCCCCTTTTTTTTGTGATAAGAGTAAAAAATCAAAAGGTAATCTATGAAAACATTCAGAGTCCAAATAAGAGCTTACGGTTATTATGCCGATTTTAAGGTAGAATCGAAGGACACTCCCGAAGATCTTGAAAAAGCTATAGTTGACAAACTAGGACAGAATGTTATAAAATGGGACAGTGCTGGAGAATTTTATGGTGGCACTAATTATATTACCTATGAGGAGGTCCAAGACTATGGTAACAGACCTATACAAACAAAAAAGGTCCTTGGAGTTGAACTGGCAACAGGAGTATAACGATAATGGGAAATATACTCTCAATATGGTCCAGATTGATAAAAAGGTGCAAGAAGTTATTGCAGCAATTAAGGCAGAAGAGTCTAAAATTGCTGATAGGGAAAACGCGATAACTAACGCTGCACCATCAGTATCAATAGCAACTTAAGGCTTTTTACAAAATCACACAAAACACCCTAGGATACCTTGCACTCTTTGAAAAAAAGGAGTATATCTTAACTTACTATACAATTATATTAGAATACTGACGCGTATAGTCGACGGCCTAGAGACAGTATTCGGAAAACTAGGAGGATATAAACATGGCACAAACTACATTTTCGGGACCGATAAAAGCGGGAACGATTACAGAAACAACTGGAACAACCCTTGGTTCTAATGTGAAAAACACAGGACAAGTGGTAATGGCACAGACATTTTCAACAGGGACTACACTTTCAAGTGGAGCTTCTACTGCAAATGAAACTAGTGTTGTTATTCCAGCAAACTCACAAATCATTGATATAGTACTTGATAAACCAACCGTAATGGCTGGTGCTACATGTACTTTTAGTATTGGTGATACAGTTGGCGGCAATGCTTCTTTTATCAACGCATATGATGTTACAATCGCTTCAGGAGTTGGAAGAGCATATCCAACAACAGAAGCTGGTGGTGCATTGTCTTGGGCTGATACAGGAACGTCTGATGTAAAAATTACATGGACTAGCACTGGTGCTACTTCAGCAGGTGAAATTAGAGCTACTATTTTGTACCAACAAAATAATAACCTACAATAATAAAATAATGTGAGCTCCTTCGGGAGCTCACTTTTTTAACGGAGATAAATAAATGTCATATAATGGAATGGCGACGCCAGTAAAACAATTTTATACTGAAGCGAGTTCTACTTTAAGAACTCTTACAGGTGGATCAACTGTTGTAAGTGGAATTTGTATGCTGAAAGGCGTTACAGTAAATCCCGGTGCAGCGGATTGTTCAATTAAAATTTTTGACGGATCCGACAATACTGGAACTCTCAGATATCAATATAGAGGTGGTACAGGAGCAGGAGATTTGTATCAAGAATATATAGCAGCTACTGGAATTAAATTTGATGCAGGAATGTATATCGAATTTCAAACTGGTGGTGGTCTTGGAGCTACTGCAAACGTACAAGTAATCTGGCAGTAGGAGGTCAACAATGGCGACGTCCAACACGGTAAGTTTTGACTTATCAATAGAAGAAATAATTGAAGACGCATTCGAACGTTGCGGTGGTCAAGGTAGATCTGGTTATGATCTTAAGAGCGCTAGACGTTCTTTAAATATTTTATTGGCTGAATGGGGAAATAGAGGTTTACATTTTTGGGAAGTAGCTAACGCAAGTATTAAATTAAACGAAGGTCAAAACGTTTATAGAATATATAAAGATGCAACTGCTAGAGATAGTAGTACTACTTATCCTGCTAAAATAGGAGATAGTGCTGATTATTTATATAACGCTACAGATGTTTTAGAAATAGTATATAGAAACGCTTTAACTTCTCCAACTGATGTTACTATGACTAAGGTTGATAGATCTACTTATCAAGCATTAGCAAACAAAGATTCTAAAGGAACTCCTTCTCAATATTTCATTCAAAGATTCAGAGACTATACAGACATTACAATTTATTTAGCTCCAAGTTCAAGCACAAATAAATATTTAAATTTTTATTATATTAAAAGAATTCAAGATTCTGGTATTTATTCAAATAATCCAGATGCTCCTTATAGATTTTTACCTTGTATGACTTCAGGTCTAGCTTTTTATTTAAGTCAAAAAGTTTCTCCAGATAGAACACAAGCTTTAAAATTATATTACGAAGATGAATTAAATAGAGCTTTAACTGAAGATGGATCACCTTCAAGCTCTTATGTAACACCAAAAGCTTATTATCCATCAGTTAGTTAATTATGGGAAAATACGCATCAGGGAAACACGCTATCGCAATTTCAGATAGAAGTGGTTTAAGATTTCCTTACAGAGAAATGGTTAAGGAATGGAATGGTATGTGGGTTCATTACACAGAATATGAACCTAAACAACCCCAATTGGAATTAGCTGTTATAGGTGCAGATGGAATTGGTTTAGAACATCCAAGACCGGAACAACGAGCAACACCAACAGTTCCAGTTATGCTTCCAGAAAATCCTTTCGAAACTTACACTGCAGGGAGTGGATTAATTTTTGTTCATTCTCCTAGTCATAGAAGAAATGAAGCAGATACAGTTAGATTTAGAGGAGTACCTGATCAATCAACAAGTACAGGTAATTCACAATTTCCTCCCACTAATAATGGTGCACCAGGTTTTTCTAATTGTAGAGATGTAGATGGTATTCCAGGCTCGAGTATTTGCGCTGCATCCGGTTATGCAATTGATGTAGGAAAAGGAATGCCTTTAAGACAAACTACATTAGTTGATGCATTAGATGATAGTCAAACAACAGGAATTAAATTAACTAACGCGACAGCTTTTTCAGCCGTAACAACAAATGATTTTTTACGTCAAGCTATTATGATTGACAATGAACTTATAAGATATACAACTATAGCAGCCGACAATAGTTTAGGACAAGTAAGTCCTGAAGCAACGGCTATTAATCCTAATGTAGTTACTAGAGGAGCGTATGGAACAACAGCTGCCACTCATAACGCAGGTGCAACTGTTACATTAATTGAAGATCCAGATAATTATTTTCAATTTACGCAAGCAACTAATGCTTCAGTAGGAGGAATACAAGGAGGCGGGTTTCCAGTTTCAGCTGGTCCTGTTACTATTACACCATGACATATGATGAACTAGTTACAAAGATTAGAAGTTATTGCGAAGTAGATTCTACTGTCTTTACATCTACTGTTGTTAATGGATTTATAGAGGATGCTGAATTTAGAATAATGACTGATGTAGATTTAGATGTCTACAGAAGAAATGATTATTCTACTTTAACACCTGGAAATGAGTTTTTAACCCTTCCCAATGGTATATTATTAATCAGATGGTTAGAGATATATAACAATAGTACAGGGGCTAGAGAGACTTTAATGCAAAAAGATGTCTCTTTTATTGATGAATATACAGCAAATAGGACTACTCAGGGTACTCCTAAATTTTATTCCTACTGGAATGAGACAAAATTATTATTGGGTCCAACCCCTAATGCGGCCTTGAATGTTGAGTGCGCTTATGTTAAAAGACCTAATACAACGGACGGTACAAAGTTAACGTCTACAAACACTACTACGTATATAAGCTTAAATGCTCCAAATACGCTCTTGTATGCTTGCCTGGTCGAAGCATGCACTTTCTTAAAAGATAAAGACCTGCTAAATACATATGAAGGTCGTTACGCTCAATCCTTACAAGGATTAGGTATCGAACAACAAGGTAGAAGAAGAAGAGACGAATATGTGGACGGAGAAATTAGACAAAAACTAAGATCTGTTCCACCTAGTCCATAATAAAAACGGAGGAAAAAAATGGCAAATACGGTATGTACAAGTTTTAAAGAAGAACTTTTATCTGGAGAACAAAATTTATCTTCAGGTGGAGACACATATAAACTAGCTTTGTACAATAGCTCATATACAGGAAACGTCGCAACAACTACAATTTATACTACTGGTAATGAAGTAGCTAACAGCGGAACTTATTCTGCTGGTGGTGGAACTTTAGCTAACCAAGCAGTATCAGTTGATGGTACAACTGCGCTCGTTGACTTTGATGATCTTTCTTTCACCAGTGCAACAATTAATGCAAGATATGCATTAATCTATAGAGATGGAACACCTACAAAAGCAGTTTGTGTTCTTGATTTTGGTACAGACCAAATCTCTACTAGCGGAACTTTTACGATTCAGTTTCCAAGTGCAGGTGCAAGTACAGCTATTATAAGAGTAGCATAGGAGATTAAATGGCTTTTAAAACAAATGATCGAGTTAAAGAAACCTCGACAACAACAGGTACTGGTGCGTTTACATTAGCTGGTGCAGTTACAGGTTTCATAACTTTTAATGCAGGTATAGGAAATAGTAATACTACTTACTACACTATCGTTGGGGAAGATAATCCTAGCGAATGGGAAGTAGGTATTGGAACTTACACTCACTCAGGTACTTCACTATCAAGAGATACCGTAATTGGTAGTAGCAATGGTGGGGCTAAAACTTCTTTTACAGCTGGAACAACAATAGTATTTGTTTCTTTACCAGCAAGTAAAGCGATCATGTTTGACAACAGTGGAAACATTGTTGATGGAGCAGGAACAGACACAGGTCTGGCAACTAAAGGATTCGCAACTGCAATGGGAGTTGCGTTATAATAAGGAAAAAATATGGCACAGAACTTTAGAAGACATAAATCATCGGCGCCAGTAGGTACAGGAGCTACAACTATTTATACAGCTAGCTCATCTACTTACAATGCAGTCGTTGGTATATCTCTTGCAAACGTTCATACAGCAGCAATCAATGTTAGCGCTTACGTCGATATTGGAGGCGGTGGTTCAAACTTAGTTTATTTAATTAAGGATGCGCCCCTTCCAGTTGGATCTGCATTGCAGATTTTAGATGGCGGAGCTAAGGTTGTTATGGAAGATAGTGATATACTTAAAGTAAAAAGTGATATTGCTTCTTCTTTAGATGCTTATGTGAGCGTGGTTCAAGAGATTAGTACATAGGAGATTAAAATTGGCATACGTAGGCAACATACCGGCTGAAGCATACATCAGCCTTTCATCACAAACGTTTACGACGATAAACGGAACAGGATATACATTATCATCTGAAGTTACAAACTCAGAAGATATTGCTTTGTTCTTAAATGACGTACGTCAAAAACCTTCTACATACACAGCTACAGGTACAACTTTGACCATGGGCACGGCAACTACTACGGCTGATGCTATGTACTGTGTCTATCTAGGAAAAGGAATTCAAACAGTTAATCCACCAGCAGCTTCTGTTAATACAGCAGAAATTGCAGATGGTGCTGTAACAAATGCGAAAGTAGATGCTTCGGCAGCGGTCGCATATTCAAAATTAAACCTAACAGATAGTATTGTTAATGCAGATATTAATTCTTCAGCGGCAATAGCTACAAGTAAAATTACTGGATTAGCTGCTTCAGCTACAACAGATACTACAGATGCATCCAACATTGGATCAGGAACTCTACCAGATGGTAGGTTCCCAGCTACACTTCCAACAGCAAGTGGAGCTAACTTAACAAATTTAAACGCCACGAACCTTGCTACAGGTAGCGTTGCAACAGCTAGACTTGCTTCTACAGGCACAGCTTCAGCAACAACTTTCTTAAGAGGAGATCAAGCTTGGGCAGAAGCGGGCGGAGGAAAAGTTTTACAAGTTGTGGAGGTTTCAACTGAAGGTCAACAATCAACAACATCAACTTCTTATGGTGCTGTAAGTGGTATGACATTAGATATAACACCCTCAGCAACTTCAAGTAAAATTTTATTATTACATTCAGCAAATGTTCAAACAGCTGCTGGACATTATGGATGGTTTACAATTTATAGAGATAGTACAGATATTTCTGTATCAGCTACTACTCAAGGTCTGGGTTCAAATTATTCATCAAGTGGTATTCAAGCAACAGCAATGGCTTTTTCTAAATTAGATAGTCCAAACACCACATCACAAATAACATATACAGTTCAATTTAGATCACATAATGGAACAGCTGTTTATTATGGAGAGCCACAAAACTCAACAACAACTTTAATAGCTATAGAAATAGGAGCATAATATGATTTGTGAAGCAATTTTAAAAATAAAATCAGACGCACAAGTTTCAGTTGTAGGAAGTGATATAGACACTTGCACTATAACTTGGCATGATGATAATCCAACAGATATTACTAAAGAACAAATTAAAGCTAAAATAAATGAATTTGCTTATATGGATAAAAGAGCAAAAGAATATCCATCATGGCAAGATCAAATGGATATGCAATACCATGACAAAGTTAATGGTACTTCCACTTGGCAAACAGCTATTGCAAAAGTTAAATCAGATAATCCAAAGGAATAATGGCAAACAGTAAAATAGGAACTCGTAGTATAACAGATGGTGCAGTATCCAATTCTAAATTAGGTACTGACATATCAGCTGATAAATTAACAGCAGGTACATTACCTGATGGAAGATTTCCCGCTACATTACCAGCTGTATCAGGAGCTAACTTAACAGGTATCACTGACCCATTACCAACGATTGCATCTATATTACCTTCTACGATAGAAAACACACAAACAGCAGTCGTAGTGACTGGAACAAATTTTAAAGATAGTTCAACACCTCCATATGTTGATGCTATCAATTCATCAACTGGAGCAATCGTAACAGCGGACTCAGTAGCTTTTACAAGTTCGACTTCAATTACAGCAACGTTTACAATAGCGGTTGATGGTACTTATTTTTTAAGAGTAGAAAACAATGACGGTTACGCAGCAAGAACTGGAACTGCTTTACTAACTGTTTCCGATGCACCAACGTGGACAACGGCTGCAGGGAATTTAGGAACAGTGGCAGCCACAGGATCTGTCAGCTTTACAGTGGCGGCAACAGGTGATACACCTATTACTTATGCAAAAACATCAGGATCTTTTCCTGGTGGAGTAACAATTGCTTCGGCTACTGGAGTTATTTCCGGTACAGAAACGGGATCTACAAGCACGACGACGTACTCGTTTACTATTACAGCAACAGACGCCCAGGCGCAGACGTCTGCTCGAGCATTTAATATTATAATTTCTCACGGCGCTTCAGGAGGAGCACAGTTTAACTAATGGCATCAACATATTTAACCCGAACTAATGCTTCAGCACCTACACTAGGTACAAAATTTACATTTTCAACTTGGGTAAAAGTAGCTGTAGATGCAACTTTTATAGATATTCTTAATCAACCAGAACAAACTCATGTATTTTGTATGATTGAAATTAAACCTCAATTAGACATTCAAATTAAAAATGGTAGTGGAACTACCTATGTAAGAAGAAGAACTAACAGAGATTTAAGGGATGTAAACGGCTGGTACCATTTGGTCATGACTTACGATAGCACATTAGCAGCAGCAGAAGATAGATTAAAAATTTTTGTTAATGGAGAAAGACAATCAAGTTGGACAGACCAGACAGGTACGATTGACCAGGATATGGTTATTCCTATAACTGCTAATACAGAAGATGTTAGAGTAGGTTGTAATGGTGCAGCGAGTGGTGCTTTCATGAATGGTTGTATGTCACATTATTATTTCATTGACGGACTGGCTTACGAAGCATCCACATTCGGTTCCACCGATGCAACGACGGGGGAATGGAAAATTACTACGAATCCTACAATAGCTGCTTATGGTAATAATGGTTTTTTAATTCTTAAAGATGGAAACACAATTACAGACCAATCAGGGGGTTCTAATAATTTAACTTTAGGTGGTGGTACACTTACAAAAACAGAAGATAATCCAAGTAATGTTTTTGCTACAATAAATCCTTTAGACAATTTTTATAATGGATTAACTTTAACAAATGGTAATACATCTTGGGTATCTACCTCACCTTATAGTGTTACTAGAAGTACATTAGGTGCAAGTAGTGGTAAATATTATTTTGAAATGAAAGTTGTTAATGAAGGAAATACAGATTATGAATTTGGTATAGTAGGTGCAGCAGGAACTTCAACATCTTCATGGATGGGTAGCTCAGGAAGTTATGGATATGCTTATGAAAGTAATGCAAAATTAAGAGCAAATGGAACAACAGTAGATCCTTGGGGTTCTACTTATGATGATGGAGATATATTAGGTTGTGCTTTTGATTTAGATAATAATAAAATTTATTTTTCTAAAAATGGTTCATGGCAAGAAAGTGGTAATCCATCATCAGGTTCAAATGGATATACTATAACAGCAGCAGCAGATACTCCAGCAGGTGCTTATTTTGTAGGTGCAGGAGATTTTTCAGGTAGTCCTGGACAAAGTGGACACTTTAACTTCGGCAATGGCTACTTTGGAACCAGTGCTATATCTAGTGCAGGAACTAATGCAAGTAACAATGGGTTATTTGAATACGATGTACCAACTGGCTACACAGCTTTATCAACAAAGGGGTTAAACGAATAATATGGCATACACAACAATTAATAAATCTACAGATTATTTTAATACTAAACTTTATACAGGTAATGGTTCAACAAACGCTATTACAGGAGTTGGTTTTCAACCTGATTGGACTTGGATTAAAATTAGAAATGCCGCAGGAGAAAGTCATTCTTTGTGGGACGCTGTAAGAACTGCAACAAAATATATTTCTTCAAACAATACTAACGCAGAAGCTACTGATGCTACTGGTTTAACAGCTTTTGATAGTGATGGATTTACTTTAGGTTCAACTGGTAGAGTTAATCAAAATACAAATACATTTGCATCTTGGAACTGGAAAGCAGGCACGACTACAGGAATAGGGGGAAGTCCAAGTATAACTCCATTAGGTTATTCTTTTAATGCCACGTCAGGTTTTTCCGCAATTAAATATGAGGGCACCGGTAGTGCCGGTACACTTCCTCATGGATTAGGGGTTGCACCAAGTATGATTATAGTAAAGGCTTTAGAAACTGCTGAAAATTGGGCAGTATATCATAAATCTTTAGGTGCTACAAAATACATAGAATTAAATTTAACTGCCGCCGCAGGTACATCTGCTGTTATGTGGAATGATACAGAACCAACATCAACTCTATTTACTGTTAATACAAATGGTGGAGTAAATACTGCCGGAAATGATTATATAGCTTATTGCTTTGCAGAGAAAACTGGTTACAGCAAGTTTGGTTCTTGGATTTCAAATAATAATGCAGATGGTACTTTCGTTTATACTGGTTTTGCCCCTTCATTCGTTATGTTGAAAGAAGATGATGGAACTAATCAATGGGTTATGTATGACAATAAAAGACCAGGATATAATAAAACTCCAAATGCTTTATTTGCAAATGCAACTAGTGCAGAAGCAACAGATTTAGGAGTAGATTTATTGTCTAATGGTTACAAGATAAGATCTACAAATAATCAAAATACAGGTAATTATATATACATGGCATTTGGTCAATCATTAGTAGGAACAAATAATATACCGGCGACAGCGAGATAATTATGGCATATATAGGACGAGGCGTAGATAAAATAAACAACATAGAGTTACTGGACAACATAACGTTCACTAATTCAGCGGGACCTTATAACATAACTAAAAGTTCTGCTGCATTTGTACCGGTTTCTCCAGAGTCAGTTGTTCTTGCAATTGATGGTGTTGTTCAATCTCCTTCTTCATATTCTTTTTCAGCAGCTACAGTAACTTTTGATTCGTCAATCGCTTCTACTTCTACAATGAACTTTATGTATCAAATTGGTGTAGGAGTTATGACTACTCCTTCGGATAGTTCCGTTACAACTGATAAGATTGCTAACAATGCAGTCACTTATCCTAAGATTCAAGATATTGTTACAGGTAATAGAGTTTTAGGAAGAGCTTCAGCAGGTGAAGTTCAAGAAGTTCAAGTATCTAACGACATGTTAGTTAACAATTCAATTACATTAAACGGTTCAGCTGTAGCATTGGGTGCATCAGCAACTGTTCAAGCAGTTTTAAACTTTCCAACATTTACATCTGTTACCCCTTCAGTAATCACGAATGCACAAACAGCAGTCGTAATTGCAGGGACTAATTTCGTATCAATACCTTTTGTTGATGCAATTAATTCATCTACAGGAGCTATTATTACAGCAGATTCAGTTAGTTTTACTAGCGCCGTAAGCGTTACGGCAACCTTTACATTGCCAGTTGATGGAACATATTATATAAGAATAGAAAACAATGATGGTTTATCTGTTAGATCAGGATCAGCAGCATTAACAGTTTCAGATGTTCCAGCGTGGGTTACAGGAGCTGGCTCATTAGGTTCATTTGGAGGGGGTTCTAGTATTGGAACTATAAACTTAACTGCAACTGATTCAACGTCAATGGCTTTACAATCTGGTTCTTTACCAGGTGGTATTACATTAAACAGTTCAGCAGGTACATCAACATTAACAGGAACAGAGTCTGGAGCAACTACGGATACGACGTACTCGTTTACGATTCGTGCGACGGATGCGCAAGGACAAACAGCTGATAGAGCGTTTACTCTAACATTTACATTTGGAGCAGCTAACTCTATACAGTTTAACTAGGAATTTATTATGGCAACAACATACTTAACAAGAACACCAGCTTCAGATGGAAATAGAAAAACTTGGACATTTAGTGCTTGGGTTAAAAGAAGTGGTTTAGGTGAAGGTAGAATAATGTCTACTTGGATTACAGCAGAAACTAAAGATGGTTCTATTAATTTTGACACTGGTAATGAATTACAAGTGGTGGACTATAATGGTAGTGGTTATATTACTCAGTTAAAAACCAATAGAAAATTTAGAGATACTTCTGCTTGGTATCATATTGTTGTTGCATCAGATACAACACAAGCAGTAGCGGCTAATAGAGTTAAAATTTATGTAAATGGAGTTCAAGAAACTTCTTTTGCTACTGAAACTTATCCAGCACAAGATACAGATTGGACAGGAATTAATGAAGATGTAGCATTTGTTATTGGTAGAAAAGGAGATTCAGCTACTCAATATTTTGATGGGAATTTATCTAATATAGCGTTCGTAGACGGGACTGCTTTAGCTCCAACGTCATTTGGTGAAGTGGATTCCACTTCAGGAATTTGGAAATTTACACCACCAACTGGTATTACGTGGGGTACAAATGGTTTTTGGTTAAAAGGAGAAAACTCAGCAGCTTTAGGAACAGATAGTTCAGGTAATACAAATACATTTACAACTGGAGGAGGAACGCCGACTCAGTCGATCGACACACCTTCAAATGTTTATTGTACTTGGAATCCTCTTGCTCAACCTACTGGAACTTTATCTAATGGAAATTTATCTGTGAGTGGTGTTCAAGATACTCCTGGTACTTTGGGAGTTAATCAAGGGAAATGGTATTGGGAATATAAAAGAACTAATACTACTAATAGTGTGCATTGGGGGATTTGTTCTACAAAAAACGGTTTTAATAAAACTTCAAATCAAATGTTAAATGGAGAAGCTAATTCTGTTGGAGCTGCTATTTATGTATCTGAAACAGGAACTGGTACAACTGGTTATGCAAATGCTGGTGGTTTTTCAAGTACCAGTTATAGTGGAGTTTCGACTCCTTCTATATCCAATGGAGATGTAGTAGGCTGTGCTTTAGATATTTCAACTTCTTCAGGGACTCTACAATGGTTTAACAATGGAGTTTCATTTGGAACTGCAACATTTACTTATGATGATAGTGTGTGGGTATATCCTTTTATTAGACAAAACAGTGGCTCAACAGGAGATGTAAACTTCGGCAGTGGGTATTTTGGAACCACGGCAATTTCTTCAGCAGGTACTTCAAGTACTGGTGATGATTCAGTGTGGGAATATGATTGTCCAACTAATTACTATGGATTGAGTACAAAAAATATAAATACTTATGGATAAGGAGATAAAATAATATGGCATACGCATCAATTACAAAACCTAGCTTACACACGAACACCAAGCTCTATACTGGAACTGGAGCAGCTCAATCTCTTACAGGTTTAGGATTTCAACCTGATTGGACATGGATTAAACCAAGAAGTTATGTCGATAATAATGTTCTTTTTGATGCAGTGAGAGGTGTTGATAAAAGATTAATATCTAATGATACTAATACTGAAAGCACAGTTGCAAATATGATTACAGCTTTTGATAGTGATGGTTTTTCAATAGGAGATAATGATAATGTTTCTCGAAATTCTGAAACTCTTGTAGCATGGAATTGGAAAGCAAATGGAGCAGGTTCATCTAATTCAGATGGAACTATTGGTTCTCATACAGTATCAGTAAATACTACAGCAGACTTTAGTATTGTTGAATGGACAGGTACAGGAGATGTAAGAACTATTGGTCATGGTTTAGGTGTTGCACCTAGTATGATAATTGTAAAAAATAGGGATGCTTCTCAAAACTGGCTTGTGTATCATAAAAGTCTTGGTGCTACGAAATATGTAAGATTAAATTTAAATAATGCAGAAGGAACTTCTTCTGCTGTTTGGAATGATACTGAACCAACAACTTCTGTTTTTACTGTTGGTACAGATGGTGCAGTTAATGCAAATAATGAAGAAATGATTGCTTACTGCTTTGCAGATATAAAAGGCTATTCAAAATTTGGAAAATATGTAGGAAATGTAAGTGCAGATGGATCCTTTGTTTACACTGGTTTTAAACCAGCTTTTCTTATGGTAAAAATGACTAATGGTTCATCTCATTGGTCCATGTTTGATAATAAAAGACTTGGCTATAATACATCTAATAGAGTTTTATATGCTAATGAAACGGCAGCAGAAGAAACTTTAGATATAGATTTATTATCTAATGGTTTCAAATGTTTAACAACAGATGATAAAATTAATGATGGTACTTATATCTACATGGCATTTGCAGCAGAACCACTAGTAGCAAATGTAGGAGAATCAATACCGGCAACGGCAAGATAATTATGGCAAAGACAAAGATAACATCAGGCGGACTAGACACAGGAGCAGTATCAAATGCTGATCTAGTTAATAGTTCTATAACAATTAATGGACAAAGTGTTAATTTAGGTGGTTCAGTTTCTAATATTGGAGTTGAAACTTTCCCAAATATTTCTTCTTTTACGCCAACAGTTATCACGAATGCTCAAACGAGTATTGCTATTACAGGAACTAATTTTACTTCAATCCCTCATGTTGAAGCAATCAGTACTACAGGATCAATCACTGCAGCTGATTCAATTACCTTTAATTCAGCTACTTCTCTTACAGTATTATTTACATTAACAACAGATGGTACTTATTACCTTAGAGTAGAAAACCCTAATGGATTAAGTATGAGAACAGCGACCGCTTCTCTTACAGTCTCGGATGAACCTGCATGGGTCACGGCTGCCGGAACTTTAGGAACTTTTGCAGGGGGTTCTGCAATTCCAACAATTACTTTAACTGCTACAGATGCTACATCTTTTGCGGTGACAACAGGAGCTGTTACAGCAGGATTAACCTTTTCAACAGGGGTGGGATCTGCTACAATAACAGGAACTCAAACTGCACATACAAGTGCAGCGACAGACAATTTTTCAGTGACGGCGACTGACGCACAGGGGCAAACTTCAGTAAGAGCCTTTTCAATTTCATGGTCATTCGGAGCTACTGGATCAGGAGGATTTAATTAATGGCATCAACATATTTAACAAGAACTGCAGGAACAGGCAGTAGAAGAAAATTTACTACATCTTTATGGGTTAAAAGAAGTAAAGTAGGGTCTCCTAAACAAGATTTAATTGCTTACAACAAATCTCCAAATTATAATATAGAAATACAATTTCAAGCTGACGATACTTTTAGATTTTATAGTTATAACAATAGTAGTACTACAGTTGATTTAATTACAAATAGAAAATTTAGAGATGTTAATGGTTGGTATCATATTGTTCTTGCAGTAGATACTGAACAGGCAGTAGAAGCTAATAGATTTAAAATTTATATTAATGGAGTGCAAGAAACTTCATTTAGTACAGCAGATTATCCAAGTCTAAATGAAGATTTACAAATTTCTCATGGCGAAACTATTGCAATAGGTGCTTGGGCTACAAGTGGAGATTATTTTGATGGATATATGTCTTATGTTATTTTTATTGATGGAACTCAATATGCTGCTTCAGATTTTGGTGAAACAGATTCTAATGGAGTTTGGACAATTAAAACTTCTCCTAGTGTAACTTATGGAACTAATGGTTTCTTTATTTTAAAAAATGGAAATTCAGTCACAGACCAATCAGGTAATGGTAATAACTTTACAGTTGCTGCAGGAACTTTAACAGACGATAAAGATAGTCCAAGTAATGTTTTTAATACTTATAATCAATTAACAATTATAGGTGCTGACCCAACATTATCAAATGGAGGTACAACAGTTTCATCTACAACAGGTAATCATTGGAGAACAACAAATAGTAATATAGGTATGAGTAGTGGTAAATATTATTGGGAAACTAAATTTGGAACAATAAGTGGTGGAAATTATTGTAGAAATGGTGTAGTAAGTGAAAATCTTATAGGTACACAAACAACATCAGTATTTGTAGGTAATTATGCTTATGGAATAGATTGGTATGGGGACAAATTAGTTAATAGTACCCTAACTGCTTACACTACAGTGGCTACTGGAGATATATTTATGTTTGCTTTAGATTTGGATAATAATTTTATTTATGGTGGTAGAAATGGAACTTGGATAGGTTCTGGCGACCCTACATCAGGGGCAAGTGGAACAAATGCTTTAAGTGCTGTTCAAAGTGGACAAACTTATTTTGTAAGTGCTAGTGTTTATCAAAGTAGTCAAGACACAAACTTCGGCAACGGATATTTTGGAACGACCGCGATCTCTTCAGCAGGAACTAATGCTAGTAATAATGGGGTATTTGAGTATGATGTCCCTACAGGATACACAGCACTTTGTACAAAAGGATTAAACGAATAATGGCATACACAACAATTAAAAAACCTACAGACTATTTTAATACTAAACTTTATAGTGGTGATGGTGGAACACAATCTGTAACAGGTGTTGGTTTTCAACCTGATTTTTCCTGGTTGAAATGCAGAACTACAGCGTACCATCATAGATTGTTCAATGCTGTATCTGGTGCTGGTAAAAATTTAATAAGCGATAATACAAATGCTTTACAAACAATAGATGAAGGTATTACTGCATTTAATGCAGATGGATTTTCTGTTAAACAAGGTTCTAGTCTTGAATATAATGCAAGTGGTCAAACTTATGTATCATGGAACTGGAAAGCAAATGGTGCAGGTTCTTTAAATGAAGTAGGTTCAATTGATTCTACTGTTTCAGTTAATACTACATCAGGATTTTCAATATGTAAATGGTCTGGTAGTGGTGCTAACGCAACTATTGGTCATGGATTAGGTGTTGCACCTAAAATGATTATTACAAAATCTTTAGGTTCAAGTGCTTGGGCTGTTTACAATGAAAATTTAGGTAATACTAATGTACTGTTTTTAGACACTGCTGCAGCAACATCAGCTAATATTGCTTATTGGAATAATACTTCTCCAACTTCAACTGTATTTTCTGTAGGCACAGATAGTGCAGTTAACCATAGTGGAAATGATATGGTTGCTTACTGTTTCGCAGAAAAAGTCGGCTATTCAAAATTTGGACAATATACTGGTAATGGTAATACAGATGGACCATTTGTTTTTACAGGATTTAAACCAGCTTACGTTTTAACAAAATACTCAGATTCAACTAGTGGTTGGTGGCAAATATTAGATAATAAAAGAGATCCTTATAATCCTGATAGCCATGCTCTTTTTGCAAATGTAACTGATGCAGAATATAATTTATCAAATTATCATACTGATGATCTTTCTAATGGTTTTAAATTAAGAAATGCACAAGCAGGTGGAAATACATCTGGTGGAACATACATCTATATGGCCTTTGCATCAGAACCTCTAGTGGGAGATAACCCAGCTACTGCGAGGTAGGATATGTTTGGGATAACAGCTTTTTGTGAAGCACCTTTTGCATCACAAGATATAGGAATTCGAATTGTTGAGGTTACAGGTGTTCAGGTTAACACCGCTTTAGGTAGCTCAACAATAAGTGGTAATGCTACAGTTACTTTAACAGGTAATGCATTATCAATACTAACAGGAACAGCTACTGTTTCTGTTGGTGAAATACACGCAGTCACTGGGGTTCAAGTAGAAGTAGCTCTTGGAACTCAAACGATCGCGGGTGGAGCAACAGTTGCGGTTAATGGCAATGTTTTAAGTTTAAGCTTAGGAACTGTTTCTGTTGAAGTTACTACAAATGTAGCAGTATCTGGTGTACAGTTGCAAGCTGAAACTGGAAGTGTTACTATAGAAGGTAATGCGACTATAACGGTTACCGGTAACGAATTAAGCGTAGCTACTGGCGAAGCAGTGGCACAACCTTGGACACAAGTAGATGATGCAAATGCAAATACTTGGACAAGAGTAGATTAGGAGATAAATTATGGCGTCAACATATAGTACAACGCTCGGTATAGAAAAAATGGGAGCTGGTGATCAGTCCGGAACATGGGGTAATACAACCAATTTCAACTGGGATATTTTAGATAGATTAATAGGATACAATTCTATTACTCTTGGATCAACTTCCTATACTTTAGACGTAAGAGTTGCAGCACCAAGTTCAGGATCAAGCAATGTCCAAACTGGTATGTATAGAGTTCTTAAGTTTATAGATGCAGGAGATTTAGGTGGCACAGCTACCGTTACTGTTTCAACAAGCACAGTCAGTGCTTATTTTGTAGTAATTAATAGTTTAAGTGGTGGAAGAGCTATCACTTTTCAACAAGGAACTAATGCTGTTACTTACACATTACCTAATGGTAAGTCTGCTTTAATATATGCAGATGGAAGTGATGAAGTAGTTAGCGCTATGGCTAATCCACAGTTCACTTCAATTGATACAAGTGGTAATGCAAACATTCAAGGTTCGTTAGCTTTAGGAACTGATCTTGCAGTTATAGATGGGGGTACCGGAGTTGGTACACATACCTCTAAAGGAATTTTATATGGCCAAGGAACAAGTAATATTTTAGCTACCGCAGCTGGAACACAAGGACAGTTTTTAAAAGCTGGATCTGGAGGAACACCTGGATTTGAAACAGTAAATGCACTGAATCCAGCAGGTTCTATTATTATGTATGGTGCAGCGACACCTCCAACAGGTTATTTATTATGTGATGGATCAAATATATCCAGATCAACTTATGCAGATTTATTTTCTGCTATCGGTGCAACATATGGAGCTGGAGATGGAGCTACAACTTTTGGTGTACCAAACTTACAATCAAGATTCCCTATCGGTTATGATGGTGGATCTTCATACAATTTAGCAGGGACTGGCGGCGCTACACAAGCTTCTTATACACCAGCTGGAACTAATTCTGGCACGGCATTAACAGAAGCACAATTACCGGCCCACACTCACGACTCTTGGGGAACAGGTTTCCCTTCTGGATCATGGACAGGTGGTACTGGAACAACTCAGACAGCAGTAAACCAAGCATCAGGTTCTACAGCTTCTGGATCAACTTTAAGAACGTTATCAACAGGATCAGGTTCAACGCACACTCACACGTTTTCAGGTAATGCAGCAACGATTGCTACTTTATCTCCTTATATTGTTGTTAACTATATAATTAAGACTTAGGAGATTTTAATGGCGCTAACCGCAATTAAATTAGCACCCGGAATAAATAAACAATTAACTGAAACAGGCGCCGAAGGTAAATGGGTGGACTGTGATATGGTTAGATTTAGATATGGACTTCCTGAAAAAATTGGTGGTTGGACACAAGTAGGAACTAATGCTTTAATAGGTGCACCTAGAGCACAACAAACTTTTTTATCATTGGCTTCAGAAAAATTTGATTCAATAGCTACAAATAAAAAACAATATATATTTCAAGAAAATGATACTACTTTCTATGATGTAAGCCCTCAAAGATATGGGGCTTATGGACATACTGGTGGAGCTCAAGCTTTAACTTCTGCTTTTAGTACAACAGATACAGAAAAAACTGTTACCGTACACTGGACCGCGAATGGTGCAGTAGCCGGAGACTTTGTATCTTTTGCTAGTGTCACTGCTCCTTCTGGATCAGGTTATAGTAATAGTGATTTTGAAAAAGAATTTGAAATACAAACGGTTGCTACTAACAGTTTTACAATTGAAATGGGTACTGCAGCGACAGCAACAGTAGCTACAAATGGTTCAGCTACAGCTACACTTCAATTAAACACAGGGGATGCAACATCTGTATTAGGTTTTGGATGGAGTGCTGGAACATGGAGTCAATCTACATGGGGTACAGCGAGACCAAGTACCGTTGATATTGATGCAGCGAACTGGACTTTAGATTTATATGGAGAGGATATTGTAGCAACACAATTTAATGGTGGTACATATATCTGGGATACAAGTGCTTACAAAGCAAGTATGTTACCTATGATTAATTTAATTGATTATGATACTACAGTAGCTGCTCCTTATTTTACAAGAGATAAACACACAGCAACAGTACCACATAAAAGTTTATTTAGTTTAGTTTCAACACCAGATAGACACTTAGTTTTATTTGGAGCTTCAGATGTAGGGTCAGATAGTAATCAAGATCCTATGATGGTTAGATTTTCCGACCAAGAAAATATTACAGATTTTAAACTGACGTCAACTAACACGGCAGGTTTTCAAAGATTATCCGATGGATCAGAAATAAGAGCAGCAGTTCGTTCGAGAGGACAAATTCTGATTTGGACAGACACTTCATTGCATTCAATGCAATTTATTGGTCCTCCATTTACATTTGGATTTAAACAACAAGGTAGACAGTGTGGATGCGTCGGGCAGCACGCGGCGGTAGATGTGGATGGTGTAGCATATTGGATGGGCTCATCAGGTGGATTTTTAATGTATGATGGATCTGTTCAAACCATCCCATGTTCCGTAGAAGACTATGTGTTTAATGATATCAGGTTAGTACCTGAAATATATACTGCTGTTAACGATGAGTTCAATGAGATTAGTTGGTTTTATCCTAGTTCAGGTTCTAATGTAATTGATAGAGTAGTAACTTATAACCACTTAGAAAAAGTATGGTCGGTTGGAAGTCTTTCTAGAACTACATGGGCAGACAAAGGGGTATTTGCAAAACCTTATGCAACAGAGTATAATCAAACTTCTACAGCCACAGCAACTCCAACAGTTCAAGGAGTTACTTCAGGTAGAGGATTTTTATATGCACAAGAAACAGGAAACAATGCTAACGGAACTGCATTACCAGCAACCCTTACATCAGGAGATTTTTTCTTACAAGAAGGAGAAGATTTAATGTCAATTTCAAGATTCATTCCTGACTTTAAAAATTTAGATGGCACAGTTAATGTAACATTACAGTTAACTAATTACCCATCAGCTTCAAAAACAGGAAGTCCTTTAGGACCTTTTCCTATTACAAATTCAACAACAAAAAGAGATTGTAGAGCACGTGCAAGACAAATTGCTTTATACATTGCCAGCTCAGCGCTTAATGATGCGTGGAGATTTGGAACATTCAGAGCTGACATACAGCCAGCGGGGAGACGTTAATGCCATTTAAATCAGAGAAACAAAGAAGATACTTATGGGCTAACGAACCACGGATCGCGAGAGAATGGACTGATCGTTATGGTGCAAGACATGGTGGGATTATGCATACACGAAAAGGTTATGCATTAGGAAGTGAAGATATCACAAGTGATAGTGAATCAGTAATATCTGAAGTTTTACCGGCACAAGTTAATCAAATTGGAGCAGAAAAAGAATTAATTGAGGCGTATGAACATATAATGAAAAAGTTTATGGAAAGATTTCCAAATATAGATAGTGAAAATATGTCAGTAGAAGATATGGTAGCTATGCTTCAGTTAGAAGGGGTACTTGGAACTGAAGGAGCTGGTATATTATCTTTAAAAGAAGGAGTAGATGAAATTACTCCTGAAAGTGTAGATAGAAGTACAAGAAGAATTTCTATGGGTGATACTCAATGGGGAGATATACCTGAAGAATTTTTTAATAAAGGTGGAAGAGCAGGGTATGCTCAAGGACATAACCCACATGGTGGTGGATATCAATCTAGTAGTGGAGGTGATAAAGGAAGAGGAAGACAAGATCCAATGGGTGGTTATGCACCGGATCATAAATATTCTAAAACAGCATCGGAGATGTCACAGCTAGGACCACAATATACAAGTGGTGGTAATATTACAGGGCCGGAGCCTAAAACTAAAAAAGATATTACAAAATATATAAATCCAACAAATGTTAGAAGAGCTCAAACTGTATACGATCTAGTGACAAATCCTAAAGGAATTCTAAAAGGCAATCCTTTGGCAGTGATAGGTATATTAAATGATATTCGTAATTGGAAAAACAAAGCAGAAGGGCCCACAGAGGAAATAGAAGAAGCAGGTGGGATATTAAATTTAGGGACAATACCAGGATAATGGCACAGAAAATAGTTAGACTCGGATTTCCAAAAGCTAAAGCTGAATACACAGCAGCTCAGCTAGATCAATTAGTGGATACACTAGAGCAGTTAGTACAACAATTAAACACTACGTTCTCTAATCAAATACCAGAGAATAATAGTGAACAACAAGCATGGTTTTTTAAGTAATGGCAAATACATATAAGAATAGCATAGTAAATATCACAGCCACAGGCTCAGATGAGGTAGCTTATACCTGTCCTTCTGATGCCACAGCTATTATTAATACTATTTTTGTATATAATAGAGCCGGAGGAGCAGCTGCTTTCTCCCTTAAATTAAACGATAGTTCAGCGTCCTCGACGACGACTATATACTATAACCCATCCCTGGCTGATGTGAATACAGACACAGTTTTAGGTGATGGAAATGTTGTGGTTTTAGAAGATTCTGATATATTGAAAATTAACACAGACGCACAACCGCTAGACGTGACGGTAAGTGTGCTACAAATAACAAGGTCATAAATATGAGCGAAGAATATGTAATGGTAGACGGAAAAAAGGTACCAGTTTTACCAGCAAAATCCGTAGTAACTGTTAAAAATAAAAGAACGGGAGCTATTTATACTGATAAAGCGCACTTCGATTCAGATGTCGCTAACCCAGAAACAGATACAACTGATGATGATTTCAGACAAGATGTTAACATTACAGTTGCGGAAGTAGTAATCAAGGAATAACATGCAAAGTATTAATCAACCACAGTCAGCTTTAATTGCAGGAATGCAACAAGGTCTTAATTATGAACAACCACAAGGTGGTTTTGTTCAACAAGGTTTTGCTGAAGGAGGCCTAGCTTCTCTTCCAAGAGGAGGATACAGGTCTGGTGGTATTGGTGGTGGAAGATTTAAAGGAAGATCTTTACCTGGCGGAAGACAGGGGTATGCATGGTATGATGATATTATTGATACCGTTACTAAACCTTTTAAACCAATTGGAAAAAGAATTAAAAAATTAATCCCTAAAGAAGCAGCAGGGATCATGCAGATGGCAGCGCCTTTCATAGCGCCAACGGCACCTTGGGCAGCGGCAGCTCTGTCAGCATTAGGACAGTATAAACAAAAAGGAAAAATTAATCCTTTAAGTGTAGCTTTATCTACAGCACCTGGTTGGACAAACACAGGTATTGCAAATTTTGCTAAAAAGATTCCGGGTGTAAATAAAATGAAAGGTTTACAAGGAGACCAATTTTTAGATTGGATGCAAAGTAAAGGCATGGAAGGGAAGGATTATATAGGAGATAATTTCTTGCGAAGTATGATGGATAAAGTTCCAGGAGGAACAGCGGTTGATGAATTATTATTTGGAGAAATGGGTGGAGATAAAAGAGGATGGTTAGGTGTAAACCCTGATCCTAGACACGGCACCAAGCTGTCGCCTGAATTTAGTTTAAAAAATACACTTGGATCCGTAGCTAAAGGAGCACTAACTAATACAGATGGTAGTGTAGATAAATATGCAGTCGCTTCAATCTTAATGGGGGCTGCTAGTTATGCTGAAGCTAAAGCAAATATATATGCATCAAGTGGTTTTGATTTAGAAGAAGATTTAGGAATTACAGAAGATGATTGGGTAGCAACTGACTGGTCTAAGTGGGCTGAACATGATCAAGATTATTTAAAAGGAAATGCTATGGGCGGTATACCAAGAACAAGATACGCTATGGGTAGTGCACAATTTCCACCTCAAAGAAGAGCAGGATTAAAATGGGGCAGTGATAATGGTGAAGGACTTGGTGGTGAAGAAGTTGAAGCAGACATGAGATATGAAGGAGGCTTCATGCCTTATGGTGAAGAACCAAAAGCAGATGATGTACCAGCAAGATTAAGTAAAGATGAATTTGTATTCACAGACGAAGCAGTAGCAGGGGCCGGCGATGGTGATGTTAATGTAGGTGCTGAAAGATTGTACAACGTAATGAAAAATTTAGAACAAGGTGGGAAACTTTCTCAAGAAACTGAAGGAATAGGAGCAATGATATAATGGCAACAGATACAATAACAAATATAAATAAACCAGCACCGTATATTGAATCGGAACTACAATCTTTTTTAAAACCTCTAGGTCAATTAGGTGCTACATCTATACCAGCATCGCAATTAGGTTTACCAAGTATTGCAGGCGAAAGTGCGTTTACTGGTCAAGCTAGAAAATCAGCAGCGCAACAAGCGGGTTTATCATATGACCCAAGTACAAATGTTCTTGGAGCAGGTACCGGTGTTGCAGCTTATCAACCTTATTTAACAACAG
>Ga0080013_1001752_pt1 | contig 27673 bp, 50 predicted proteins | sample ETNvirenome_6_85_FD_69236 | JGI IMG/M metagenome (GOLD analysis project Ga0080013, IMG submission 69236) | Marine viral communities from the Pacific Ocean - ETNP_6_85 (SPADES assembly) (version 2) | ecosystem: Environmental > Aquatic > Marine > Oceanic | place: Pacific Ocean | collected 2013-06-19 | reverse complement strand
CGACCGCAAACGTATTTGCTTTCGCAAATATCGAGTTTAGCGCCACGAATGGCTTTGACGATTTTGTTTAGTTTTTTCATCTATCTCCTTTACTTTGATCCACGATAATAAGGACCATCTTTGGCGGAATATTTTTTTCCGTCCTTGTGAACTTCAATGATATAGCCAGCGCGACCATAAGCGCGATCCGCTTCTTGGTAATCTGCCCAAGCACTCATTTCATAATTTGTTGGTTCGCCAAACACGAACCGAGTTTTACCACTTGGGTTTCTTACAATTACTTCAAACATTATTTTCTAATCTCCTTGATTTCTCTAGTTATCGTTGTCGCGAGGTTATTCGGTTTTGGGCTATCGACCAACATTATCGTTGAACCGATTGCCAAAATCATAAACACCGCGATTAGAATTCCTTTTGTTTTTTCTTTCATCCCTTACCTTCACCTATAATATAGCATTAATTTATTATGTCGGTCAAGCAGGTAAACCCTACATTATGTCGATTTATTGATCTTTTCTGTGGATACCCTTACGAGTTTCGACGGGCTTTGGCTAAAATCACAATTTTTTTGATCCACCAATTTTTTTCGTCCAACAAATACCACATTTCGCGAGTATCCCCGGTGGGTTTGAGCCACTTGATTTTAACTCCGGTATTGCGCAAGCCGGATATTGGATAATTATGTTTTTTAAGTTTTATCACGATCCCGTGAATTGGTTTAATTTTGGTTCCGCTGCTAACAAGATCGCCAATATCGAATCTGTCAAGGAGTGATTTATTATCTGCTTTTCTTAGCATTGGTTTTGCCTTTGGCGATAATTATTAATTTGGTCAAGTGATCTGAATTGCGATTGCCGTAATGTACCTTTGACAGATAATCGTTAATGTATTGAATCGTGACTTCTACTTTTCGTTCTGGGAGGATTGGTGTTTCGTGTGTTCTTATTGCAGACACCACGCCATAGGTGTGAACAGGTTTTCGGTGGCGTGTTGTATGCCTTACCAAATCGCCAAGGTCAAATCTGTCAAATATATTTTGGCTCATTTTTTTGCCTCCGCGATTAGTTCGATTAGTTCGATTGTTGCGTCATCGTTTTCTGTATAGACGCTTGTGTATTCATATGAATTCCATTTGACCCTAACTTGATAATAACTGCTATCTTGTGTTGTTCCGTTTCCGCACATTGTTGTTTTAAATTCGGTGGCTCCGACGACGATGCCTAGATTGTTGGCGTTGGTTGTGACTGTGTTGCGCCATTCGACAAGATCTCCGACTTTGAGTTTTTTGAATTGTTGTTTAATCATTGTTTCTTTTTGCCTTCGAAACTAATTCTATGCGCCCGAGTGCTAGATTTCCGTCGTTATATTGAATACTATATGTATCCCCTTTATAACTCCATAATATCTTCGCGATGTTAATAGTGCGCGAAGCGTTATTGAACATGCGAGTTACAACGCCAAGCCTGACTGGTTCTATGTATTGTGGTTCGGTTTCTATGCGCTTAACTAAGTCGCCTATTTGTAGATTTTTGAATTCTTCTTTTGTCATCGTTTTGCCTTCGCGATTAGTGTGAGAAGTTGCAAGGTGTGAGAATCAAATTCGTGATATTGGCAAATATCATCGTGATTGCTCCACTTGACTAAAATTTGATGAAACTTCATGGTCAGTGGGTTATCGTTTCTAAATGTGTGAGATTGCATTACGATGCCGAAAGGGTTTGGATTAGTTGTGACTGTGCTGCGCCATTCGATTAGGTCGCCAACTTTAAGCTTCTTGAATTCTTCTTTGATCATGCTCTCATATCTCCAAAATTTCCAGCCGCATAGTGAATGTACCTAGCGCACTTTTCGGCGGGCCCGTCTACCGGGGGGACGTACATTCCGGGGAGGGGGCTGGGGTCGGTGCCCATACCCCCGCAACCCCGGTTGCACCCTGCAATCTAGCTTGCTTTGCAAGCTGTCTTGCGCTTCGCTCCTCGCTTATACATTTTTAAATTGCGTCCAGTCTTCCGCAAATTGGAAGCCTTCACACTTGCGCTCAACGCTGGCACACCCAGCAGCTCAGACACTTCTTTCAGGCTGTCGCACTTGTTCCATGCTTCAGTAAACATCTCCTTGCTTATCTTCTCGGGTCGTCCACGTTTCTTTGGCAACGTGGGTTGCGCAACTTCTCTTGCGGGTTCTAGAGATTCCCCAGAATAAGTTTCAGTTACAACTTTACCATCTTCATATGATACTGCAACCGTATCATCCGGGTTTGTGTTGTCGAGAATATCTGCTGCTTGTTTGGCTAATGCTGGATTGTTCCACCAACTTGTTGAGTTATTTTTGTTTGATTCTTTCATCTTTTTTAATTCCTGGTCTTCATCCATGTTAGGGGCAACGGCTTAATCATATTAAGCATCGCACGTTGTTGTAAGATATCATCGGGTAATGTTTTTAAATCTGTTACATAACCAGATGATATTAATTCGCTCATTAAAGTTTCTATCAATGCTGAGCCATATTTTTCTTTTGCTTCCGCGATTATCTCAGCACTCAAGGCTAAGTCATAGATCTGGATAATGACAGCCATTGATGCTGTGACCATACCTAATGCCTTTGCTCTTTTTATTTTTATAGCCGCGTCATCTTCCATTATAACACCAACACCCTTTCACTCTTTGGCTTGTGTCCGCCATAAGAGCGATTAGCGCCATATTTATCAGTGATCCACATTCGCTGGCACTTTGAACGAACAGGAGCAGGAGCCATCATGTCAGTAATGATAATGTGACCGTCAAACTTTCCCTTATTGACAAACTTTGTAGGAGCATTAAAACATGTCCCGCCATGTAAGACGCGCTCCCTTGCGCGTTTCTCGCCTTTCTTCCAAACATAAATCTTTTCCTCGAAGACCTCATGGTCAAATGGTATTACTGTGAAGCTTGAAAACTTTGCTAGTTCCCCAAGCCAATCAAATACTTTTCCTAATAGTTCATCGCTAACCGATCCTGATTGGTCAATGCTGATTGCGATGCTTGCTCGGTGCATTGTACGACGACCAAATTTCTTTCCTGGTAGTCTACGATTTCTCTTTGTTACCGATGTCTTATGTTCAGCCGCAATACTCGCTTTGATGAATGACGCAAGAACTTTTTTTGGATCAAGTTTTGATTTTCTTGAGTTCCCGAATTTCTTAATTGACGAGCGCATCTTGCTTGACACACTGCCCCAACCTTTGGGCTGTCCGCCATCACCGTCACCATAGTCGCATTCTTGCGCGGCTTTGGCAACCGCATCGGCCAATCGTTTTTCTGCGATCATCTTTTCGGCTGATTCGCCTTCATCACCATCACCACCACCATCACTTGGTTCAAAATCCTCATGGTCGTCGAATTGCCCTTGTGGTGAATCGCCTTTGTTTTCTGGATTGTTTTCTTGATCCGCCTTAAGTTGTTTGGCGTACCAGTCCGAGGACATTTCGTACATGCCTTCTAAAAATTTATGGCTCAAACGACCCGGCATTAAAACCCATTCAGGCGCAGTCGGTCGCATATTGTTTAAAGAATTGATTGCTAGATCCATCGCGCAATTGGCTAACTTCTTGTCGTACTCTGGCAAGGTTCGCCCGGTACAATGCCCTAGACTTGCGTGATAAAGTTCGTGCATTAGCACCCACTTTTCGTCAGCCGCGCCATTTATGGGGAGTTGTGGATTCTTGCCCGCAAGAAACGAAGGATTGTAAACCAATTCAAATCGTGCTTGATCTTTATTGAATCGGATACCGGCAGTCGCAACCGTCGTTGTCGCAACCTTGTTTAAATGTCGCGATAGGATCGCAAAAAACGGCTCATCCTGTAGCATTTTGTAGATCCGCATATCCAAATCGTATTGTGTTTCTGTTTTCGTTTCACTCTCAACCATGTTCTAAGTATCCCATTCTTGCGCTTAGGCTGTCAACCATTTATTTAATGCCGATGTCGATTTACAGGATAACCCTGATGACGATTTAACTTGACAAATAATTATCTTTATGATCCGTTATTTTTAACTTGACAAACAAGTATTTTTCTGTATGCCGCATAATTACCTTGTTGATAGGTTGCGAATGTGCTAAATACGCCTCCCACATTCCCCCATTCTGCCCCACGATCCCTCATTTTACTCATTTTAAACACTTCCACAACTTGACGATCCATTACTTACAAGCGCTTTACCACTGTATATCACTTTACTTATATAAACCATATCCTTATATGCTCTTGTTTTCCAATGGTGGTGTCTTTCATAATGTTTTATTCTTCTCCTTCAAATGTTCGCACAAAGACACGATTTTTACCTTTCTCTAATGCTATGAAATAATCTTTAGGAAAAGTTTCCATTATGGCTTTATGCATTTTGCCCGGTTGAACCCTGGGGAAACTACGCCTCACTCGACTAATGGCCGTACTTCGACCGTAGCCCTTTTTAATGATAAACCATATCGCTCTGCCAACCGCAAGTAATTCCACTTTGCTTAGTGGTGTATTCTTCCCCTGCCACCTGACGTGCTTGGGCACACCGCTTTGCATTGCTTTAACCTGAACGTCCAATAGTTCATCCTCCTCAAGAATTGCAGTCATCTTTGTTTCTCCTTTCTTATGACGTGTTCTTTAACCCAATTGCTTGTGTTTGCTGTGTCTCTTATCTTGTTCCATTTATTATTTTTATTACCCCAAAAGTAATCACCTTGCTTTATGGGTTCTCCTTCTTTAAGATATCTATATCCTTCTGGAAGGAACTTCTTTTCAATGTTTTTATTTTTCATGCCGGTCAAACCTTCTCGATGGTGATTCCTCTATGTTGGAGTTCGGCTCGATATTTTGTTCTCAAAAACAACCCATAAGGCACCCGCTTTCCCAGTCGATTTATGGGTTGCTTATCGATAATCCATTGTGCTTGGTTTTTAATTCCTTTCCAACTAATGCCGTTACCATAGCCAAACATATAATAGGAGATCGGTGCAAACCATTTAGCAAATTCAATGGAAAAACTGTTTGGAACATCATCAAGAATGCCACCATACTTTAATTTTACTTGATCGGCGTATGCATCCAGAAAAGTTTTTACATGCTCTGGGTCTTGTGTCCATTTCCACGTTGTTGTAGAATTTTTTATTTTCTTAGCTGATGATACCTTCATTTTCCACTTATCCTTTTCTCAGTTCCTTTGAGTTATGAAAAAGCCCCCAAGAAAATAATAATCTTGAGGGCCTTTTCACTTTCAATCTTCTTTTGTTTTATGCCGTAACCGTTGGCTTACACTCCGCATCACTCACAATCATAGGAGCTTCTTTTGTCTTAGGCAAAGAAACGATCAAACCATCACTTAGCAGCTTTGACTTGTCTCGCAAGAAGTCCGCCTTGATTTTCTCAAAGCGTTCCTTTAGCTTGGCTTTGTTGTGCGGATTGGCGCAACAATCCTTGTACCACAAATCTGGATCTCCATTTACATCGTTACGCAACAACGCCCGACGAAGCTTTTCTTCTTCTTCGACGTAACTCCATAGATCGGTCCTTGTTGCAGGTACAAGATCACAAGCATCCTCAAATAACACCGTCAAAAACAGATAAAAACCTTGAATTAGATTCTTGTCTGCCATATACGGCTTGTTTGAGCCCAAGATTTTGTCGAAAGGAAAACAATTCGACGTAATTTTGAGCTTCAGAGCGCAAGTATCCATTGCACTTTTAAGATAAGACTCCTTGTTCCCATCATAGTCGGCGACCCCCTTATCATAATACGCTGTGGTATTTCCTTGATTAATTGGATCATCAAAACGAACTGCCTCAAAGGTATGAAACCAAGCCACAAAATCTTCTTCCTCCATACGTGAGAAGTCTGGACCCTTCAGTCCCTTCACTCGCGTGAGCAAGGCATTATTAGCTTTTGCAGTTAATCGCACCACTTCCGCAATTTGTGTCTTTTTACAGTTGCGAACCTCCTGGTCATTCAATGATGTTCCATCTTGGCAGTTTTCAAAACTTTCGCATAAATCCTCATAAGTCGCATTACGAATGATAGCCACTGGAATATCTCGACCTTCCACGGAGTCTCGATATGACTCATCGTTCATAAAGTCCATTTCTAACATATCGGGCCAGCTCATCTTGGAAACTTCAATGCTTTCAGGCTTTTCAGAATTAAACAAAATTCCATCAAACAAAACTTCACCATCAAAAAACTTCACCAAGCTTCCTGTGCGCTGCTGTCCATCAATAGAAATGTATTTAAACCCCTTGTCTTTGAGTTCCTGAAAATAAGCCACTGACTCCCAAGCCTGAATGCCTTGACAGTATGCCAAGCAAGCACTAACCTCGGCTAAAACAATATTGCTGATAGAACCATTCTTATTTAAGCCCGCAATATACTTCATTTGTTGACCGATTAGCCATACATAACGCCGTTGCATACGAGGGTCGGTATAAATACGACCTGACTTCTCTAAGGCGACAAGCTTCTTGGCAGTCATATGTATAAAAGTGGGAGTTTCTTTCGTTTCGCGATGCTTACGCAATCGACCCGCTAGAGCTTTGTCGCTATTAAACGCCTTAACTTGTTCTCGCGAACGTCGCTTTGGCCGGTTTGCTTTTCCTAATTTCTTAGTCATTTTTCTTCTTCCTTTGTAGCATTACTCACAAACTGAGATACTACATTTTTTGTAGAGTTCGCATTACTCATCTGAGATGCGGACTCGATGTTTCAGTGATTCTTTATTTCCTCACTGTATAATTTATAGTACCATAGGTAATTTGGAGTTGTCAACAAAAATCTTTGTGTCCATGTCGTTTTTTTCACATTTCCATTGTATCAACCGCATACATATAATCTTCATAGCACTCGCCACAAAGTTTTGAACCGCGTTTGGTTTGATGTTTATGATCGGACAAGCACCAGTCACATATCTTTGAGGGGTTAAGTTTCTTGCGAATCTTTATCTCTATCTCTCTGGATATGGGCTTTGTTATTATCCCGGTTAGTTGTTTTATTTTATTCATCATCATCTTTCTTGTCCCATCCGAAAACCTTAATCACTATTATCAATCCAAAGCCGATTAAGATTCCCTTGATTGCTGTCCATATTACTGCCATTATTTTATAATGTAGGTTCCCATCATCACAACAAACAAAATTGCATAAACCGTAATGACGCTTAAGGTAAATCCATCCACCTCTATCGCTTGTCCCTCAACTTGCGAACGAATTCTTCAAGTATGAACAAGCCAGCCAATACGATTGACCCTGCGAATGTTGCGAGTGCTGTTAGCAAAAGTACAACAAAAAAGTCTTGTGATATTATTTCCATTTTATCCACCTCCAACGTGGTCGCGTTTGTAAATAGTTTTTTGTTTCCTGATGTTGATATGCTTCTTTCTCTGCTCGGATGTTATAGTAAGCTAGCGCACCATCGCGGAAGCGAATGTAATTCTTAATATAGTCGTAAGCATACAGCAGAAAAAATCCCGCGAAGCAAGTTTCGAGGAATTGTTGAAAATGGATAGTCTCGTGTTGCCTTGTCTTATCGCTTATCTCCCCTCTGCTGAATACGATAAAACCTAATGTGATTGCTCCGATGTTGATCGGTGCCACACAAGATAATATCTTTGGTATTCTGGAATTTTCTATAAATATTGGTTTCCAATTTCTCATTTTTATCTTATCCTTTTGTGGGTGGCTTGGCAATAAACAAAGTTAGTTCACTCAAGTCCGCGTGATAATGCATGTTATCTAAAAGCCTTACCAATGCGATGCTTTTTCTTATCTCCACCACTTGACCGATCCACGATTGATCTCTAATGTTTAATGTTACCATTGAATTGAGTTTTATCACTTTATTTCTTGTTGCTCGCTTTTTTTGTTGTTTGCTCATTTAATATCCACTCCAATGATCTTTTAAATCCTAACCAATAAAGAAAAACACCCCCACCGTGTTTCATTTCCACTTCTATTTCCTGAAGTTTTTTCTTTATGTCGGCTTTACGTTTCATTTCTTTCTTACGCCAAAAACATAATAATCGTTAACATATATCCCAAGCCCACAAGCAAGCACAAACCCGCAAGATCTTTAATCTTGTGTGTGGTGGTATATTCATTTACCTCGAATTTATCAACTTCTTTCATTACCATTTTGTTTCACCTTCGAGCAATAACACTTTTTGATTAGAACCTAGATGAAACCACCGCTGATCATCCAAACGGCGCACGCGCCAAACACGCTTAACCGATGCGTATTCCGCACCACCATCGTCATACCCGTCAACAACTTGTTTATTATCAATCAGGGTACAGATCATGCCACTATTTGTAGAAATAGTGGCACCATCTTTAATTCTTTGAACGCTTATCATCGCGTCTTGTTTTTTCTGGCTTATTGGCATTGTCCAAATTCACTTTCTTTCCAATTATCAAGAGTGTCTTGAGGAATTAATGTTACCTCGTCTTTAGACTTGGGATCAAAACCCTCTTTGCGTAACCACTGGTTAATATGCTTACTAGTTGTGACTGACCATTTGCGGTCAGTCTTATACGCTTGGCTTGAACGAATCAATGCAACCGGGGTTTCGTAACTGTAAAGAACTTGGCACCCAAGATCTTGAACGATTGTTTGGTTTGAACCGTAATTTTTAACTTTCATCATTTTAGTATGCTCCTCGTGAGACTTCTTCATCAAAATTGTGACCGGGGTTTTCTTTCATTCGCCAATAAAGATCAAGCGCACAATCACGCAACTTCTTTTTAGTGGAAGTGGGATAAACATCATACCCCATATCTTTTACATATTCGTAAAGTTCCCACTTATCAGCATTTTTAATTTCAGTTAGATTCATTTATTTCCCTTTATTAGCCTTGAAAAAACAAGCGAACCCCCAAGCGGCTAAAACTTGGGGGTTCGCTTACTTGGTTAGGAGTCGTCGGAGGTATCCCCGACAATTTGGGCAATATAGCCACCAAAGTTTAAGTTTTTGGTGACATCCGTTGACCAAAGTTGTTTGACCACTTCAGGGCTAACATTAGTTAGTTTTTCCCAAGCTTTCATAGCAAGTTCAGCCTGAATGGAATAAATAAATTTGGCAAGGTGAGTAATTTGTTCAGTCGAAAGACCGTTTTTTAATTCCTCACTTGCGGCAAGTTTGTCAATCATGGCGTTAGAATCATTGACTTGAAATTTCTTAATCAAGTTTTGTTTCTTACCCGCCAAAACATCCTTGACGCTTACTTGCGTCTCATACTTTTCAACATAATCCTTGAAGGCGATTGACGCTTCTTGGCCAATGAAACCCTCGCCAATGAAATAAAGAGTCATTGGAAGTTTTCCATCTTCACACTCAAGCAAATTCACACCCGCTTGGTCCGAATCTTGAATACACTTATCAAAGTGGTGCCAAGAACGACGAGAAGGATAAACTTTGTTAGGGTCAATCTCACCCTTGTGTTCTAAATGTTCCTTGTTATCGTTGATGAAATTCCAAACCATATCAGTCAAGCGACCTTGACCCCAGTCTAGCCAATCACTAACGGTAGGCTCAAGATTGACGTGCCACCAGCGATCATGTTCAGCCGGATCAAGTTCAGAAACTTGATAGGCATTGTTTTCATCGTGACTACCACCGTTGACCATAGCCACAATGACGGTATCAGGGTGAAGCGTATGACCCGCAATCTTACGACTGTCGGTCAATTCCATGAGAGATTGACGCACATCATTATTAGCGCGATCAACTTCATCAAAAAACATAATGCAAGGCTCGTTGCAAGCACGAGCAAACCAGCCCATTGGAGCAAACGAAGTGATCCGACCATAGTCAGAATCTTTAGGCTCTGGAACACCGATGACATCACCGGTATCCGCCATTTGACTGGCACGACGTTCGATTACTGGATAAACATATTTCGGATCTTCAAGACCGAGAATGCTAGCGAGTTTATCCGCTAATTGATAAACAATAGCGGACTTGCCGATACCATGGGCCCCATGTCCCATAATTGGTTTGCGTGTCCGCAAGATATGTGGCGCAACCTGCGCGAATTGTGAAAAACTGATTCCTTGTGTAGCCATGTGTATTGTCTCCTTAACCTTACAACCTATCTTCTCATGGTTGTATGTGACTTGTCAATTAAATAATTCATCTTGATGTCGATTTTCGTGTAAACCCTTAGCCCTCTAGCCCTAATTGACGATTGACCGACAAATCGCCAGATTTCCATTCAGCCGAAAAGACACTTTCGATCTTTGACGCATCCACCGGGCACCCCATTTTCCAAAATCCGTTTTTACACTCGTCAGAGTTAGGGGCAATATGCTGAAACTCACGCGGAAGACTCAAATGGGTTTTTTTGCCATTTGGAAAACGCACCCGCAAACAAACTTGGTTTCGCCCCAAGTATTTATCGGAATTAGCCAAGTTACTATTAAGGTTGCGCTCTGCAAAGCCGATGACCATAGCAAGGTTGCCAAATGCCTCTCTTTGCCGTTCTAGCTGGCTTTGGCGATAGTCTAGCCCCCGATCTCCATAAATTTCTTCAGGAAGGATAAGCTCAAGCAACGCGCCCGGATAAAGCCCGAATTCTTTACAGCCCTCAATAAATGCCTTAGCAAATTTCTTGTTTTTGACTCGGTACTCTACACGATCAAATTTAAGGGTCGTACAAGTTTTCTTGTTGTGACCTGTTTCCTTACAATAAGAACATCGGCGGACTGAGGGTCCGCGTCGGGCTTTTTGTTGGGCTTTTCTTTCAGCCACTTGAGCTTGATATCCGTTAGGATTCTTCTGAATCTCCCTTCGAATCTCTGGACAAGTAGGACGAGTGTGACCCCGTTGGTAGCAATATGAACAGTGTTTTCTAGCCATTGTTTAGTTTCTCCTTAACCTTACATAACAAGTTTACACCCGTTGTATGTAACAAGTCAATTAAATAATTGCAGTCAAATGTCGATTTTCGTGCAAACCCTACAAGAATTGGGGTTTGCGCTCTAGGTTGTGTGGTATTGTTAATCACTCTCGCCTTACATATATAATATAAGCACCAGAAAGAGGGTGACTATTATCGTTAACCCTTGGTAAAGTTCTTTTTTTTATTTTTCTGTGTTAACCCTAGGTCTTTGGGTAGGTCGCGAAAAATGATGATAAATTCTATTATAAGGATCACCACGGTGATCCCTAAAGCAATATAGATCTTTAACATTATTTATTAAGTGCGTCTTCCGCCTCATTTGGTGTTTTATAATAGCCAACCACTTGGTTATTTTTATACGCAACCCATCGGTGTGTTAGGGCTTGCGAATGATTTCTATTGCGAGCAACAAACCGAACGCCTTCAGGAAGCTTCCAAATGGTTTTGGATGGTCGTACTTTTCGGGGTCGTCCTCGACCTCGTTTTACTTCTGGATTATTCTTCTTCGCCAAAATCGCTCTCCTCATTATTCAATGCTAAAATCTCAATCAATCTCTTGAATCTTTCAAAACCAATCTGTTCTTCTTCATCATAACTTAGATAGACTTGATCCTCCATCTGTTCCAATTCTAATAGCTTGTCTCTCAGCTTTTTGCGCTGACGATATTCTTCTAGATCATAGATTTTCATAACAATAACATGGTGAAGTTCACCAGCCCGCTATAATGTTTTTCAAGAATGTTTTTTCGCCACTTTACTTTTCCTGAATAATAAATAATCTTATCAATGTTTTTAGAATTGCGCCAACGTTGACCACCGTTATAACATCGATAAACCTTATCGCCTTTACATTGTTTAAAATTCTTCTTAAAGTACCTCAAGATATGAACCCCGGCCTCAATGTTTACGCGACTATCCAGCATGGCGGCTCGACATTTCTTGATGTTTTTGAACTTAAGGTCTTTCCACCACCACCGGCAATTCACTTGCATCAAGCCAGAATCCTTAGTGTGCGAGTAAGCCTTTTCATTTAATCCAGATTCAGTAATAGCAATTGCTAAAAGCTGATATGGATCTTCTCCGTTTTCCACCGCATACTTGATAACCTCTTTGGCATTTTGCATTCGTGCCAAATTAGCTCTAAACCGTAATGGATCTGATGGCTGTGGATTAGTCATCATTATTGCGCCCATAAGCGCGACAGTGGAAATCATTTAATCCTCGAATCCGGGGATATACCACGGGTTATCTGTATCATAAGTGTCGCGTTCCTCAGAATCTTCGCCGAGGTTTAAATCCCATTCAAAAACAATTTGCCCCTCCTGATCCATTCTATTCAACAATTCCTCTAAGTCTTCTCCATCGTCATCGGACAAGAGTTCATCTAACTCTGCTTCGTAGCCTTCAACAAGCATTGATACAACTTCGTCATAATGCTCGTCAGTCATTCCCTCTTTCAGTTCTCGCAAGTTCCGCCAGCTTTCACCAATGGTTAAAGTCTCTTTTTTGAATTCGACACATATTAAACACATTTTCTCTATCACTCCTTTAAGTGTTGTTTATTATATTACAGGTATATTACTTATCCTGTCAACAACTAAATACAAATGTTTTGGAAGATATTCCTTAATAATTCAGTATATCGCACTGGATCAGGTGGATAAATGTTAATTAATCGATCCATTTCATTATTAACGATGTCATCCCACATTTGAAAATAATTAAGATTTGTTATTACATAGGTTTCGTACATGTCTCCAAGTCCACAATCCCCAACACTACAATTTAATATTTGTGCTTGGACATGAGCCTCCGAAGTGCTCCCCCACGTTTGTGCCGGTTCATCGGTAATCATAATAATGTAGGGGTAAGCGTCTGCTCGCCAACCAATCCCTATTGGATCACTAGGATCTGACAATTCATCCATCACATCCAAACTAGGTTCGGAGCCGCCACCAGTACACCCCATCGCTAAAAGAGACGCACGGAAGCTTGTAACATCCACTAAGGAGGGCATCGTCTGAAGTTCATAAGGGGAATTGGAATTAGAAGGATATTGCCCAGGGAAAGCTACCAGACCAAAACGATGTTCTGTATTTTGAAATTGAGAAACGTATTGAGTAATACCTTGGGTTAAAGCGGTTATGAAGGGACACATAGAACCTGAAATGTCTATTACAAAAACCATATCTACTTTATTGTGGGGATTTAAATCCTCATCTATTAGTCCGTCGCAATCATTGTCCAAGTGATCACAAATTTCAAGCTGCGGGGATACTGCGCCGAGGCAATCACCCCATTGGCCGGCAGTGCAGGAACTTGTTCCGACGCGGCATTCTCCAATGCCCGCTGTAGCTGTATTGCCACAAGTCTGCCCCATGCCGTCAATCACACCATCACAGTCATCATCCCAATTATTACACATTTCTGGAAGTGTCGCTAAGAAATAGCATGGACCCCACATTCCATATTGATCGCATAGTTCAACACCGGAGCCACAATTAACTAATTGATTGGTAGCAGGGTCGATAATGTTTTGGTTACAAACACGGGCTTGACCAAGGACACAACTACATCCCTCATCCACTTCCCCGTCACAATCATTATCGACGGAATCACAAATTTCAGGTTCGGGCTGTGGCGCATCACACTCCACCCACTGCCCAAAAGAACATTCTTCTACCCCACCACCACAAATACTGGTGCATCTCCTAATTAATCCTTCATCAACTGCCCCATCACAATCATTATCAGCAGCATCGCACGTTTCAGCGTCAGGGTAGATTGCATCCACGCATTTAGATTCTCCACCATCGCACAATACGCGACCAAACTCACAGATACCCACGGCTTGAGCTGGACCACACGATATGCGCCTAATGTCATCCATAACCCCGTTGCAATCATCATCCAATTGGTTACAAGTTTCCGCCGAGGGAAGGGTTTGATTATTACACGGACCCCATCTACCATTAGTGCAGAATTGCTCTCCTCGTTTACAAGGGGTCGTTCCATCGAGAACGGCGGCGGTGGGACCACCCCAACAACTTATGGGCGGAATGTCTTCATCAACATCCCCGTTGCAATCGTTATCAATTCCATCACAAATTTCTTTGGCATCAGGATTGGCAGCGCGGCGAGTATCGTCGCAATCTCCATTACAAGAAGTAAAGCCATCAAAATCGCGATCAAAGCCTTCATCAATTTCACCATCACAATTATTATCTAATTCATCACAAATTTCCTCTGAAGGAGTAATGAATCCTACACAGACTTCTTTCCCATCTGTATCACACTGGATAGTTCCAAACCGGCATTCGCCTGTTTTATAAATGTCGTGATCTTTGAAGTTGTCGGCTAAGACGACTGTGCCGTTGTTGGTGATACCGCAGGGTCGATTTAAGTGGCAAACTTTAGCTAAACCACTACCGTCATCGCAAGACGAGCACCCTTGAAGAATGGTCGCTACCGCGATGGAAAATAAAAAAACTTTGTAATAGGAAAACTTAATCCCCACACTATACTTATATCATAGAAAGAGAAAAGGTATAAATTTTATTTTTTAGATTTTATTCTAACCCGCACGGGGTTAGTATCGAAAGCCACTCATTCTTCTAGGGTGCCTTCGCTTACGCCCTTCTCGCGAGTTTTATCATCTTGTTCCAAAACACTATGGTATTCCTCTTTAATAATTTGTTTTAGTTTGGATTTTGTAATTTTCATATGTATAACTTTCCTTGTTGTTTTAGTTTATCAGTCATTTCTGAATTGTTTTTGCGGTATAGCATAGAGGTAGGTTTGTGATTCCACTTGCCGCCACCTTTCTCAGCCCACTTGATAGAAGATAATTGAGTGCAGTTGTCTTCATCCTCTGGTGTTAAACTATTTTCCAGATCGTCAAGCTGAACCTTCTCAACATCATCGCGTTGGTCCATATATCTTTTCCAAACCGCATAAGCATCTTCGCTTACCCCGTGGCGATCAGATACTAGACCACCCCCATTTTTGGTTGCGTACTCCATCGCTACATCATATAACATCGGACCCCAACCAGAACTTGCGCCGGTTGAAGAAACTTCAAATGCATTCATACAATCAAAACCTTTAGCATCTTTTCCATAAGGGCGAATATACACAAAACCGTAAAACCATCCCCATTTGTCGCGCATCTTGTCCATGTCTTTACGAACGTCTTCGCCAGTTTCTTCATCTACAAACATAAAAACAATATCACCACCACCTTTGTCTTCGATTCTTACTTGAACACCATCAGGTAGATCGGCGGCTTGTTTCATTCCTTCGTTCAATAATCCACCAGGCATACCTTCTTGGCTCCACTCCGTAGCCAGGTCAAGTTGTTGTTCTGCGGTTAGAGTTTTAAAAATCTTTTGCTGGTCTTCACCCAAAGCTTTGTATAACTTTTCTATAGCTTCTTCTTCTTTAAGAAACTTGCGCCAGTTTTCAAATAGGAGTTTCACCGACCCAACTCCTGTATCATTGTCTTTATTGCCCCGTTCAAGCGATTTCCTAATGTTTGTAAGTCTTTATTTCTGTAAGCATTTAATTCTGGTGGGACTTGTTTTGTTTCTTCCCAGTTCTCAACACTTTTTAATAAACTCTCAGATAAAGAAATCAAGAGTTGATAAGATAATCTACCAACTGCCATTACTTGTGGTGGAAAATCTGGTTCGGTTGCCTCAACTTTATCTAATCGTGCTAGTTTATCCTGTGCGTTTTCAATAAGTTTTGGTGCTTTCTCTCGTATGTCGGCAACCATTTTTTCATTTGCTTCTCTAATTCGGTCTTGGAACTGAGGCTTGTATTGTTCGATGTCATTGATTTGCCGTGTATAAACGTCGCGTTGGTATTCTTTGAGTGCTTTCATGATGATTCCGATTTCTTCTGTTAGGTGTTCGGTTTCCCCATAAACCATTCCTTCCCATTCGGTCTTGTCCATGTCTCCTGCCAAGGAGCCAATGCGTTTTCCAAGCGATCCCAAAATACAATGTGCTGCTTCTGCTATGTTTGATGCCGCCACTTCATATTCGGTCGTGGCAAGAAAAGCACCACCCGAAGGTATTCCGCCATAAATCCCGCCGCGAATAGGACAGCCCATACCTTCTTCTTCGTTAAGATAGTTGCGCCAGTTTTCAAATAAGAGTTTCATAAATTATTTTGGTGCGGCGAGCATATCCTTTAGGCTTGGCCAAAATGTGGCAGCTAAATAAGCTTTCACTTCACCAGCCTTCACTGCTGCAAGGAGCGATTCAAAACCCGCGACTGCGGTGTCGCCTGACTTTGCGGCTGATGCGGCACCGACTCCTGAATATATCATTAGAAAAGCGATCAAGAGGTGAAACAATAAATCAGTAGCTTGGTTTACTTTGGTTTCATCTTTAATTCTCAAAACCTTCTCGACAAAAAACCCAATAGGCTTGTGAAATAGGCGATGAAACTTATCTGCATAATGATTAATCTTTTCTGCTACTTTTTCAATTCCTAAATCTTTGCCGGTCCATCCCTTCACCGTATTTCCAAACACTTTCGCAATACCTGTGAAAAGCTTCACAATCGCGGGGGCAGCAAGAGTAACGCCAAGACCAAATAATACACCTTCATCAAGTGGTTGCCTGGATTCTATCTCTTGCGTGATCTCCTCCGTAGTATCATCCACATCATCGCCAAAGAGTCCAGCGATCTTCCCAAAGGTCTTTTCTAAAAAGCGATCAAACGCTTCTTCTTCTTCGGCTTCGTTAATGTAGCCTCGCCAGTTTTCAAATAAAAGTTTCATTTTTTTATTTCTCCATACTTATTCAAGTTGCCTACTGTTACCATATAATGACGCTCACCACTTGGAAACTCGTCATCTAATTCGGCATATTCTTCTGGAATTTCTACTTTAACGACGCCACTTCCATAATCAACTCCTTCGCCTTCAATAGTGTCGGAAAAATAAATTTCTTCTCCACGGTTGGTTTTTATTTTGGAGGTGAATCCACCGATTTTTAAGATTCGCTCGGCTGTCTCTGGTTGGGTTCGGTGATATAAGGTAAGAATTTCCTCCTTTAAATAACCCCGCCAGTTTTCAAATAGGTTCTTCATAATTATACCGCTGCGTTTTTCATTTCCCTTTTTCTTTTTTGCCACTTATTTCTAGCAGCATTAAAAGTTCCCATATCTGTTATAATTACTTTTTTATATTTCTTTTGGAGATCATATTTTTCAATAGATGCCATAATCTTATCCATCTTGCCGATTTCGTATCTAAGTTCGCGCTTTTCTGCTGGTGTGAGATCACCGTGCTTCATTTTGTTAAATATCTTTTTGGTCTTTACGGCGGGTCCACCAATGTAGAGGTTGGAGGAGGGTGGAACATTCATGACGTTAGTGTCCACGACCCATTCGTTTTCCGCCTTAAACATTTTCGCTGCGTTGACTATCCCTGTATAAAGGATGAGCCGCATAAAACCTTTGGAGATATATTTACCCAATTCGTCTTGCCTCCAAGAGTCCGCTTGCTTAAGTTGTTCTTCTAAGACCGGGTACAACAAATCAACCAGGTCTTGCAGACTATTTATGCGATCTAGGTTGGCATACAATTCTTGGGCGATAGGAGTTTTTACATCCCACTCCCTAAGAAAGTTTTGCATCGTGACCATAGCTTGATTGTCAACCTTCTCGCGTGTAACCTTCCACATCGTCTCGCCGATGTCAGCAGAATCAAAAATATTTCCGATTACGCGCTCTGCGTGTTGTTCGTCGCCTTGATTCTTTTCCGTCAAGCGATAAAATGCTTTTAGTCCGTCTTGCGCTAGGAAATCAGGATTATCATATTCTATTTTTACAATAGAATCGTTTATCTCGGCAAAATCTTTGCCGTCCATTACAATGGTTGCGTCTCTAATGTTGCCGTGCATTTGCATAAAATTGGAGGGATTATCAGCAAAGCCAACGATGTCTGAGCTAGAAGCTCCGGGTGTCTTGATGACTTTATTATCTCCCAAATCTTTCATAATATCCGGTCGGTAATCGTCATCAAAATAGATGGAGATATAAAACTTCTTCGGCATAGATACATCCGAAACATTTTCGAGTTCTTCAAGATACTCGCGCCAGTTTTCCATCAAGAGTTTCATTTCTTTTTTATCAACTCTTTTTTAATCACGTTAATGTTTTCGGGCTCCAAGATAATCCAATTGTCGTCAAGTTTAACACTATCGAAACCAAGCCCATCTAATTCACCAAGAGAGTATTTATCATATTCATCCCATCCTGCTGTTTTTCCCGGCTTTAGTTCCGCAGTCATCAACCACTTGGTTGATACCGCCCCACTCTCGCCACGCAAGATTTTATCCCTGTCTTCATTAAACCAAAAAACTCCTTGAGCTGAAAACTGTTTGTCAAAATCTCTAATGGGCACAGAACTTCCGTGGTAAGCGGTTACAATTTCATCTTCTTCTCGTAGATGCTTGCGCCAGTTTTCAAAGAGGATCTTCATGGTTGAACCACATTCACTCCTTTGGGTCGGCCTAATAAAATCTTCATATGTTTCGTTTCACATTTACCAAGAGTGCGACAATACCAGCCGGTATGATTCGGATATTTTCCTTCTGGGTGTGGTCCAATCCATTCTATTTCTTTTCCTAAAACTTTTCGCACATCTTCTTCGTTATCAACGAATGGGGCATTGTGATATTTGATCATTACGTGAGCAATCGCATCCGACATCTCGCTATAGTTTCCATCGGTATTTAATAATTCGGCAGTCTTTTCTTTATAGGCTTTTATTCCTTCTGATCCGCCATCAGAGGCACCCACAGTCATTTTAATTCCTGCTGGTTTTGTTTTTGCGCCTCTAACTGCGTCGGGCTCGGGGTCAGCATCAACATCAACTGCAATCCACTTATCGTAATCCGAAGGCATATCACTCGCAGATCGAATATCAACATTTCCACCAATCTTTGCGTAAGATTTTTCAATCATATCATAGATCTCGTCAGTAATATCAATATTGTCTGGATCGTTTTCTAGTTCGTCGGTTGGTAGCTCAACCCACTTATTCTTTTTGCCGTCGCTATAATCAGCAAACACTTTTTCGTCTAAATATTTTCGCCAACCTTCAAATAATAACTTCATCGTTCTCCCTCGATCTTTTTCATTTTGTATCTCTGCGTTAAGAAGCTGCTCTAATGAAAACTTATCTACCATATACTAAATAGTTTCTTAAAATGTCTCTTGCTCTCCGTCTTTTATTACGGCAGCGGGCAAATTCTTTTTGGCATAGTCAATAATAGATCGGCGGTAATCATTTTTGAAGAAATCGATCACTTCATCTTTGGTATATTGAGTTTCCTGCTTGGCTAATTCTTTTGGGTGAGCATAGAAATCAATGAAGCCTCCAATCACATCATCTAGCTTCGTAGAGAAAGGGACTTTCGCCATCTTTGCTCGCTTATAAGTTCCACGCGCATATGCTTCGGTTTCAGATGGGTCGAGATAATAAAGCCCAAGGGCTTCAATGGTGCCCAGACCAGATTGAAACGCTTCCTTTTGTTTCTTCCCAGCTTTTTTCAATACGTCAGGAGATTGTCCGCCGTGCGTAAGTTCGTGAACCGTGGTATCTTTCATCTTTTCTATGAGTTCGGACATATCACCTATTCTAAACTCATCTGAAAGAGACACCTTGACGGCTACGATACGATCACGCACCATTTCACCATCAGAATCATCATCAGAAGTCATCGTCTGCCCACTGACACTAAACTTTTTGCCTTCTCCAAAAGCAGTGGAGGGTTCAACTCGTAATTGAAAAGTTATTTTCTTGATACCCTCCTCCTCTAGAGATTTTGGAAGCCCACCAAAGTATTTGTTATCATATGCAACACTCTCAAGTGGATGTTTTATGGACCCAAAACGGGGTTTAATGCGGGGCTCCCCTTTGTTGGCGCTCAAGTGATCTTTAATCTTATTCACGATATTTCTTACCATCGTTGTTGCTTCGCCTTCAAACTTGGCTTCTTTTAGCACTTTCCGCCAGTTTTCAAATAAGAGTTTCATTAAAATGTCTCTTGCTCTCCGTCTTCATAAGTAATAATTGTTTTGTTGGAAGGGTGAGGATTGATATGAACCTTAATAAAATCATCCATTGAATCAAAGATTGCAATTCCTCCGCGTGGTGGGGGATAGAGCCAATGAATGATGGCTTGTCCACTTGCTAATTTAGCGCCCTCAATGACAACACCCGCACCAGATACGCCAGTTTCGTCGTCGTCGCGATAAACTGTGAAAGTTCGAATACCTCTTGGTGCTAGTGATGGAGGTGGGCTAGGCTTTAGTTCTTCTAATGCCTCCGCGTGTTTCTTTTTTGTGGTCAAAACTAACTTCCTCCTGCACCTGGGGGTGCCGAACCTTTATAGTTAGACTTGAGTTGTTTCCAACCTGGAAGTTTTGTTTGTGCGTTTTTCTTTTTGGTGGGAGTGATGACTTGATTTATTTCTTTGTTTGCTCTCTGAGATGTAATGGGGTAATCGTTTTCGTCTAGTTCTTCTTCCTCAGTTTTTTTCTTGGGACCAAAAAAGATTATGTTGTCACCCGCTATGCGAAACTCAAAATTAGTAGGAAGATTCTTTTTTAAGAAGCGTAAGTAAAGTTTGGTACGTGCGGTTTGACCTTTGCTACCCACTTCGCCACCCTTATCAATCCCTTCAAATACAAAACGCAAAATCCCCCGATTCAATTCAGGATTTGAAATAAAATCATTAACAATAGCCACGATGGTAGACATAATCCGCAAAGGGTGCCCTTCCCCTGTCTGCTTCATAGAACGATTAGCTTCAAAGTCCAAGCTCCATATGGGTACTTCTCGTTTAACATATTCGCTATCTTCCCAAGTTGTGCCTGTTTTGAAAAATACTTGATAGTCACTTCCGTCTTCCCCGTTTGGATCATCCGACGACACAAAATTATACTCTACTTCGTCATCCAGATAAGCAGGACTAAGCTCCCAGTCAAAAGGTTCTGCGCTAGCATCGCCAATCTCTTTAAGATAGTTGCGCCAGTTTTCCATTAAGAGTTTCATAGTTATTCTGCTGCTTGTGGCATCTCCTGTTCATCAGACGGCAAAGTGAAATGGATTTCATTCTGACCTATCGTTTCTATTTTTGTGCCTGGTGGCATATTTCTCTTAAGAAAAGCTAAATACAATTTGGTGCGCTGGCTGCGTTCGCCCGCTTGATCGCCGCCTCCCATCTTACGAAGACCAGTAAACATATATTCATTAGATTTCTTGCTCTCCTCTCGGCTAATAAAATCTTTTACAATCGCAACTACAGTTGACATAACTTTCAAAGGGATACCTTCGCCACTTAAGCCCACGCTCGTTGCCGACTGTGGATTACGAAAACTGATTTCCCAAGCACCCGGTTTCTTCATGCGATCATCCAACATGAAATGAACCGTATATTTGTTTTCTGGTGAATGAAATTCATAGATAGCATACTCACCTACTTCGTCAATTTGGCGCATCTTAAAAGGAAAGGATTGAGAGGATGCGTCACCAATCTCCTTAAGATAGCCGCGCCAGTTTTCCATTAAGAGTTTCATAGTTCTCCTAATTGGTCTGGTGACAGAATTTTAACATCTGGTCTGTTCATTTTTCTATGAACAATTTTCTGAAGATAATTGTGAGATATTTCAGGAGCGATGATGGCAGTTATTTTCCAATTATCTACGAACGCTTCATTCCAATTGCTGTCCTTGACGGTGCGGGGTTTCCAATCTTCTTCATCAAAAACAAAAATTTTATCCACATAATCTACACACCGATAAGAAATTCCTACACCCTTGTTTGCGCCTGACGACTTTGTTCTTTCGGGATTAGCCAAAGTATAATCCACACCCGCACCACTCATAACATCGTTCATATCGTTAGCCAGCAAAGTAATGCGACCGTCTACTACAAATCCATAATCTCCCCACGTCGAAACTGTTACCTCTCCGGGCAAGTATGCCGCACAACTTAACTCGTCTTTGCTGGAACCCCTTAGCAGTCTAGCACTTCCCATTCTATCTGTCCAGTGAATTGTTATGAGACTGTCCAAGAAAGCACGATCAGCGTATTTATTATATGTTTTTTTAATTCCCCGTCCGGTTTTAATAACTTCAGGATAATCACTGTCCATGACAGGGTTTCGCATCCGATCAAATCCGCCCATCTTGCACAAGGCTTTCGCAAATTCTTCACGAGTGTTGTCGTCTTCTTTAAGATACCTGCGCCAGTTTTCAAATAAAAGTTTCACCAGTCTCTTGTCTCCGTATGACCTACCTTTGTAATTAGTCCCGCTGGCGCAGCCGGTTTCTTTTCGGCTGTCCCATCTGCCCTAATAACTTTAAACGGCGCGACTACAAATTCGTCTTCAGCGCCTTCTGGATTTATGGGATGAACCATGTACGAATTTCTTCCCCTAGTTCCAACCTTAATGACCCGCTTGAAAAGCGAATCTTTAGCCTTATTAATCACTCTATAAACTTGTTTGCGCCGTCCAATAATAAATTCATCACCCTGGTCTAATGACGCTAAAGCTTCGTGGTCTGGGTCGCGTTCGTAATCCTCATCCCCAACATCAAAACCTTGAAAGCCTGGTGGTAATCCGCTTTCTTGTTCATCAAGCTTTTCTTTTTCTGCGTCCAAAGTCTTCTTGCTCTTTTTATTATCTGGTAAGTGTTTTTCTATTCTAAAATTTAAAAGTGGTTTTCCATTGATGGTAGGTTGTCCAAGCTCATCTTTACCAATTTCCTTTACCACCACTCGCTTGTTTTTATATTTTCCACCTAAAAGAACATCCCCGATCCCAATGTCTAATCGGACAGCCTCAAGAAAAGTGCGCCAGTTGTGTAGTATATGTTTCATATCGGTCGAGCCCCCTACTACTTCTTCCAGTTCTTCATCTGAAAGACTGTTATCGTCCTCATCCATCATTACGCAAACACTTTATCAATTCTTTTTTTTGAGAGAGAGACAAGGTTGTGTCTAAAACCTCTTTTATGCTATTGAATGAGGCTTCTATAAAAGTTTTTCTATCCACATCGCAATAGGGGCAATTCATAAAAATTCCATCTCTTATTCCGCCGAGACATAATGAACATTGTGCTTTTATATAGAGCACAGGTTCATCGCTGTCGTCGCTCACTTATATAAATAGTATCAAAACAAACCTTAATGGTATAAAAAAAGGGCATCTTGCAAGCAAGACACCCTCATTCTACTCTACCTATGATCGTTGAGCGTAGATTACTTAATCTTAATTTGTCGTGGCTTGGTGGCTTCACTCTTTGGGAGTGTTACCACAAGGACACCACTTTTATAAGACGCGCAAATATTTTCAACATCGCAACCGTTCGGAAGTTCATAACTTTTTGAATATTTAGTTGCGTAAGCGTAGTGATCTTTTTTGTCACCCACATCGTAACTCACAGTTAATACCGAATTTTCAAGTGCGATGTTAAAATCTTTCTTCTCCAATCCTGGTGCCGCTAGAGATATTTCATAATCTTCTTTATTCTCGCGAACATTCGGAGCGTGTCGATCCCGTGATTGTTTTACCAACGGGGATTTGTAAATCTCGCTCCACCCATTAAACATTTCATCCAAAATGTTTAGTCCATAATTATTATTGTTTCTCGTTATTAGTGCATTCATCACTAGAATTCTCCTTCTCTTTATTGTTCTTGACCCAACGAGTTTGACGGCCATTTGCAAGCGTTACTAACTTTTCTAATTTTGTTAGGTCACGTCTTTTATGTGGCGAAGGTTTCGCAGGTTTTCGGTAAGCACTCATGGTGTTATCCTCCTTGTGCATATTAAAAGCACGGCTTGGTTAGCGTCAAGTTAAAAAATCACCCTAAAAGTAATTTTTTGGCGAATTTGATTTTTTCATTAATAATCTGTGGAGTACCCACAGCGATCAATGATCCACCGTGAGACAAAGAAATTTCCACAAATTGATGATCGGGGTTCAAGCCCTCGGGCAATTTGTTTTGATGAAGCAACATGATATATTGATCACTGGGGTTTACTGAAACAATGTGATTTGGATTTAAGGATGTTTCGCGCAAATAAAATTCATCATTTTGATTTGCTCGGACAACTTGAGTTAGTTTAATCATTTGTAACTTCTTCTCCTTCTACTGCTAAAATGTCTTGGGCTGATATCTCTTGTGTTCCTTGCGGGATCGCAGAAGTAGGTAAGGCTTCTTCTGGTGTTATCCCCAATTTAATATTGGTGTCGGCTTTCACATAGCCACCTAAAATTGAGGCGTAGTCTAATAGTTTTTGATCTATCTTGGCTAATCTAATTCTGGCTTCATCCATAGCCGCTAGTGTTTCGATAAAGTTTCCATCATTGATATATAAGACAGCATCGTTCAGGTTTATTTCGAGATGAGGAAGATCATTTTCTTTTATGTTCCCCAGTAATTCATATACCGTTGTGGGGATGTCTTCGAGTTCGCATTGATATGCTATTGTTACTTTCATTTAACAGGAGGCTCCTTTTTTATTTGGTTTCATTAAGTGTCTTTGCTCTACGCTAATGGGATTGCTATGTCCCATTGGCAAAATAATATAACCTTTACCCCCTTTAACAGCGGACAAGGTATTCGCCTCGGTGCTTATCACAAAGCATAAACGATTTGCAAATTCGCGCAACCTACAATAAGCGGAGTCACGACCAAAAGTAGATCGCAGTTGGACCATCGAGCCCTTTACAAACTTTGGCAGATCGCGAGCGTTGCTCATTACATTTTGGGCGTATTTGTTGGTGGACATTTTAATATATTTATGACGCGGTGGTATATATTCTTCGTCATTAATGATGTGAGATGCCATGGTCGTCCAATAGCCCGCGTTAAGATAGTAGCGAGCAAGCAACTTTGCATCTTCGCGATGCTTCGCGTTGTATTCTTCGGTCCATCCCTTGAGTTTTTCTTTCTCGCCGGGAGAATATCGACTCTCAACCTTTTCAAACGCCGAAAGTTGGCCCGCAGTCAAGAAATCGTTTTTATCGTGCCATTCTTTAAGAGAGGTTACAAAATTTTTGGTTGAAGCGTTTAGATTCTCTTTTAGAATCTTGTCTAGGCGAGCACCCAAATTAGGATCGGTCTTTTTTTCCTTGCGGGCATGATGATCGTGAACCGAATTGGTTCGCGGGTTTGCGTAAAATCGTTGTCTAGCGTAAATTTGATTTGTTCCAGTCATGAAGCCTCCTACCAACTTATGTTTTAATACTACCATACTTAAATATATGAGTCAAGAACTTTATTTAGTAAGGGTTTTTATGGTAGGATAAACCACTACTGAAGGAGACTGATCACATATGCGCCAAGAGAACCGACCATAACGGACAGAATAAGCCACGTAATTCTATCGCTTCTTTTCTTTTCTTCTTCAACTATGCGTAAACGAGCATAAAGGCCTTTATCGGGATTGTAAACGGCTTCTTTGATTTTAGACACATCGGCACTCATAGTTGTTTGGCTATTATTAATAATTTCAATAGCAGATAAAAGCTTTTCTTCAAGTGAGGTTATGCGAGCGCACAACTCATAAACTTTGACTTCATTTGTAGATGGGTTTTTATCAGGCATACTCTAAATAGTGGGCAGTCACGGCTTTTGCTCCACAATCCCAACATCAGTTGTTAATAATGTTGATGCCGCCGAAGCTGCGTTTTGGAGAGCACACCTTGTAACTTTAAAGGGATCAATAATGCCATAAGTAAACATATTTACTATTTCCCCTGTAGAAATGTCCAAGCCAGATTCAGGGTTCGTGTGAGTTTCTACCTTCTCTAAATAAATGTCGGGAGACAACCCGGCATTGGAAACCATTTTTCTGAATGGTTCTTTAATTGCTTGCTTCACAATGTCCACACCAATTTGTTGTTCGTGTGTTTCAGTCTCCACCTCGATCTTATTTGCTACTCGCAACAAAGGTGCAGAGCCACCAGCCATGATGCCTTCTTGCTGCGCGGAATGGACTGCTTCCAAAGCATCTTCAACTCTGTGTTTCTTTTCCATCATTTCTATTTCAGTGATACCACCTACTTTAATAACAGCAATAGCTGACGCAAGGCGCGTTATTCTTTCTTGTATTTTTTCACATATATTGAGACTAGATTCTTTTTCAATCTCCCCCTTTAATAACTCAATTCTTTTCTCAACTTCTTCGTCGTCTTGGTTGCCACCAACAATAATGGTTGCTCTCTTGTCCGACTCAATGCTTTGGGCTGTGCCAAAGTGTGGTAGTTTAATATCCTTGAGATGAAGCCCGCTTTCGCGTGATATAAAAGTTGCTCCCGTTGAAATGGCTAAGTCAGCTAATATATTTCTTCTCTCCTCGCCATAACGTGGGGCTTTGATTCCTGCTACTCGCATAGATCCTTTCATAGAGTTCATAATCATAGCAGCAAGAGCCTGACCTGAAATGTCTTCAGCGATAATAATAAACGCTCGTCCATCTCGGGCGGCGAGTTCTAATGACGGCAGAATGTCATCAATGGTTGTAATGTTTTTATCTGTTACCAAGATTAAACAATCTTCGTGCTTCATTACTCCGCGACGTTCATCAGTGATGAATGCATTGGCAAGTAACCCCGAATCAAACTGGAAACCTTCAGTCAACTCTAAAGAAGTTTCATTGGACTTGGCTTCTTTGATTGTTATTGCTCCGCCCTTTCCAACCTGATCAACTGCATTGGCAATCAGTTTTCCAATTCCCTTATCGCCATTCGCAGAAATCGTGGCTACTTGTTCGATTTCTTCTTTTGTAGAGACAGGACGGGAATGCTCTTTTAGTTTAGTCACAATGGCATCCACAGCTAAATCAATTCCCCGTTTCAATTCTATAGGAGAGGCACCCGTGACCAAATGCGTCTGTGCTTTTTGAAGAATTGCCCTAGCCAAAACGGTAGCGGTAGTGGTTCCATCCCCTGCCGTGGAGTTAGTTACTTCACTGGCTTGCTTAATAACTTGGGCTCCCAGATCCTCAAACGGATCTTCAAACTCAACAAACCTCGCAACTGTAACACCATCTTTTGTAATAAGGGGTCGTTGATTGTGGTTCTTTAATATTACATTCCTGCCACGAGGACCGAGTGTTGCGCCAACTGCGTCGGCTAACTTATCAACACCATTCATTATGGATTCGTTTAATTTCCTTCCTGATTTATAATGCTTCATGACTTTCTAATAGTGTTGCTCCTTTTGTGCGATTGGCTTTGGCCGTTGTTACACCACAATTTTCTTGAACGGTTGGTCCCCCTTCTGCTTGAGGAATGACGTGATCTCCATGAACTTTTTCGCCATCATATAAATCCCAGACCGAAAGTTTTTTAGCAGTCAAATAACAATTCCCTCCTTGTTTTACCCACGCTTTTGCTTTCTGCATTTTGGAAAAATACGTTTTCTTGGGCGCAACCTTTTTTAATATATTGCTTTCCAACAATTTCTTCATGTCATTTTCCAAACTATATTTTATACATGCAAAAGACTTTTCATTGTTGGGCTCTTGGGTATTTCGGGAATATTCATAATAATTTTCTCGATTTTGTTTTCTTATAGCATCAGCAACTTGCGCTGGAGAAAGATCCGCGTCATTTCTAATATCGCTTAGTTCTTTTGCGGAAGGACAAATATCCGCGAGTCTCTTTAGTTCGCTAGATTCAAAGTAAGTAGCCCACTCTTTACTATCTACGACTTCACA
>Ga0080013_1001751_pt1 | contig 27677 bp, 25 predicted proteins | sample ETNvirenome_6_85_FD_69236 | JGI IMG/M metagenome (GOLD analysis project Ga0080013, IMG submission 69236) | Marine viral communities from the Pacific Ocean - ETNP_6_85 (SPADES assembly) (version 2) | ecosystem: Environmental > Aquatic > Marine > Oceanic | place: Pacific Ocean | collected 2013-06-19 | reverse complement strand
CAGTGGGGGGAACTTATTAAAGGAAAGACCTATGGCCTGACCCTGCGCCTGTATAGAACGCTGAGCGGTTCTGTTGATGCCAATTCTAGCCTAGGCGCCGGCGACCTCGCCGACCGAGCTTCTTTTGAAAACTATAACAGAGCTTCGGCGTTCGGGGTTCCCATAGCCTGTCAATCCGCGTACGGCGCAGCATACTCTCCGGATTATCAACAATGGGTCCCTCCATATTTTTATGGGTTTGCGGATGTGCAAATTACATATACACCGGATTATAGTGGGGAGTTTACACTAGCGGAGTTGCGTAGCAGTGCGTCCTATAATTATAGAAAACAGAGGGCTTATTCTTCATACAATCTAGGGGACGAAATGATCATCGGCAACCAGACCTCCTCCCCGCGGAGTAATCAAGTAGACTCATCGTTTAATTTGTTTGAAAATATGTCCGTTGTTGAGTCCAACACATCCAATTCCCAGCCGGCATGGCTCATGCAAGCTAAGTTTGAATCTCCTATAATAAATTTTGCGCGGTCATCCGTTACGGCGCCGCCCGCATCTCCTAATGAGGGCGTTATGTCCACGCTTACTGCTACTAATCCTATTATAACGCGCGGTTTGTGGCACCAATATGGTGTAGTCCCGACAGGTAGTGAGGGGGTATTTGCGCAAATAATTAATTCTCCATCAAATCTTGCCACCGGAGAGGCACTTGATGGTGATTTAGCCGAGCTGGTGGGAATGCGGTCAACATTAACTGGCGACGCTCCTTCCAGAATTGGTTCTGTTGCACGTTCTAATAAACTAGAAGAGGCGGTCGTGGCTGTACCATTTACTGTTGGCGCCGACGGCCGTAGAAAGTTTTTCCGGCTAAGCAAGTGGCAGATTAACGGAGCGATACGGAAACACCGCGGCCTCCCAACCCAGATTGATGTTACACCCACAACCCAGAGAATGGTGGATCTTATGTATAAATACGTATTTCCACCAACAATGGATTTTGTTTTGAATAAAAATGATGTGGACCCCTTCGCCATGTATATCTTCGAATTTGCTATTGGTTTAAACCAGAAAGACATCGCTGACATGTGGCAGAACCTCCCTCCACACGGCACTAAGGGTACTAGTCGCGGATTTCAGAATTCGGTGGCATCTGTTCAGCATCCCATATTAGCAAACGAATTCTTTGACAACAATGAACGCAAGCTGTCATCAAAGATTCGTTGGATGGTATTTAAGGTGAAGAAACGGTGTCCAATAGATTATAATAACCTTAGGCGCGCCAACCTTCGTGCAGCCTATGGAGATAAAACTCTTATTAAGCCCAATATCAATACGAAGTATTCTTATAACTGGCCTTATGATTATTTCTCCCTGGTCGAGCTAATTAAGATTGAAGAGGGAATAAGGTATAGAGCCGGCGAAGATCCTCCGGAGGGATCTGGTAACATAACACTTCCCATAGGAGGCACAGACTCGGGGATGCAGGCAGCAGAAGCGATCCCCCTACAGGGAACAACCGATGATACTGAGATAGGGATAGCGGCCGCTCTCCCCCTACAGGGTGGAAATTAATAATGGAATTTTTTGATAAAAAAGAAGAAGTGTTAGAAATTAAATTAACTCCTTTTGGGCGCTATAAGCTTTCGAAAGGACAATTTAAGCCAACCCATTATGCCTTTTTTGATGAGGGAATATTGTACAATACCGAATATGCGACATCTACAGGATATACGGAGAATCAAAACGTCGCCGATGAGCGCATTAGAAATCAAACCCCGACTCTTAAAACACTAAATGTGTACGAGGGTATTCAAACAACTCAGGTAGCATACGCCACCGCAATAAGAAAATCGTTTAAAGATAATCCGAGCTTGCCAGAGGACCCTTTATTTATGAAGCCGCGCGATGTTTATAATCGAGCCGAGCTTCAAAAGGCACCATCAAAAATAGACTTTCTTGCGAAGCCACTCGGTACCTCTAGACAGAATTCCGACAAATACCCCGCATGGGCTGTTGGGATGTTGCAGGGACAAATTTCAGCCTCAGCGACGACCTATTCTAGTTCTGTGGGAATTGAAGCCATCCCTCAACTTGATATTACAGTGAAATACAATACGTACGCCGCAGAGATCCCGGGCTATGCCGAAGTGGTAGCTGAACTGGGGGGTGTTTTGGACGGTGTGGATCCACTGGAATATTTACCCGGCGTTAATATCAAAGGAGATTTCAATGAGATACTCACAGAGATATTTCCAGACGGAACTTATTTGGGCGTCAAGAAGAACGATTTAGTTATTGAAATTGGTGAAGATCACTCAGCATATGAGAAAAGAAATTTAGATATTGAGGTTTTTCTATCAAGTAGCGATCTTCCTAGTGGCATGCAACAGCTATATTTTAATGATAATCCAACACAGCAAACCGAGGATGATGTGGGGTATTATTTAGTTTTACATGCAGATGGAGATATTGATACCGAGTTGATTAAGAGATATAGTATCCGCGATATTAACGCACTTGGCTCCGCTACAGTGGCCAACTCGGTGAGTACACGGGAATATTTTGTTAAAGATATATATGAAAGTGAAGAGGACATTTGTGACTAATGGCTGTTGTTGATCCCACAAATTTATCTACTGATATTCTTCCGGTCCATGTGAAGAATATTAATCTTTTTAGATCTAACGATGCCGCCTCGAAGAAGGGCGATCCGCATGTTGCCGACGAAGAGGGTATAACTCAGACGCCGAGTACTCTTATGTCGGTCATGGTTGATTTTAATTTAAAGCAGCTCGTGGGTGCAAACTCTAGCTATGGTTCTATACTGGCGCTTAGAGAAGATTTAAAAAATAAGATGTTTACGATGGTAGCAATTGTTACAGATGCTGATTTGGCTACTAGTATTTTTTCTTCCCCCACTACTTTATATAATTATATAGATACACCTGATTCACAATTACCGAATAATCTACGGATATCCAAAGTGCCGTTTTCAGATTCTTTAATCTTTGCTCAAAATCAGGATGACCTGAATCCGTTAGATGCCGCTCGCGGAGCAACGACTGCTATGATATCGGTAGGAGATGGGAACAATACAACCGAGGTACCATTTAGGCGCAAGTTTGACGGCTTTAATGTTAATGTACCCTATATGGTTGTTTTCTTGGTGCCATATTTGAAATACGAAGCTGATGAAGATAGCCCGGGCGATGAAATATTTCCAGGAAGGATAGCAACCGAACTTGTTATTAAGAACAATGAGATCAGTCGCGCCTCCTACTTGTATTATAAAATCCCCACCGAGGACCAACCCCAAGAGGTCTTGTGGACGGGTGATGTTCATAAATCTTCAGCGCCGGGTTTTGTTGGACGCTGGATGACCGGCGACGGCAGTTCCTTAACAATGGAGCCGCTCACAAGGAAAAGGGTATATAATAGCAAAATTTCTGATAATCGCCGCATGGCACAAATAGAACGTCTTAGTGTGGATTTTGGCTCTTTGAGCCAACTAAAGAATTTGTCTGCAGCCGCAAAGAGGCGCTTAGACGTAATGAAAAGAATTCGAGAAAACTCGTATAATTATCTTAGCGACGTCATGTACTCCAAAACTGATAATAATAACCTGAATATCACGTTTGCTATTAATTATGGTTCTATCTTGTTAAGGAATGCACTCTATGCTCCTTTATATGCAAACTATAATCAACTGCTACAATCGTGCACCATGCTCTCGATTCAATTATTACGTCGACGAGTTAAAAGGCCCGATGAATATAATAAACTGACTGGGGGCGATATTCCCAACCGTGTAATGAATGATAACTTGGAAACTCCCATAGGATACCCACAACAGATTAATGTTAATACTGGCCCGGGGATATTACATTATAGTCTTACTGACACTGAAATGGACGATATCACGGCTGGCATTTATGAATATGGAGTAGAGGTGAGAGTTTTAGATAGCTCGATACAAAAACTTAATACTTTGCTGAGCGATGAGTACGCCGGCTTGATTCCTGCAAGTAAGAGTCTAGAAGAATTTATTTCCGAGGGTAATATAAAAGGAAATTATAGCATAGCAACCAATCGTTATAGTTCTCAATTTTTGTCAAATAGGGCGCAATGGTTAACGTTAAGATACACTCAGATAATTCAATCATATCAGGCCGCAATCGGGTTTTTATTTGGATCTACATATGACGATCTGCTGAGTACCTTAATGGCTCTCTTCGATCCCAATACGAGTGGCCCAGAGGGCCCCCGCATGCTTAAGAAATTACTTGATGATATGATAACTAATATCTTGTACGCCACTAAAATGTCAATTCCAAGAACTTTTGCACCCAATACTGGCGCCCATCAGCATAACGCACCCCCCGTCGGGAGTACTAAACGAATCTTTTCGGTTAAGCAATGGTTTAAGAAAACCTATGATGCGGATGAATTATTAGACTACGGTTTTGATTATTTTAGCTTGACTGCTCCGCCCGCGATTACCCCTCCTCAGGTTCTTAATTTAAGGGAAATTAATTTATCCACGTGGCAAGCTATTATGTCGAACGAGGCTTCTAAAACTAATAATTTACAAACCAGCAATATTATTCAATATGTGACTCCGAATTATTTGAAGATGCCTGGGACCCCATCAATCGACTTAAATGCAACGACTCCATCTACCAATGCTAAACTACAGAATGCTTTTTATCGACTGGCGGCGACAACTCTTAATGCAAACTCGCCCCCCAACTTGTCTATTGGCACCATCCCCGCACTCTCCAATCAGGCCACCAACAAATCATCGATGGAAGTGGCCACTATTCAAAGCCAAACCTCTATGATGGACTATCATGGTTGCGCTATGACCCTCCAAGAACAAGAGCCTGATAACAATCCGGAATATATTTTTAATGTAGGAATAATGAATCAACAGCAGTTTTCAGAGTATCCGGGCCCCGAGCTAGATGCTGAATATCCCTTATCTCCTGGGTCTGATTTTATTGTTGGCCCTCAGCTTCCTGGATCAGCTCCAGCCTTGGAACAGCCATGGCTGCGGGACCCAGGCACAACCACGAGCCTTTCTAACATGAAGGCAACTATTGTCGCACACGCCTCTAATATTACCAACTATTTGGTTCAGACCGACTTTTTTAATGGTAAGCCCAATCCTAAGGGGCAGACTATGCACACGGTGAGTGGAAAGACCTTCTTGAAATCACAGGATATTAATTTAGACGAGTTTATTCAAACGGCACAACAACAACTTGCCACTACGACACAAATTACTGCTAACTCAAATGCTTCATCACTGCCTGATAATGCCATACCGGCCCTGGCCGCCGGTCAGGGCTATGGGGGTGGCACAATTGGTACAGCCGCACCCTATAATCCCCCTCCAACAATCCCTACGGGCCCGACCGAGGTGGAAAAGGCAATTTCTCCAGCCGAATTAGATTTTGCTGTTAATGGACTTAAAGGAAAATTGAATCCGGTAGACTTGCCTGTGATTGCCGCTAAGTACGGGTTTATTCATCGAGTGGAATACTTAGGCGGTTATCGTCAACAAACAGAACCGGGAGCTGTAGATCTTTTAATCGCATCCCCTCAATGGTTCCCTCTTACAAGTGGGGATATGGCCAGAATCCACGCCGGCGCTATTTTAATATGCCGGTTGGTAAAGAAACAAACGATTTTAGAAAATTTCAGTGCCTTGAAGGGCCCCATGTATAATCAATATTTTGTTATAAAACCAGACAATGTACAGTCTATTATGACGGCAACCAATCCTCGTACAAATCCCTCGGTACCGATTCCAGCCGTTCCGGCTGTAATGATGGACTCGTATACTCAAGATGGGATGGAAACGGGGGATTATGCCTCTAGTCCGGACCCCGAAGCCCCAGCTTCTACGCCGCTTCAATTTCCCAATTATGATCCGGAGACCATAGACGAAAAGGCTCTGATATCCAAAGAGGGAATCACCTCACATAACCTAGAACATCATCATAACTATGTTATTGATGAAAATGGAAATGGTTATGCAAAGGAGATGTGTCACCCACAACATCCTAATGTATGCCACAGCCATGTTATTAAAAATTATCAAGTGTTAGAAGGGGATAGTAAAAATATTGACGATGTAAATGGTGTTGCATCTCATAAACATACCATACAGACAGAAAATGGTGATTCAACCCTAGGAACAACATATTAGGCCAGTATTATGAGTAAAAAGAACCTATTAATTGATAAATTCTATATTTCGGGAATATCCAAGTCCCGCCGCGGCGTTCAGAGATATGCCGCGGACGCGTCTGATTTTGAAGGACATCCGTCGATGAAAAAGAAGTACGCACCATGGTCGCCGCTGGTTTATCCAGACCCGCTTAGAATGACCAGTGCGCGCTATTGGGGATTTAAAGAGGGTCTTAATCCACCCGACTATGGTAATTTTGGTTATCTCCGCAAAGTGGGCGCCGGTGATGATCACAATGAATCTGTGGCTAACCTAAACGCCGACAACACAGGATATGATAGCGCATACTACTTAGAATTTCCTGGACACACTCCGTATCCTCCCGAGGGACATCGATTTGATTCAAGGGTAGACTACCCAGGAGGCCATGGCAATTTATATTTTGGCCAACAGATTAAAAACAATGGTGGTTTAAATATTGCTTTCCTTCTTGGAGCGCCATATTCCGGAGGCCAATCACAAGCCAGCCCCGCTGTTAATCTTAGCGCGCTATATAAAGGGACTGTGACCGCAGACGGTGATGCTTGGGCTACCACTTCTCAACTGGTAAATTTATCTGAGCCGTCACTGACAAATCTTTTCTGGTCTGTTGATAACTGGAGTCCATATGTTGGCGGTACCGGGGAATTCCAAGGGATAATCAATACTGATACTTCACGAAATCTCTACTATGACCATGCCCACCAGATTTTAACTCCCTATTCAGCGGACTCTCAACTTTTAAAGTCTGGAGCCCCGGTGGGCTTAAAGATAGCTTCGGTAACGCCGTCGTATAATTATTTTTTCAAATCCTATGAAGAGGCTTTGGCTTCTGGATCGCACCCCGAGAGCGTTCTACCAAATGCATATGCTTTGTATCAAGCATTAGATTATAACCCGCAGACCGCAGATGCCGATGACAATCCACTTTCTCAGGCTATGTATCTTAAATATAAGGAAATACTGACTTTAAACAACTCTTTTGCTTCTCTTCCTGAATCGAGTGGAGGCATTGCAAGTATTGGTTATGGCCAAGAAGCCCCCGGCGACCCGCTTTATAAAAAAACTTACCTTCAGAAATATGCAATTAAATATCCCGACGCACAGTTAGGGTCTATAGCCGCCCTACAAAAGTATATTGGATTTTCCAAGGACCTCATGGAGAACGATTTTATTAGGTACGGCCTAAAGGATTATTTCCCATTCCAGATAGATGTGGAGTTTGATACATCTAGAATTTGGAACGGAGAGCCAAATAAATTTGCTACGATGCTTGAGTCAATATCAGGATCTTTTGATTTCTTTTTACAAAATATCATGATGGATGCCATTTCTGGTTCGGGCTATGCTATGAGTCCATGGACCTATATGGCAGAAGTACAGGATTTAGAAACAGGATATGAATACCACGGCTTCCCGTTAACCGAGAAGTGGGGCGAAAATCAAGGTCCACATGGCGGTCCGTGGGAAAATCACGGCGATTATGTTCTGAACATGAAAGACGTACGGTCCACTTTTGTTGAGGCCAATCGAAGACAGCCCCGGGGCCTAGAACTACCTATCTTGGGGCTCCCATATACCCAAAATGAATCTAGTTTGGTGGGCCAAACCAACTATACTGGGATTTGTATGGCAGATAACGCCGGCCAAAATTATTTACCTTCTGGTCTTTTTGTGGGTCAAAAGGTAATTTCTCAATGCACACCGGCAAATACTGGATTCCACGTGTGGAAAAACGCCAACGAACAGGGTACCCTCCAGATTACTAAAACAGATTTCACTCAGCTTGTAAGGAAATATACTGACTTTGTAAGAAATAATTCTCGCAGTTATGTTGATATGTTAAGGGGAGAGTTGGCTTATAACGAGATTATTGCTTTTAAAGTAGAAAAATATGTTGTTCCGGCCAACATGGAGCGTCCACCCACAGGAGTAGAGCCAGTACAAAGTTTTTATTTTCCAAACCTTACTGCACACAACAAGATAAAATATATGGACACACAAGTAAAATTTGGACAAAAATATCGATACAAAGTTTATGCCTATAACCTTGTTGTGGGGGACTCCTATACCTATGATAATGTGACGGTGGATCCGGACCCCACAAACCCCGGGGCTAGCTTTTTTGTGCACCAGTTCCCATCAGTACAAATTGTAGAAACTCCATACTATGAGTTTGAAAACGTAGAGGTACGTGATTATCCACCGGTGTTTCCAGACGTAGAGGTGGTACCGTATAGAGGAGTTGACAATAAAGTGCTGTTTCTGTTGAACACACAGGATGTAAAATATGCGTTTAGTCCAGAGAAATATATTATTAATGAGTCTGATTTGGAAGTATACCAAAAGCAAAGAGAGTTTCAAAACAAGCCCACAGGTTCAGGCGGCACAGGTCTTCCTATAGTTTTTGGTTCTGACGATCCAGAGGTTCAATTTGAGATTTTTAGGACCACCGAAAAACCAGACTCTTATACTGATTTTAGCGGCCTCCCCCTCGTTTCTTTGAAGGGAAGTATTCCCGACGGAGGAAGGTCGACAAGCGTAGCATATTTAGATACAATACTTCCCAATACTAAGTATTATTATACATTTAGGTGTATTGATTATCACGGAGGGATGTCTATTCCATCGCCAGTACACTCTACTGAGTTGGTCAGTGATAATGGGCGAATTTTCCCCATAACAGAGGTATTTCAGTTTAATGGCGCTTCTGTAAAACCGACCAAAACAACCATAAAAGAGGCCAAGAGATATCTTCAAATTGGTGCATCGATGCCCCAAGCACTAATTAATACTGGTTCTTTAAGTGATCCGAATACGGCCGGCCCTCTTGATCTAATTGGGGGTGGAAACCCGACGCCGGGAATGCTCTCAACACAGGATGAGGGAATTTGGTCGACAGATTCTGCTGAAAAACTATTTAAAATTAGGGTAACATCTAAACATACTGGTAAAAAGATCGATTTGAATATAACTTTTAAAGAAGAAGCAATTCTCAACCCATACAAAGAGGAATAAGTATGGGGAGTTATTTGATTTTAGAGACTAATTAAGTAAAAGGAACACAACTATGGCATTTTTAGACAATTCAGGCGACATCATTCTTGATGCGGTATTAACCGACCTAGGAAGAGAGAGGCTAGCCAAAGGAGACGGTAGTTTTAGAATTACCAAGTTTGCGCTAGCAGATGATGAGATTAACTATGGGCTCTACGACAAGGGTAACTTATCCGGTTCAGCTTACTATGATTTGCAAATTCTTCAGTCGCCCATATTAGAAGCTTTTACCAATAATGCCTCTTCTGTTAAATCTAAATTACTTTCGATTGCAAGAAAAGATCTTCTTTATTTGCCGGTTATTCAACTTTATTTGTCGGGACAATGGGCCCGCTTTGCAACCGCAAACGCTCACGTTGTTGAGGTCGACCAGGATACGGTTGATGCAATTCACGGTACCGCCGCGAGTTTTACGGCTGTTGGCGGTGTATTAAATGGTTATATTGTGGCCGATTCGGATAATAGTATCCGAGCAGACCAGGGACTTGACACTACACAGGTATCTCCGACGCTAGGCCTCGATCCCGACTTAGTTGAAACACAATATTTGGTTGAGATGGATAGTAGACTCGGTTCTATTTGGACTCCTGGCGGCAATAACGCAAATGCGACGGCTGCTAGCGTGAGTTTTCTCGACGACGATCAGATCGCAACGTACTACTTCACCTCACAAACAGATTCAGACTATATTACGTCACTACCAAACAGCACTACAGCGGCGACATCTATTCTGGGCCCCCGCGGCACCTCAATTAGATTCCGCCTCATGGCTTCAACTGCGCTTCGAACCAACGACTACTTCTTTACAACGTTAGGGAGCGCGGGAACAATTGCTATCGGGTCAATGGCAGCCGGTACCTATAGATTTATTGATACGATTATCTCCATTACCGGAGTAACAACTGGTTATAGAATTGATATACCGGTAAGATTTGTAAAGAAGAATAGCTAAAAGGAATAGGAAAACAAAATGGCCAGCACTTTCAAAACACTCTTAAATAACGATGTGGTATCGACCCGCAGCATGCTTCATGAGGCTATTCCTATCACGGGGACAATTGCTTCCGGTACGTACACTAACGGCGTCGGCGCAGAATACAATGTCAAAAATTATTCCCATGGCATGTTTCAGAGCGTATATGACTATCCTTATTTAAGTTCATCCGCTAATCATATTTTTGATTTAACGACGGGATACTCTTCTAATTCAGAATTCTCTGGTGCTACGAGCGTTCAGAACGCTAAAAAGATCAACATCTATAATGAGATGGCCCAGATCTTGGTGGGGTACGATGCAACGGGCTCAATCCGCGAGTTTGATCGCGACGGAGACTTGTCGGATGGTGACAAATTAACCTCTGTTGTGTTTCTTAACTTTAGTAGACTTCTTGCAAAAGATGAAATTAAGAAAGAAAGCTTTTCATTAACCTTTTTGACAGGTGGCGCCATTGCTGTTCCCACAGAGCCTCTTTTACTTCAAGACACAAACGCGTTAAACAGTTATAAGATCAACTCACCGGCCGGCGAATATGGGCTTCTTTATACAGGCTCAGCAGACGGTACCGGCCCAGCAGTGGCCAGTGCAACCGTACCATCAGGTTTGATATTTTATCAAGCTGGAATAGCCGTTGTTACGTCGTCCCTTTTTGATGGTGTATCGAGCTTTGGTGAGCTTGGAAAAGACCCCACTCCGAACTATATTGCAGCAGCAACGGGTTCTGAAATTAGTGGAGCGTGTAATGGTCTTCGAAATCGCCTCATGAATGTTTCTTTTAATAATACAACAGAATTGAACTCAACGATCTATTTCTGTCGTGTTAATAATAACGAATTTAATTATTCGAGTAATCCCACGTATTTGAGCGCAAGTCAGATCACCGTTAAGACGGAGCCAACCGACACATCGGTTTCGTATATTACAACAGTGGGTCTTTATTCCGCGGATAATGAACTGTTGGCGGTAGCTAAATTATCAGAGCCACTCAAGAAGACACCAGATAACGAGTTTACGCTACGAGTGCGCCTAGATTATTAATAGCTACCTAATTAACTTGGTAGGCTACAATGGCGTATAGATTCAAATTTGCTAATAATGACCTTTTTGTAAATCCGGTTATAACTTATCCCGAGTGTATATTTCAAATATATCAGGGGGTGGCCTACTATAATAACAATTTGGGCGAGAGCGGGTCATTCGTCACCAACGTCAATTGTACTCCGCGCGGATATATTTCCCTTTATGAGCAAAACATTGATCGTACGGGGTCTTCGGGAATGGATGCACTTCCCGGCGCTCTACCGATCTTTGAGCATGCCGTCAAAGAGGGTGTCGACCCCCGGACGCTTTATGCTGCCGGCGCCTTGAATCCCAAAACACAGCCGTTTATTGTTAAAGACGGCACTCGTATTGGTTTTGCCACCGTTTCTACCACAAACTTCAATAGCGACTCTGCGTTCGGGGAGGTTATGACAAATGAGTATCCTCTCAGCTCGTCAATATCAAAAGAATATTGGAGCGCAGCCACTCCTCGTCGACTTTCTTCTGTAATTTCAGAATCTGCTGGCGGAGGAGGATACGAAGTCGACTCATCAGGTTCAGTTTCTCACCTCTATTCTCTGGTGAATACAATGAATTACTATCAGACGGTGAGCCCACACTACGCCGTGTCTTCTTCTATAGTGGGAGGGCCCGCCGGGCGCGATTTGACAGCTTCAGCCGGCGCAGGGGCTGTAAATGTGGGATTAGTGTCTATTCCGTCCATCTTTTATGGCAAGACGATCAAAAAGGGCTCCGTAGACCTCCGCTATTACATTAGTGGGAGCCTTGTGGGTCAGCTTAAGGATTCGAACCAAAACGGCAACCTGATCCAAGTGGGGCCCCCTGGGAGCACTTACTCGGGTTCGATAGCTGGTGTGGTCTTATATACGGAAGGATTCATCGTTTTGACCGGAAGCTGGTCTTTGGACAATGCCCATGCCGAACTTTACAATGGTTCGTCGGATAAGCCTCGTTGGGTCTATTTCGCCGACTCTTTGTCAGGAAGCTCCGCACTCGCGGCGATGTCTTCTAGTTATTATCTGGGGTTTAAGGGTACTGAAATCATTCCGACATTAACGATGTTTGCGCATGCTCGCAAGAACGTGCTCAATCATTCAAACAATACTACTTTTACCGCCTATACTGAGGACTCTGTAATGAATAGCGGCGCCCTCGGATATCAGGAAAATAATCAATTAGACATTAAAAATGTGGTTAGTTCAGCTTATAATGATCCTACAGGGAGTTTCCAAAAAATAACATATATTTCGCAGATTGCCATATATGATGAAAATCAAAATGTTCTCGGGGTAGCAAAACTAGCAACTCCGGTCAAGAAGACAGAGGATCGCGATTTAACGTTTAAGTTAAAATTAGATATTTAATGACACGAGCAGATGTTGTTTTACAAATTTATAGATGTATTCGAGACGCGTTAACAGATATTAATTATACCGAACGCTCCGGAAACAAAGTAATATATTTTAAGGATGACAAAAAAGTAACAGTCTCTTTTCGAATAAAGATTGAGGACTCCCCGGTCCCAACAACTGAGGATGTTATGCCATGACAAAACCACACATTAATCGCCTTCGTCATATATATAAAACTATTACATGGCGCGCCGTGGGAACTTTAGATACAATACTTTTGGGATGGCTCGTTTCTGGAGATCCAAAAATAGGAGTAACGATTGGGTCAATTGAATTGGTAACTAAAATGATATTATATTATTTACACGAAAGAATGTGGTATAATATAGACTTTGGAGTGATAAGAAAATAATGTTTTTAGGATTAGATATTAGTACGAGTATTATAGGAGTTTCGTGTGTCGATGGAAATGGAGAAATAATATTTTGTGAGCACTGTGATTTACGGCGACGACATTGTCTTTTTGACAAAGTAGAACTGTTTAGGGAGTTCTTGAAAGATATTAAACACTTACAAACTGTCGTAAGAGAGGTGTGGGTAGAAGAGCCATTTATATTTTTTAAAGGGGGCGGTTCTAGCGGGAAAACAATGGCCACGCTGCAAAGATTTAACGGGATGGCTTCTCTAGCCGCTCGCGATATCTTTCAGATGGACCCACAATATATATCTGCCATGGCGGCTAGGAAGCTCAATGAGATAAAGATCCCTCGGGGAACTAAAGCAAAAGAACAGGTTTTAAAGTTTTTACTTGACACGGAGACCGACTTTAAGGTAGAATATACAAGACATGGAAATCCCAAACCCGGTTATTACGACCGGGCAGATAGCGTCATTATAGCAAGAGCGGCACACAATTTATGGAAGCAAAAAAACTCAACATCTTAAAGCAGATACTTGGTAACCCATATAAATCGCGCGATGAGTTTTTGTTTCACTGTCCATACTGCGAACACCATAAACGTAAATTCTCTGTTAATATAGAGAAAGACGTTTATAAATGTTGGGTATGCGACACGCGCGGGAGAAGTCTTAAGCGGCTTGTGAGGCGTTTTGGAACTTATAAACACAAACAAGAGTGGTCACAATTTGAAGCACAGATAGATTATTCTGTATTGGAAACTTTGTTTGATATACCCGTCCCAGAAAAGCAAATAGTAGAGTTGCCCCAGGAATTTGTTTCTTTGGCCAACAAAAATCTTCCCCCTACGGCATTTATGCCGCGTAAATATTTAAAGGATCGTGGACTAAGGCGCAAAGACATCATTTGGTGGAAAATAGGATTTTGTTCGTCTGGAGAGTATGAGAATAGAATTATAATTCCATCCTTCGATAAAGACGGTGATGTAAACTATTTTATAGCCAGAACATATACGAGGGACTTCCCTAAATATAAAAACCCAACGGCCAATAGGGATATTGTGTTTAACGAATTGTTTGTAGATTGGACTGCCGACTTAGTATTGGTAGAAGGAGTCTTTGATGCAATAACGGTAGGCCACAATGCAATTCCTTTATTGGGGTCTACGCTGAGAGAAGAATCGAAGTTGTTTCAAAAAATTGTACAGAACGACACACCGGTTTATTTGGCCCTAGACCCGGACGCTTATAGAAAATCACTAGAAATAGTAAAAAAACTCTTGACATATGACGTAGAAACTTATATGATTAAGGTAGCCCCCTATGCAGATGTGGGGGAGATGACTCCGGACCAGTTTATCGAGCAAAAGAAGACAGCAAAAAGGATGAACCTCGATGAATATATGATCTCCAGAACTCATAGTATTCAATAAAATTATGTATAAAATAGCCCACTGTGCCGATGTGCACATTAAAAATTTAAAGTATCACTGGGAATATAAAAAGATCTTCAGTCAAATGTATGAGACATTACGTGACGAAAAGGTTGATTATATCTATATTGGCGGCGATATCGCCCACACTAAGACTCAAATATCACCTGAATTCGTAGATATGTGTTCTAGTTTTCTTAGTAATTTAGCAGATATAGCCCCAACTTATGTCATTTTGGGGAACCATGACGGAAATCTACGCAATTCGTCTAGACAAGATGCCATTACACCCATTGTAGAGGCTTTAAGTCACCCAAATTTGCATCTATTAAAAGACGCAGGAGAACTGCACGTTAATGACGACTTGTGTTTTAACGTGTTGAGCGTTTTTGATGAAGATAATTGGGTAAGTCCCACAGATCCAGATAAGATTAACATTGCATTTTATCATGGATCAGTTTCCGGAGTGAGAACAGACATGGGGTGGATTATGGACCACGGAGACCATAACGTTTCTATCTTTGAGGGATTTGATTATGCTATGTTGGGGGATATCCACAAGACAAATCAAACACTTGATGAAGAGGGGCGCGTACGTTACTGCGGTTCTATCGTTCAGCAAAACCACGGTGAGACAAATGACAAGGGTTTTTTGATTTGGGACATTGAGGATAAGAATACTTTCTCTGTGAGACATATTTTGCTTTCTAATCCGAAGCCCTTCATAACAATCGAACTAACGCCGAAGGGGCGTATGCCAAAGGGTATTCGGATTCCCGGTACCGCACGACTTCGGCTGGTGTCTAATAACAACCTACCCCTTAATGTTATGAAGCGCGCCGTTGATATTGCAAAACATCGATTCAAACCCGAAAGTATTACGTTTTTAAATCGGGCCGCGGGTGAGAGGGGTTCAATTGATCTGAACGGTTCTTCGTTTTTGAAGGAAAATCTCCGCGACATAAGTGTGCAGGAAAGATTGATCAATGAATATTTAGAAGGCTTCGAAGTCAATGAAGACATGCTGCGGCGTGTTTACGATCTAAATCTAAAGTATAACAAAACGGCTGAAGAAAATGAAGATGTGGCGAGAAACATTAACTGGAATCTAAAGTCGTTTGAGTGGGAAAACTTATTTAACTATGGGCCCTCGAACAAGATTAATTTTCAAAACATCAACGGCATTGTGGGAATTTTTGGTAAGAATTATTCTGGGAAGTCCAGTATCATTGACGGCCTTTTATATACACTCTTTAATACTACCTCTAAAAACGAGAGGAAAAATCTTAACGTAATTAACCAAAATCAGGATAGTTGTCGAGGGAAGGTTGAGCTTACAATTGGTCCCAATTCTTATATTGTGGAGAGAACGTCAGAAAAGTATATCAAGCGGCTTAAGGGCGAAGAAACGTTAGAAGCAAAAACTGATTTAGAGTTTTATAAATATGACCCCATTACTGAAGAGACGACTAGTCTCAACGGAACAAGTCGTATGCAAACGGATACCGCTATTCGGAAGAACTTGGGCACCGTTGAGGATTTTTTATTAACCTCTATGTCCTCCCAGCTAGATTCTCTACAATTTATCAAAGAAGGTTCCACGCGTCGTAAAGAAATTCTAGCAAAGTTTCTCGACCTGGAAGTATTCGAAAAAAAATATAGGTATGCCAAGGATGACAGCGCCGATCTCAAGGCTCTCATCCGACGTTTTGAAAATAGGTCTTTTGACGAGGAAATAGATGAGGTAATAAAGGAAATATCTCTTAATACCTCTTCCCTAGAACACCAAAATGCTTTATGTGAAGCTATCAAAGAAGATACGGAGAAGAAAAACTCTCAGCTAGCGGAATTAAATGAATCCATTGAATCTATTCCAGAGGACATTATTGACATTTTGGATGTTAGGCTCAAAAAGGAAGAATTAAGAGATCTACTAGAAAGCGAAAAAGAAAAAAATGAAGAACACAAACACAGATTAGAAGAGATACAAGAAAATCTAGAGAGCCTCACAGCAGTGCTGTCAGATTATGATATTAATGAATTAAACGACGCCCAAAGGGTTATCGATGGAAAATCACAAGAACTCGATCGAATTGTATCAACAGCTAAACTTTTACAGAAGGATTATAAGAGTAAAAGTAATAAGCTACAACTTTTAGACGACGTTCCGTGTGGCGAACAATATCCGCGGTGTAAGTTTATTAAAGATGCCCACTCAGTTAAAAATGAAGTGCCTCGCCTGCGAGATGAAATATTAGATAAGTTAGGGGTAGCAAAAGAGATTAAGGAATATTTATCGTCCGTCGTCGCGACCAACGTTACTTCACAGCTTGGTCACTATAAGCGCGCTCTAGGTGCACAGGTCACTCTGATTGACCTTCAGAAGGATGTTCAATTATTATTTGAGCGCTCCCGCGGAGAAATACTCACATTGCAAAATGAGCTGACGTCTCTTGAAGGAGATATCATTGTTTACGAAGACAACAAAGAGGCAATTGAAAATTTTGAATGTTTCACCAAACAACGAAAAGCCATTCAGAAGCAGCTAAGCGCTCTAGAAAAGAATTCAGCAGAATGTAATGAGGGAATTTTAGAACTTTATAAGGTTAATGGCTCTCTAGAGCAGAAGTTGGAAAATCTTCGGACTCAAAAGAAAGAATATCAAGACTTCCAACAGGAGTATGCCGCTTATGATTTATATCTTCGATGTATGCATTCGAACGGTATCGCCTATGATATCATTAAAAAGCAGCTTCCGGTGATTAATGAGGAGGTGGCAAAGGTATTAGCCAATATAGTACACTTTGAGGTCTTTTTTGAAGACGACGGTAAACGATTGAATATTTTCATCAAGCATCCTAAGCACGAACCTAGACCACTAGAAATGGGTTCGGGCGCCGAGAAGACAATTGCGTCGATGGCTATTCGTTTGGCGCTGCTGTCGGTTTCGAGTCTCCCCAAGGGTGATATCTTTATTCTCGACGAGCCAGGAACTGCGCTCGATGCAGAGAACATGGAGGGATTTGTAAGGATATTGGAACTTATTAAATCTTACTTCAAAACTGTGGTGCTGATTTCTCATTTGGATAGTTTAAAGGATTGTGTCGACACACAAATTATGATCGAGAAGAATAAGAACTATGCGTCGGTACAGCTGTAAAGATCAAATGGATATTCTAGTCCAAATACCTGTTCAAAATAATATTTGATCACGTTCCACTTATTCTCGGTGGTTGCCGAATGCCAATGCATAGCGGTAAGGTTACATATATGGGCGATTTGTGCTCGTACGGCCGCTATGTCTTCTTCTAGCCACTCAAGTTGTTGTTCACTGGGGTCTGGTAGCTCAATACCTAAGTCGGCCGCTATAATATAGAGAATATACCAATTGTTGCTATCGAAGGCTTTTTTAGCTTTTTTGAATATTTTAGTTTTTCTGGTGATTTCTTCTTTTGAATAGCCTCGCGCTACTAATTTATCTGGATGTGTGGCTGCAGCAATTTTGCGAAAGAGAGCTTTTAACTCGTCCGTTTTTGTTTTTTCCTTGGGGAGTTTTTCTTCCGGTTCTTCCTCTGATTCTATGTCGGTAGTAGTTAGCGCTCCCTCTTCTATACTCGGGACATCAGAGTCTTCTTCCTCTTCTGTTTCTTCGGCGATCTCGCGATCTGATTTCCAGATCTTTTCAGGTTCCTCTGGGAGAAGAGAAATTAATCTTTTAATCTCCTCTTTAAATGAGACAATGATATCGGTAGAAAGCTCTTCATGATATTCTAAGTCGGCATGTACAAACTCGGCCAGCTTAATAGTTTTCTTGAATTTGAATTTAAGTTTAGACACCGTTTCTCCTCGCCAACTAATTAGAGTGAAGGGAGTCTATATTATGAGACATTTATTAGATAAAGGATTAAACAAGATTATTTCACGGAAGTTGATGACTTGGGTGACAGCAACCTGCTTATTGGGGTTTGCTGATTTAGCATCCTCCGACTGGACTATGATCACGGTTGTTTATATTGGTACGCAGGGAGTTGTTGATACCGTTGCGCGCCTAAAAGGAGTTAAATAGTGAAGTGGTTAATATTTAAAAACAGAGCGAAGAAGGCGATATTGTGGTTTAAGCATCACTGGTATTTTCCTCTTATATTTTCGGCGCTTTTGTTAGGAGTGGTTGTTTGGATTGTTACGAGGAATTCTATGTATGTGGGGCTTTTGACAGATATTTTAGAAAACTCCACCAAAGCCCATAGGGAAGAGGTTGACAAGCTGAATGAGATACACAACCGATCAACAGCCGAACGCGCAAAGATCTTAAGCGAATACAATAAAAATATTGAGAAACTGGAGAAAGAATATGCCGACAAGGGCGAAGAGTTAGACTCTAAGAAGAAGAAAGAAATTAAAAAACTTGTTGAAGAAGGTTATAATGATCCTGATATCCTCTCTAGAGAGTTAGCAAAGTTATATGGACTTGAATATGGTTAAGAAAATAATGGCATTATGGCTCGTGGGAACATTGGCCTTTCCGCCTGTTGCCTTCGCCGAAGACGAGGAGGAAACTCCAACTTATGACATTATTTCACTTAAGGCGGGCGAACCTGCGCCCTTTGATGGGGTTCTCTTAAGTTCTGCTGCAGCAGCAAAGGTCGCCGTGGATAAAAAATTTGAAGATGCTGAATGTGACCTCCGCGTGGGTTATGAGTTACATGTACAGGAGCAGCGCTTCACCCTTCAACTAGAGCTTAAAGATGTTGAGATTCATTCATGGAAAGACAAGTATGAGTCTATGATGATCCTTAAGGTAGCAGAGAATGAAAGACTTCAGGAGTTGGTCCTTCAACAGAAACCCGGCAAAGATCCGTTTTTGGTGGCCTTGGGGTTTGGGATCGGTACTCTTACTTCGTTGGGGATCTTTGCATTGTCAACGGAGATTGTGAAGTGAGTATCCCTGAGGTTTCGTCGAGAAATCGTTTATTACAGTTTCTTAAAAGGTACTTCTCGCCGGTGTCGTTTAGTGCGACGATGACTTCCAATCAAACGATATCTCACGATACGTATACTACGATGGCATGCGACACCGAGACAATAACCGGGATTGGGTACGATACAAGTACGTATACATTTACAGCGCCGTACAGCGGCATATATTATTTTTATGCGAGCGCGCTCTGGTTGAATATGGCAGACACCAATGACAGTGTGATAATTGGGCTGCTTAAGAATAGTGGCTTAAGCAGCGAACAGCAATATCTGATGGCGGCGTGGAGTGAGGTCCCGGAAACCAATGCGGACTATACAACACAGGGGTCTTTAATGCTCACTCTCGATGCGAACGATACCGTGGAGGCACAGGTGCGCTATTATAATTCTGCGGTTGCAACAGAACAAATTTTTGGGAACAGCGACACTCAATATCAATACACGCGCTTTTGTGGCTACAAGATTTAGAAACAAATGACCGGCAAAGACCCCAATTACATACCCAAACTGGAGAAAGCTATTTCACAGAAATATGGGAAAGAAACTATAGTTAATCCCCGGCAGTTTTGGGACGAGGAAAAAGAGCAGGAATACATTAAACAATCCAAAGAATTAAACTTAAAAATACAAAACTTGCAAGAGCGCAGCGAGAAAGTAGAACAAGACGGATTTTTAATAAATAAAAAACTACTTACTAGAGATCATAATAGGACTTGTCCTGTTTGTGATAGGTACTCATTTAATGTCCGCGACGGACTTTATATGAATAAATACGACTGTTGTCGGCTTTGTTATATAAAATGGGTAGAGGCTAGAGAGGAAAGATGGTCGTCAGGTTGGCGACCCACTAAGGAGACAAACAATGGCGACGACACTTGAAATTATCCGCGGAATTGCACAGGCCGCTGCGAATGCTTATGACGGCACACACGTGGATAGTTATAACGCAGACGGCAAAGGTAAAAAAGTTGGGCTGAAGAGAGAGGAGGGCCACCCTATTAATGACCGACGCGTCATCGATGGTTTTAAGGTTAAGTTTAGTGGTCCTATTTTGACAGTAGTATACCAGTCAGAGATTCGTTTAAAGGATGTGGCACAGAACGGGTTTGAAAATGAGATAGTTGGTATGATAGCTAAAATTGCTTCTTTCCTTAAAAAAGAATACAAGTCGGTTACTGGTAATAAGCTCACGTTGACAAAGGTTGGCGAACCGCGGATCTTGGTTCAGAAAACATCTAACTACCGTTCAGATGTACAAGCACAATGCGATTATAAAATTGGTGGCCTTAAAGATATAGAGGAAATTTTAGAACCATCGGAAGACCGATTAGACGCAGCTGTACGAAAATTTCTTGCGCTTAAGCCTAATAAAAGGCCATCCAATGACACTCGGAAAAAGTAAGTTCGCGACATGGGATACGCCCCCACCAAGCAGGAGATTTTAAAAGAAATAGTTAAAGCCGGAAAAGATCCGGTCTATTTCACCACTAGTTACTGTCGTATTTCTCACCCTCAAAAGGGGCTAGTTCCATTTAAGGCTTACGATTATCAACAGCAACTTCTAAATGATTTTAACGACTATCGCTTCAACGTAATACTTAAAGCTCGCCAGCTTGGGATATCTACTATCACGGCCGCTTATATTAGTTGGCTGATGTTATTTCATCGCGACAAAAACATCTTAGTGGTGGCCACCAAGCTGCAAACCGCCACCAACTTGGTGAGAAAAGTCAAGAAGATTATGAAAAATCTTCCAGAGTGGATGCAGCTATCTCCCATCGAAGTCGATAACAGAACTTCATTTGAATTAAAGAATGGATCTCAGATCAAAGCTGCCTCTACTTCGGGCGATGTGGGTCGTTCTGAGGCTTTGTCGCTATTGGTTATTGACGAGGCTGCTCACGTTGAGCGCTTGGAAGAACTTTGGACTGCTCTTTATCCCACGTTGTCAACCGGTGGCCGCTGTATTGCTTTGTCAACCCCCAATGGAGTTGGTAATTGGTTTCATAAAACTTGTGTGGGGGCAGAGTCGGGAACAACACCTTTTAATATAACTACACTGCTCTGGGATGTACACCCCGATAGAGACCCCGCGTGGTTTGAAAAAGAAACCACGAATATGTCAAAGCGCCAAATTGCGCAAGAGCTAGAGTGTAACTTTAATGTTTCAGGTGAGACAGTTATTCACCCGGATGACCTTCAATGGTACCTTGAAACCGTTGTAGAACCAAAGTATCGTACTGGGTTTGATAGGAATTATTGGATTTGGGAAGAATGTAAAGATGGTGAAACTTATATGATCGCCGCAGACGTCGCTCGTGGTGACGGCGCAGATAATTCTGCATTTCATGTGTTTAAGTTGAACACCCTAGAGGTGGTCGCTGAATATATTGGGAAGCCAAATCCAGATGACTATGCGGATATTCTTTTAAGCGCTGCAAAAGAGTATGGGAATTGTATGGTGGTGGTTGAAAATAATAATATTGGCTACGCTGTTCTTAAAAAGATGAAAGATACCGGATATAATAACTTATATCATTGTACGAAAGGTAGTAATGAATTCGTTGATCCAGTGACAGCACAGTGGCAAACAAACGTAATTCCCGGTTTTACTACTTCCATAAAGACACGACCACTAGTGATATCAAAGATGGAAGAGTTTATGAGAAACAAACTAATTAAGATTAACTCTAGTCGCCTGTTATCAGAGATGAAAACGTTTATTTGGCATCACGGCAAACCTCAAGCGATGAGGTCGTACAACGATGATTTGGTGATGTCATTTGCGATTGGCTGTTGGGTGAGAGATATGGTATTGGTAGAAAATCAACGATCTTTAGAATATGATAAGCAGTTTTTATCGGCTATGTCGACTGAAAGTACGAAGCTGTCTACTACTATTCCCGGAATGCTAGGTCACCGGCGATCGCAGAAAGAAAATCAGCAAGAAAAAGCAAAAGAGTTTAATGAACAATATATGAGCATTATTAAAGGATAAAATAAATGGCGCCTAATGATAAAAACAAAGTAACAAAGCGTAATAACCCACGCAATCCGGCATCTCCTCTATTTAAGAGACTGACGCGGATTTTTTCTGGACCCCTCGTCAACTATCGCGCTCAAGTAACGCGCGCAGACAGACGAACCGGGCTAGATAAATATAGCACTCGCTTTAAGAGTTTAAGTGGCCAGCAGTTTAAGGTCACTCAGGACAATCTTTCACGTAATTATAATTTATTAACATCGCATGCGATGCGAAATCAGAATCGCAGCGAGAGATATATTGACTTTGATCAGATGGAATACATGCCAGAGATAGCATCTGCTATGGATATTTATGCTGATGAAATGACAACCTCAAACGACTATAATCCACTCCTCAACATTGATACTAAAAATGATGAAATCAAGTCAATTTTAGAGTCTCTCTTTTATGACATGTTAAACATTGAATTTAACTGTTTTGGCTGGGCGCGCACAATGTGCAAGTACGGCGACTTCTTTTTGTACCTAGATATTGATGAAACCATGGGTGTAAAAAGCGTCATCGGTCTCCCCCCTAATGAGGTAGAGAGGCTAGAGGGCCAAGATCCAACAAATCCCAATTATGTACAATATCAGTGGAACAGTGCCGGTATGACGTTTGAAAACTGGCAGGTAGCTCACTTCAGAATTCTCGGAAATGACAAATATTCACCATATGGTACCTCCGTCCTCGACCCTGCGCGCCGTATCTGGCGCCAGCTAGTTTTGATAGAAGATGCGATGCTTGCATATCGTGTGGTTCGTGCGCCAGAGCGTAGAGTTTTTAAGATTGATGTGGGGAACATTGCTCCGCAGGACATTGAACAGTATATGGAAAAAGTTAAGACTTCAATGAAACGAAACCAGCTTGTTAATGAGACAACAGGCCGTGTGGACTTAAGATATAACCCACTCTCAGTAGAAGAGGACTACTTTATTCCTGTGCGCGGCGGAGTGGGTTCTGAAATCACTACGTTGCCCGGCGCCGCCAGCCTAAACGATATTGATGATGTAAAATATATTCGTGATAAACTGTTCTCGGCTATCAAAATTCCACAATCTTATCTTTCCATGGGCGAAGGCGCCGAGGAGGATAAAACCACTTTGGCTCAGAAGGACATTCGGTTCGCGCGCACTATTCAGAGGTTGCAGCGCTCTCTAATGTCCGAGTTAGAAAAGATTGCCGTTGTTCACTTGTATACTTTGGGCTTCCGCGCCAATGATTTGGTTTCATTTAAGTTGTCTTTGAACAACCCGTCGAAGTTGGCTGAACTACAAGAGTTAGAACAGTGGAGAACAAAGATGGATGTGGCAAATACTGCCACCGAGGGAATGTTTAGTAAGCGCTGGATATCCAAAAATATCTTTAGCATGTCCGATGAGGAGTTCCTGAGAAACCAACGCGAAGCTTATTATGATCGAGCCTATCAGGCTAGCCTAGAAGCTGTCAGCGAGCAAGCTGCGCAAGAAGCAGCCGGAGGGGGTCTTATGGGGGGTCCCACACCCGAAGGAATGGAGGGTGAACCCCTCCCGGAAGAGGGACTTCCGCCTGAAGGAGAGGGTGCACCACCGGCCGAAGGTGAAGCGCCGGCTGGCGAAGAGGGTGATGAGTCAAGTCTTTTGGCCGCACCCCCAGCACGACGGGATGATGGTTCTAGAGATAACACCTATAAGAATTATACTACCACCACCCGGGACTCGAAAGAGAAGAGGTACCGCCCCAAGCGCGTCGACGACCGCGAGGGAAAAGGTCCTATGACGCGACACTTTAGAAGTGAAGCTCGCCCTTTCAAGAGTTCTGCTACGCGTGATCTTTTTAAAGGGATTAATAAACTTTATGAGAGAGAAGACTCTATTTATAATAACGACGAGATTAAACTATTAGAAAATACTAGTGCCATTCGTAGACTAATTACTGAATTAGAGACAAAAGATTTGGAGGCTCCTTCCGGTGAAAGTGAAACATAACAAAAAAAGAAACACAGCCTTTTTATATGAAGTCTTGGTCCGAGAGCTGGCTAAAACAATTATAGAAAAGGATGCATCTAAACGAGATACATTGCTGGATATCGTAAAAGAGGGGTTTGCCGAAGAAGAGGTGCTAGGCCAGGAATTGGGCCTCTATCAAACACTTTTGGAAACAAAAGGGGTGGCTGGAATTGTTGCCGAAAAGATTCTTTTAGAAACGAAGAGTGCTTTCGGCCGAATAAGTCCAAATAACCGCTTCAGCGCCCAAAGCAAGATCATTACCAGAATTAATAAAGAGTTGCCGGCCAACGTGTGGAACAATTTTATTCCTAACTATAAATCACTTGCGACCATTTCGGCAATTTTTAATGATAAGACACCCATTAAGCAGAAGGTTTTATTTGAGGATTCCATTATTAAGAATATGTCCGCGGAGGCCTCGGTTCAAGAAGAAAAGCTAGAGCCCATTGATAATATCGTATATCGCACCTTTGTAGAAAAGTTTAATAATGAGTATAAAGATCTCCTTGATGAACAAAAAAAGCTTTTGGGGGTATATGTCTCTTCCTTCCACAATAACGGCCTTGAGCTTAAGGTTTATTTAAATGAAGAAATAGGCCGCTTGAAAACAACTTTGGAAAAATCTTTGACAATAACAGAAATAGTTGATGATTCGACAATGACAGAAAAAACCCAAAAGGTTTTGACCCTCTTGGAGTCATTTAGTAGGTCCGAACCAACCGATAAAATGGTTAAGTCAATTTTACAGATTCAACCCCTCGTTAAAGAGGTCGAATCAAATGATTAGTATTGAAGTTGGGGGCCCACAAACCAGTGTTGAGCTTAAAGCGCGCAAAACTCTCGATGGCAACCTTTTAATTATGGACCACGAGGATATTGATATTGTGGTCCTCCCTCTGCAAAATAAGATTTTATCTTTTCCCAAAGAAGCCAGTATTGATGATACCTATAATACGCAGAATCGGCTGTTTGATTATCTGGCTCTCCGCGGAATCGTGAGTAAAGAAACAGTAAGAGGGGGAAACATATTTAACTCCTTGGAGGGGACGCTTCCTGAATCAACAGTGGCCAACGCCCTGCAGGCGGCAGTTTATTCCATCTCTGAGTTTCTTACTTTAGAGGCTGAGTCGATGGCCGCGGCTGATCAATACGAAAAAGACGTTGAAAAGAGTTATTTTTCTCCATCAGACCAAGAGTCTACAGAACTAGGGGAGGTCCCCCAGACCGCCGAAAAGGGTGCGATGCGACCAGGATATTATTATATTCCATTAAGATACAGGTACTAGGTGGACTCTCATTTTATAATGTGGCCCGTTCTAGAGAGCCTCATAATGTTTGTGCTCTGTGCTTATGGGCTCACGCAGCTTCTTTGTTTTTCAAAGATTTTAGATAAAATAAGACCCAAACATTATTTCTTTTCCTGTCCGATGTGCATCGGATTTTGGGTTGGCGTATTTCTATGGGGCGTTAATCATCATACGGAACTATTTATGTTTGACCACAGGAGCCTTCTTACGGGGTTTTTGTTGGGATGCTTGAGTTCAGGTACTTCATATATTTTAAATGTGATTATCTGTGACGATGGAATACAACTAGGAAGAGGAGATCGTCATGAGTAAATGGATGTTACAACCGGTTCGACGCTGCTGTAAAGGCAGTTGACTATTTAAGAGGATAATAAAATGGCACGCAGAAAAAACGTAAAAAGAATAGACCCGAGATACTTCTTGGACGAGACGGTGAATCGTGGTGATGCTCCGACATTACAAGAAGACAGGGGCGACCACATCCGCGGAATCGGAGAGAAAATTGAGCGCCTGGAAGATGAGATAGGAAGAGCTGAAGCCTCTTTGGAGGAGGCAGAAAGGTTAGCCACAGACCCATCGAGTGAGGAATTAACCTTTCAAAATTTGATGGACCTGAGAACGCGCCCTGAGTATTACGAGACACAACTACGCATTGGCAGGATGCGAGAGAAGATTGGACTTTTGGGGCAACAGGGGGCTCAACTTGAACTTGGAGCCGGCGGGCCTACAGGACCAGTCGGACAACTAGCGAGACCGGACTATTAACAATGGCACAGTTACTACGAGAATATTATGAACTATGTGAAGGGGGGGTTTGTCAAGACCTTCTGACCGAAGCGGAGAAGCAATTCGTTCGCGACGGTGGTATGATGCTTTCGGGCAAACTGCAAGAGGCTGATACTGAAAACGGTAATGGTCGACAATATCCGCGCGCAATTCTTGAGCGAGAGGTCAAAAAGTATAAAAAAGCGATTGAAGAGAATCGTGCTTGTGGTGAACTAGACCATCCTGATGATTCAGTTATTAATTTGAAAAACGTATCGCATGCTATAAGTGATATCTGGATGGATGGGAACACAGTGATGGGGAAATGTCGCGTCCTAGATACTCCTTCGGGAAATATCCTCAAGGCTTTGGTTAATGCTGGTGTAAAAATTGGCATCTCGTCCCGCGGCCTGGGGTCTGTTACTGAGAGTCTCGGAAAAACCATAGTTGAGGATGACTTTCAGCTAATTTGTTTTGACGTAGTGTCTGAGCCGTCAACACCCGGCGCCTTTATGATGAAAGAGGACCGTCGAGCCATAAACGAAGGCAACACGAAGAAGAACCGAATCACCAAAGCATTAAATGAAATTCTTGAGGGCTAAATGAAAAAATCACAGCTAAAACAGGTGCTTAAACCTCTTATTAAAGAATGCATAAAGGAGGTGATGTTTGAAGATGGCGTCCTTTCGGGAGTTATAACAGAGGTTGCGCGTGGCTTGAGTTCAGCGCCTACCGTTGAGGGCCCCTCATTGGTTGAACGGACGTCTCCGGATGAAAGCTTTAGTGCAATGCGTAAAGAATCATTGCAGCAACAACGGGCTCAAGTCAATGAGCACAAAAAACAACTTTTGGATGCAATTGGAAGAGACGCATATAATGGGGTCAATCTTTTTGAGGGCACTGCGCCTCTCGCCGGCGGGGCCCCGGCCCCTGGTGCGCCACCGGCCTCCCAAGGTCCAATGAGTGGTGTGGCAGCAAGTGACCCCGGTGTTGACATAAGCAATCTTTTTGGTAGTGTCGGAGGAAATTGGCAAGCACATCTTAAGGCTGAGAAATAGAGGCTTT
>Ga0080013_1001750_pt1 | contig 27681 bp, 11 predicted proteins | sample ETNvirenome_6_85_FD_69236 | JGI IMG/M metagenome (GOLD analysis project Ga0080013, IMG submission 69236) | Marine viral communities from the Pacific Ocean - ETNP_6_85 (SPADES assembly) (version 2) | ecosystem: Environmental > Aquatic > Marine > Oceanic | place: Pacific Ocean | collected 2013-06-19 | reverse complement strand
CAAATGGCGCAGCAGCAACATCAATATAACATGCAATTAGAAGCTGCGAGAATTGCAAAAGATGAAGCAAAAGAAGAAATGATTGAAGAAAGAAAAGACAAAAGAACAAGAATACAAGGTACTCAACAAAGTCAAATGATATCACAAAGAACTAATGATAGTGCTCCAGTAGACTTTGAATCAGGGGTTGGTGCAGGTCAAATGGGGTTTTCGCCAGATGATTTTGTAGCTACCTAAAATTAATAATTATTATATTATATTATGTCAGAAGAAGTAAAACAAGAAGGGGAATTTAAGGTTAAGAAAAAACCTGGTCGTCCTAAAAAATTAACAAAAACTAAAAGTGAAACTACTATTAAAGTAGATTTAGCTGAAAAACCTACACAAGATGCCATTCCAGAGCCAGAGACAGAAAGGGTTGTGTTACCGCCTGATGGCGAGAAGAAAGAAACAGGGGAAGAAAGTAACGTGGAATTGCCACCTGTGGGAGAAACACACACCGAAGAACAAACCTCTTCCGCAGAGAGTGAAAAAGAAAAAGTAATTGAAGAAATTATAGAAAACAAAGAACCGGTTGAAAAAGAAGATTCTCCTGCTCCGGTTGAACCAGTTGCTCAACTACCGGAAAATATAGATAGTTTAGTAAAATTTATGAAAGAAACCGGAGGCAGTGTAGAAGACTATGTTAATTTAAATAAAGATTATACTACTCTTAAAGATAATGTAGTATTAAGAGAATATTATAACAAAACTAAACCTCATTTAGATCCTGAAGAAATTGAATTTATATTAGATGATAAATTTACTTGGAATAATGATGAGGAAAGTGAGCGAGATATTAAAAAGAAAAAACTCGCATATAAAGAAGAAATTGCAAAAGCCCGTACCTACTTAGAAGAGTCTAAAAGTGATTATTATAAAGAAATCAAGTTGAATAGTAATATCACACCAGAACATCAAGCAGCTATGGATTTTTGGAATGCGTACAAACAGAACCAGCAAGAACAAACGGATAAACATAAACATTTTAAATCTGATACTGTTAAGTTTTTTAAAGGAGATTTTGAAGGATTCAATTTCGACGTTGGAGACAAAACATTTAGATATAAATTACATAATCCTAATGAAACTGCTGATCGCCAATCTGATTTACGATCCATTTTTAAGAAGTTCTTAAATGATAAAGGAGAAGTAATAGATTATTCTGGCTATCATAAAGCAATTTATGCTGCTAATAATACAGATACTTTAGCAAAACATTTTTATGAGCAAGGTAAAGCCGATGCTACTAAAGATATTATTGCAAAATCTAAAAATATACAAGATGGGAAACCTCGTGCCACTGCTGGTGGTGATGTATTTATTAATGGATTAAAAGTACGAGCAATTACTGGCGCTGATGGTTCAAAATTAAAAATCAAAAAAAGAACATAACTTAAAAACAATTAATTATGGCGTTAAATCCTGCGTTGGGTCCAAATTTGGAGCCGGCTCAAAAGCGAATGGCATTAACAACAAACTATCTGTCTTTTACAGATGGTGATAATGACTTCGCACAGCAATATCTACCAGAGCTGTATGAACAAGAGGTAGAAAGATATGGTAATAGAACAATTGCCGGATTCTTAAGAATGGTCGGGGCAGAAATGCCTATGACATCTGATCAAGTAGTTTGGTCAGAACAAAATAGACTACACGTAGCTTACGAAACGTGTGAGGTTATCGATGATGACACAATTAGAGTAACAATTGATCCTGATGTTTCCGCTGCTGGTGGAACAGTTGGTAATAAAGAATGTGCTATTAAAATAAACAATACTTTAGTTGTTTATGGAAATGGTACTACAGGTGCTGGACAAGGCGAAACTATGAAAGTTTTGGTAACTGCAGCTCCTGACAATTATCAAGGTGGTGGAGCCGCTGTGGATAGAACATGTGACGTAACAGTTGCTTGTTATACTGCATCTGGTTTAACTACTTCTGCTGCACCTACAGCTGGTGTATTTGATGGATCAGGTTCATCTGGAGGTCTTAACTCAGCAGTAGCTGTATTTGTATACGGTTCTGAATGGGTGAAAGGTTCTAATACTGATGCTTTGCAATCTATCGAACCAGATTTCACTCAGTATAGTAATTCTCCAATAATTATAAGAGATAAGTTTGAGATCAATGGATCTGATACTGCTCAAATTGGTTGGGTTGAAGTTGCTACTGAAGACGGAACATCTGGATTCTTATGGTATTTAAAATCTGAATCTGAAACAAGATTAAGATTTGAAGACTATATGGAGATGGCTATGGTTGAAGGTGAACTAGCAACTGCTGGTTTAGGTGGAGACTCTGTTGGAGCAATTGCTCTAGGTAATCCTTCTATGACTGGTAACAAAGGTACACAAGGTTTATTCGCTGCGATTTCTGAGCGTGGACATGAATACCAAAACTTTGCTGGTACTGGTGGTGGTAATGCTGCTTTAACTGACTTTGATGATATCTTAGCTCAGTTAGACTTTGAAGGTGCTATTGAAGAAAATATGATTTTCTGTAATAGATCTTTAGCTTTAAGCATTGACAACATGGTTGCTAATGTAAATGGTTCAGCACAAAGCGCTAATAATGGTGCTTCTTATGGATTATTCGAGAATGATTCTAATATGGCGTTAAACTTCGGTTTTGATGGCTTTAGAAGAGGTTCTTATGACTTTTATAAAACAGATTGGAAATATCTTAATGATGCTTCCACTCGTGGTTTAGCAAAAGACATCGAAGGAGTATTAGTTCCAGCTGGAACTTCTACAGTGTACGATCAAATGTTAGGTTCTAACATAAGACGTCCATTCTTACACGTAAGATATAGAGCTTCAGAAGCCGATGACAGAAGATTAAAATCTTGGGTCACTGGTTCTGTAGGCGGAGCTTACACCTCATCTTTAGATGCTATGGAAGTACACTTCCTATCTGAAAGATGTTTAGTTACTCAAGCAGCAAATAACTTTATATTATTTACTACTTGATAAATATCAATTTACTAGGGTGCTTCGGCACTCTAGTTTTTTTATCTAATTATATTATATTATGGAAACAACTCAAACAGTAGATAAATGGGAGATAAAAGACCGTTTATATACTTTAAACAATAAAAAACCATTAACTTTAAGATTAAGTTCTAGACATAGTGCGAGATCTCCTTTATTATATTTTGATGAAGAAAATGGAGAACAACGAGAATTACGATATGCAACTAACATGTCTTCTCCTTTTGTAGATGAACAAAATGGAACAGCTACATTAGGACATATTGTTTTTCAATCTGGAAGATTGTTTGTTCCTAAAGAACAACAAAATTTACAGAAAATGCTATCTCTATATCATCCTAAACGTAATAAAGAATATAAAGAATTCAAACCTCAAGTAATGGCTGAATATGACATTAGTTATATTGAACTAGAAATAGAAGCATTGAATTTAGCTAGACATTTAGATATTGAACACGCTGAAGCTATTATGAGAGTAGAAGAAGGTTCTAGAGTTAATAAGATGAGTTCTAAGGAGATTAAAAGAGATTTATTAGTGTTTGCAAAAAGAAAACCTAAACTTTTCTTAGATTTAGTCTCTGACGAAAATGTACAATTAAGAAACATAGCAGTAAAAGCTGTAGAAAGTAGAATTATTAAATTATCGAAAGATAATAGAACATTCAACTGGGCAAGTAATGGAAGGAAATTAATGACAATTCCCTTTGATGAACACCCCTACTCTGCCTTAGCAGCTTGGTTTCAAACTGATGAAGGATTAGAAGTATATAAATCTATACAGAAAAAACTTCCTTAATCTGTGACTATAATAAAGGCGGCCTTAGCGCCGCTTTTTTTTAAACAATACTTATGGCAATAAATGTAAATACAGTGTATCAAACCGTTCTTTATATCCTTAATAAAGAACAAAGAGGGTATATGACTCCTGATGAGTTTAATCATTTCGCTCAACAAGTTCAATTAGAGATTTTCGAAAAATACACGGAAGATTTGAACCTACAAGGAAGAGTACCTCAAACAGAAATAGATTATGCAAATCGAATAAAAAATACACAAGAGAAATTATCTCATTTTAAATCTACATTTGCCCCTCAATATGTTAACACTGGAGATCCTACTACTTCGTTTTTCACTACTCCTTCCAATTTATATAGAATAGGAAATGTCACTTTTCGTGATTTCATGGCAAATCCCGCCGCTCCTTCTACTTTTAATTTTATTAATGATTATATTGAAGTTCAACCTTTAGATCGTCATGAATTTAATTTAATCTCCCGTTCTAAACTAACTACTCCAACACGAAAATTTCCTTGTTATTTATTAGAAAGTAATAATATATTTATAAAACCTCTTGATATTAATGCCGGTACAACAAGTGAGGGTAATGGATCTATATTAGTAGATTATATTAGAACTCCTTTACCACCAGTTTGGGGTTATTACGTAGGAAGTCAAGGACAATATATATATGCTACAAATTATGTTCCGCCTGGTAGTAATTTAATTCCGTCTACGGGTTCAGTAAACTTTGAATTAGATGTATCTGAGCAATCGGAAGTTATAATACGAATATTACAATATGCTGGAATTGCGATTAGAGATCCTCAAATAGTGCAAATAGCCACTCAAAAAGTTGAATCAGACGAAATAATGGAAAAACAATAAAACATGGGATTATTAACAGAAACTAACGCGCAGTACTATTCAGGACAACAAAGTTTTACAATAATAGATAATGGAAGTGGAGGATCACAAACGGTGTTTGACGTTACGTTTGATACTCCTCTAATAAGTGCTTTTGATATTAACGGAAATAGAATTGCAGGAAATTCTAATTATACAATTTATATTATAAATCCTTCTCAAGGAACTCCTACTGCTTTACCTGAGACATGGTCTTATATTTCAGGTCCTAATGGTTCTCAAGTAACCTGTCCTCCATTATCTGTATCTGGCGTAACTGCAGGTCAAATATTAATACAATTACAAACATATGCCGTTCAAGATAATTATGGAAGTTATGAATATATTACATTAAATGATGTAATTGATAATTTTTTAGTAGGTTATGTTGGTCCTGATAACATTATTCCTAGCGTAGATAGGAGTAAAGTTTTATTTTATGCAAAAAGAGGATTACAAGAATTTAGTTATGATACTTTAAAAAGTGTAAAATCTCAAGAATTAAATATTCCTCCTAGTTTATCATTACCCATTCCCCAAGATTATGTTAATTATGTAAAATTAGCATGGATAGATCAAGGTGGAGTAGAAAGAATAATTTATCCTACTACTTTAACTTCTAATCCACAAAGTCTTCCTTTACAAGACAATAGTGGAATTCCTTTGCAAGACATGTATGGAGAAAATATTGATGCTTCTCAATCTATTGAAGAAACGAGATGGGCAAGTCAACATTGGGATTGGACCTCTAATTGGCAAAGTTATCCTTGGGGAGATTATTGGGGATATTACCCTAGTTTAAATTGGTATGGTAGAATGTATGGTTTGTCTCCACAAACTGCGCAAAAAAACGGGTGGTTTACTATAAATGAACGCACGGGTACATTTTCTTTTAGCAGCGATTTAGCAGGAATATTAATTAATTTACATTATATATCAGATGGATTAGCCGTAGATGCAGATACTAAAATTCCTAAAATGATTGAAGAAGCTATGTACATGCATATTGCTTATAGTATCTTAGCTTTGAGACGAGGAATTCCAGAATATATAATTCAACGATTTAAGAAAGATAGAAGTTCTACGTTGAGAAATGCTAAAATAAGATTACAAAATATTAAATTAGAAGAATTTACTCAAGTAATGAGAGGAAAATCTAAATGGATTAAACACTAGAAATGGCAGAAATTAGAAATAATTTTCTTAAGTCTAGAATGAATAAAGATCTAGACGATAGATTAGTTCCAGATGGAGAATATAGAGATGCGCTTAATGTTAATATAAGTAGATCTGAAGGAGATTCAGTAGGAGCAGTTCAAACTGCATTGGGAAATTTATTAATTACAGATCTAGGACATAGTGAAGATTGTACTTTAAAAATTGTAGGATTTTTTGCTAATGATAATACTAATTCTATATTTATATTTTTAACTGACTACATTGATACGTCAGTGGATAAATTATCTCAAGCAGCTCCTGAAACCGCAGTTTGTGAAATTTGGAGAATAAATTTTAATACAGGTACCAACACTAAATTAGTAGAAGGAAATTACTTAAATTTTAGTTTAACTCATAATATTAATGGAATAGATTTACTAGAAGATTTATTATTTTGGACTGATGGAAGAAATCAACCACGAAAAATCAATATAACTAAAGCAAATCCTAGCAATTTATTTAATCCCACATATTATACTAATGAAGATCAAATATCTGTTGCTAAATACTATCCTTATGAACCTATTAGTCTAATACAAACATATATAGACGATATAAATTTTGGATGTGGATTTCAACCTGATTGTAGCCAAAGTTGTAGTGCAGGGGGAAGTGGATCTATTGTCACTCCAAATTTATTTTGGGCAAACGGTGTAACAGACAATACAGTTTTTAATACTACTAATTGTACAGGAGATGGACAAGGTTTAACTATTCAAATTACTAGTACAGATGCTTATACGGGAGGAGATGGGTCAATAACTGGATGGACAATCATAGATGAAGGAGTAGGTTATAAAGATGGAGATGTTATATGGATTGGAGATGGAGATATTCAATATCCAGCATTAGGAGAATTGTCTGTAATAACAGAAAGTACAATGAAGGATAAATGTAATGAACATTTACCTTGGACAGCGTCTGCTCTTATAACTAATATAACTACTGACCAAATAGAATTTAATTATGCTCAAGACTTTCTTGATGCTTATACTGGAAATAGTTATCCTTATACAGTGGATCATACAGACGCACCTCAAGGAGCTTTAATAGTTATAAATCAACAACGTCCAGAACTAGGGTATGCAGTAGTAACAGAAATAGTTGATGATTCAACTATAGAGGTATCATATGATAGTGCAGCAGCAGCAGCTTCTATAACAGCTTTAAAATATCCTTGTGATGGAATATCAGCTCCTCCAGATTGTCCTGGATGGGATGATGATGATACTTTATTTTTTGCATTTAACAATCCAAATTATGATGAATATTGGGCAGGAGATTGTGATTATTTAAAAGAAAGATTTGTTAAGTTTAGTTATAGATTTAAATTTACTGATGGTGAATATTCATTAATGGCTCCTTTCACCCAAACTGCATTTGTTCCTGAAAATGATGGTTATTTTGTATTTAATGATGAAGAAAATACTTATAAATCTACGAATGTAGATTTTATGCAAAATAAAATATCTGAAGTAGGGTTGATTATTCCTTGTCCTGAATTCTTAAACTTAGAAAACACATGGAATACTGCAGCAAGAAATATGCATATTGCGGAAATACAAATCTTAGCTAAAGACGAAGAAAATAACAATGTTTTAGTTATAGATGATATTCCTATAGGAACTTTAGCTGCTCATAATAATAGATTAATATCTTATTTATATCAATCAAAAGCTCCCTATAAAGTTATTCCACAAAGAGAAATTTTTAGAGTTAGTGACGTTACTCCTATCCGAGCTCAAGCTCAATCTATTTCTGGGAATCGAGTGATTTATGGAAATTATATAGATAAACATTCGAGTCTTTCTACATTAAATTATACAGTAAGTGGAGCACAAAAGAGTCAAGGAGAATGGTCAGGGATAACAGATGCAGATAGTAATATACGTAAAGAATATCAAAACCACACTTTAAAACAGAATAGAACTTATCAAGTAGGAGTTGTATTAAGTGATAGATATGGAAGACAAACAGATGTTATTTTATCTAATGCTGATTTAGCTATTCAAGATGGAGGAGGAAGTGGTATTACCTTTGGTGGTTCTACATATTTTCATTCTTATAAAGCTTCTCCTTTTTCTGCGAGTACAGATTTTTTATCGTTGCCTGGAGTTTTAACTGGAAGCACGTGGCCTGGAGATAGTTTATTTTTATATTTTAATCAAATTATTCCTAATACTGCCCCTGTTAAAGGATATCCAGGTTTATTTTTAGGACAAAATGATGACGCTGCTATTAGTGATCTTTATGGTGGAGGAGGTTATGCTAGTCCAAATTTTGCTGGAGGATGGGTGACAGATATAGCTACTACGGGAGGTACAGGAAATGGGATGACTATCGATTATCAAACTAATTATACATTTCCAGTAGAATCTTATGTTACTAATGTAGTAATTAATAATCCAGGTAGTGGTTATGTGAGTGGAGATGTGATTACTTTTCCACCAGATTCTCCAGGTCCTAGAGGCGCAGCTACTTTTGTATATGAACCCGCTACCTCTTTTAGTAATACATTAGGTTTTTATAGTTATAAAATAGTAGTTAAACAACAAGAACAAGAATATTATAACTTATATTTACCAGGAATTATTAATGGAGAATTAGATTCTCAACCTAGTCCTAGTGATACTCAAGCTTATATTAGTTTATTAGGGGATAATCTAAATAAAGTACCTATAGATGTTACTGAAGCACAAATGCCTACGCAAGTTGGTTTTTCTTCTGAAGTTAAACTTCATTCTCGTGTAGTTACTAAAACTGATGTTTCTGTAAATTATAGTAATTTTCAAAGTTATCCTGCAATAGCTACAGATAAAGTCATTACAATTGGAACATTACGTGGGTTAGGATTAGGAAATCCAGAAATTAAATCATATGAGGCACAAGGCGCGTCTACTTCAACTACATTAGACATCGAAAACCCTAATGAAACCGCTTTAGAAGTTGCCACTGCAGGATCTCAAATAACTATATTAGATGGTACTGGAGTATATCTCCCTGATTTTGGTCCTAATGATAATGCTATAATTCAATATGCTACAGGTGGTGCTATAGTTACTTTAACTGTAAATGAAACTGTGCCTGCAATTTCCGCTGGAGATACTGTTACTATATATCCTCCTCTTTCTGTTTTTCAAGGACGATCTAATCCATATGTAGCTAGTTTGAAATCTCATACTATGATGGGACAATTAAGCAGTGATTTTGTTCCAAATTTAGCCGTATTTGAAACTTCACCAGTGGAGTCTAAATTAGAGATATTCTGGGAAAGTACCACTAGTGGAAAAATAAGTGACTTAAATACACAAATTAGATTAGATTCTGGCAGTGTTATTAGTTCTTTATCTTCTATTAGCTTTAATCTTTCTGAAGGTGATGGTTTAGGAGTAAGAGCAACTAATGATTTTTGGCCAGTAGATGGACAAAATCAAGCTGTAATCGATCCTAATGCTCAGTGTTGGTTATCTTCTGTAGTAGATGGTGAAGGTAATGATAGGTCTTTAGAATTTGAAGTTGTACCAGCGAGTACTCCGGGAGAATTTTATATTCAAAGCAATAGCTATCAAACTGTAGTAAATAATAGTGATTTAACTACTTTTTTCTTTAATATTACAACAATTGTTAATACAGTTTTTGTATATAGTACATTGCAAGGTATAGTAGCTAATGTAGCTCCACAAGTGTTAAATAATCCTGTTAATCCAATTGTATTAGGTTTTAATGGACAAACTGAAATGTTAGATTTAATAGAGTTAGAAGTAACTAACGGTAGTGCTGATCCAAATAATGAACATAAAGATTTACAACTAGAAATATTATCCGCTATAGTAACAAAAACTAGCCAAGGATGGGGTCAAAATAGAGGATGTGGTGCTCTTTGTTTAAATACTGTATATCAAAATACTTATTGGCAGGGACCACTAACTGGTCAATTTATAGATCAGAGCGGTACGGTACAGGAATTAGATTTACAATCTGGATTTTTACCCGCACCAGGATGGGATACTCAACCAACACCTATGCCTTGGTATCCTTGGGTTTATCCATTAGGTACTCCATTACCTGGTAATGCGTTTAATCCTCCACCACCACCACCAGCATCGGCCCCTGGGGCTCTAACACCTAGTGATGCTGGACTAAATGCAGGAACATTTCCTATGTATTGGGCAGTTACTGGAGTTTTAGGAATAAGTAATTGTACCGGACTAAATCCTAATGAACCTTATCTTCCTCAACCTTTCAATGATGATGGGAAAATATCACTAGGTCTTCATAGTGAAAATTGTGCATTTACTACTGGTCTTGGAACTGGAACAACTACAACTTGGTTTGAATATGGTCCTCAGAACTATCTTACATCATCTCCTTCGGGTTCGCAAAATCAAACTGGATTTTTAAATGGATTTGCAGTTAATTATGATTATAATAATTCTCCTACCTTTCTCCCAGTAACTTCTGCTAGTTTACAACAAAATTGTAGTGTAGGTTATCCAGACCCTCTAAAGCAAAACAAATGTATTCTTAAGTTTGAGTCAGATTTATCAGTTGCAGGATTAGGACAATATATTGTTATAACCTACCAAATAAAAGACGGAGGTGGATATCAGACAGGACAACCTTATAGCATTGTAATTCAAACTTGGGATGAACAATCTGCACAAGGAATAGGTGGTTGGGGCGGAAGACAATTTAAAGTATCTACTACAAATGATTCTGAATTTATTGCTAGAGGACATCCAGATCATCATTATGATTTTAACGATGGAGTTATTGGATTTTATGCTCCAGGAGCATCTGCGGCTACATGGCCTGGAAGTATGATAGGTGCGGGTACGGATTTTGCGACAGTAGAATATATAGCAAATTACTATGGTCCAGGTTTAGGGGTCGACCCGGATTGGCAGCCCGATACAGGATGGAAACCAGCAATAAATGACGTAGCAGGATCTGCAACAACCGCGACAGGAGATTTACCTAGCAACACAAGCTTTTGGGCGGATCCATTTGATCCCGCGATTAGTTTCTTTGATCCAAATCAACCTGATTATAGAAACAATATACATGTACCTTTATACACAGATCCAAATGGACCTGGGTGTTGTCCAGCAGCAGCAGAACCTTAATATAAAACAATAAATGGCAGCAATAGTTGAAGTAAAATATTACAATTCCTTCTGGTTAAAGAAAGTTATAAGAAATAATTATGATTCTCCTACACCTGGTTATCAAGATGGAAATAAAAACGTATGGCCTGGATTACCATGGGAAACCTATAATGAAGATGTAGAATTTCCTATTCAAGCAGGACAACCTGACTTAATTAGTGAAAAGGGAGATTGGTTTATTGAAGAAGCTCGAATAAAAGGAGGATTTAATGAGATTGGAATGGGTTATGGAGTACGAGCTTATATAAATGAAAAGAAACCTATTCAATCTCATAGATTTAGTTCTTTAATTTATTCTGGAGTATTTAATTCGAGAACCAATGTTAATCAAACTAATGTATTTTCAATTGCAGAAGATATAACTAAAACAGTAGATCCAAATAATGGATCTATTCAAAAATTATTTGCAGAAGATACTAATTTAACTATTTTTCAAGAAAATAAGGTTAGTAAAGCATTAATTGATAAAGATGCTATTTATTCAGCAGAAGGTGGAGGAACAGTAACTTCTAGTAATTTAGTCATAGGACAGGTGATTCCTTATCTAGGTAAGTATGGTATTGGAATGAATCCTGAATCTTTTGCACAGTTTGGATATAGAAAATATTTCATTGACAAAAACAGAGGAGTTGTATTAAGATTGTCTAGAGATGGAATAACAGAGATTTCGGAGTATGGAATGAAAGATTTCTTTAGAGATAAATTAACTTTATTACCTAAAGATTGGGTGAGAAAAACTATTAACTGGGATTTAGTAGGAAGTTATCCAGATGCTGTAACAGAATTTACTGTAGAAACAACCGAAATTTGTAATATTTTCAAAGGTAGTAGATTAACTTTATATAATGGAAGTTTAGGGGCGTGGGAAGATGCAGATTCAATTATAACTGATGTCGTTGTTAATCCATCTAATCCTAGTGAAATAACTATAACTGTTAATAATCCTCTTATCCCTACTCCTAGTGGATCTTTTTATTATTATTATAAACCTCAAATAATTGGAGGATGGGATAATCATAATAGAGCTTACGTTATGTCTATTCAACCAACTCCTTCTTGGATAGATGCTGATCAATTTTATTCAACAATAGCTTTTGATGAAAACCCTAAAGGATGGGTTAGTAGATTTAATTATAAGCCGCTATTCATAACTAGTTTACAAGGAGCATTTTATTCTGCTTTTGAGAACGAAACATGGCGTCATCACGCTGGAGACATTTATGGAAACTTTTATGATATACAAAATAGATCTTCTATAACTTTTATATTTAATAAAGAACCATCAATGAAAAAAGTTTTTCAAACTATTAACTATGAAGGAGATAGTGGATGGCAAATTGTAGATGCTTTAACTTCATCATTTTACGGAAGTCCTACTAAGATTAATAAAGATTTTCCAGATGGAAGTCCAACAACTTATTCTACAACTTATCAAGATGAAGCATTAGATACCTTAAGTTATGTAGAAGGATTATATGTAGATGAAACGGGTTATAACGTGAGAACAGGATTCGATAGAAAAGAAAATTTATATACAGCAGCAGTTAAAAGTAAAGCCGGACTGCAAGCTGAACAAGTACTTAATAATGAAAACACAGTAGGAATAAAAGGTTATTACGCTACAGTTGAATTAAGTACAGACAATACTACAGATGTAGGAGGAGCAAAAGAAATATGGAGTGTTGGTACTACCTTTGCTCGTTGTTCATAATTTTTAATAAATAAAAAATATAAAATATGTATCCATTACTTCAATTAGCTGTAATTGCCGCCCCTGTTGTCATGGGTTATATGCAAGAAAATAAAATGAATACTGCAGCAAGTAATTTAGAAGGTGATTTAACGACAGCGAGAAATAATGTGAATGATCTTAAATTAGCTAGACAAGATATCTTAAATCAAGCAGAAGATATAAGAAATTTAAAAAATGAATTATATAATCCCTATGAAAATATAGGAATAGCAACTAAAGCAGCAGAATTACAAGTAGCAGAAACAGATAAAGCGTTAGCAAATACATTAGATGCCATGATGGCGACTGGAAGAGGTGCAGGAGGCGCTACGGCATTAGCTCAAATGGCAAGTGCTAGTAAACAAAATGTATCAGCTAGCATAGAAAAACAAGAGATAGACAATGCTAAATTAAAAGCTAGTGGTGAAGCAAAACTTGCTCAACAAAGAATAGGATTAGAACAATCTGCATTAGCAGCTGAACAAGCAGCATGGGGACTTCAAGAACAAAGAGATAGAGATGATTTAGATAGAGCATATTCAGATATGGATTTCTTACGAAACCAACAACAAGCATATTTAGATGCAGGAGCGGCAGCGGTATCAGCTGGATGGCAACAAGGAGCAACAACTGGAGCAGCTTTATGGGGAAGTGCAGGAGAAAATCCATTTTCTGGATGGGGTGATATCAATAGTTAAAATAATATAACATGAGTAGAACACAATCCGAGAGACAATTAAGTAAATTACCTGAAATACTATTACAACAACAACAGCAATTTGGAGTAAATTTAACTAATGTGTTAAATACAATGGCTACTAAAGAAAATGCTAATCGTAAAAGAATTCAAGCAATTCACGATAAAGCTGATGTAGTAGAAGATGGTTTTTATGAAAAATTAAGTGGAATAGATTTTACTAATGAAGCAATACAAACAGGGTTTGAAGAATGGGGTACAGGAGTTGGTGCTGAATTAAATCGATTACATATAGCAGCTTATACTCCCGGTGCTACTCGCGCAGATCGTAAAGCTTATACTACTTATAAACTCAACGCATCGAACAATGTAAAGAAAATAGGAACATGGGTTACTGCGTTTAACGGAAATGTAGAAGCTTCACAAACGGATAAGGATGTTACTGCTGGTTCACCTGACGAATTAGGAGGAAGGGTTGGAAATTTTGTACGTGGGGTAAATGGAAATGACAATTTAAACACCCAACACGTAGATGCTTTAAACTTTGGTGGTAATCTAGCTACTGGAATTACGGTTAAGCCGGGAAAAAACGGAACACCAATAATCACATATCTTGATCATGAGAAGAAAGAACATCAGATAGATCCTATTCATGACGCTGATAGATGGGCCGCTAATGGTAATACATTATTGTCTAACAGCGTAATAGGAGAAGATCATGACATGATGAGTGGAGAATTTGGGTTAACCAATATAATATGGAATAATCAAGGAAAAAATGATTTTCAAAGAAAGAAAAAAACAGTAAAAGACTATAATCCAATCACTAAGGAATGGTCTACAAGCGTAGTAGAGGGTCCTCAATCAGAAGAATTTCTACGTAAAAACTTAAATAATCCCGACAATAATTTAAACCGTATAATGAGAAATCAAGCTCATAACAGTAATTTTAACACACAATGGGATTCTTTATATGCTAACGGTTTATTATATGAAAAAGATATGTATGGAGAAGCAGTGTTAGATAGCGATGGTAAGCCAAAATTATTACCTGGAGCTGACGTATCATGGGATGCTATGAAAAGTCTTAGTAAAGATACAAAAGCTTTTGAAAAATGGAAAACCGATGCTAAAAAAGAGTATATAACACAATATAATGAAGGAAAAGATGCAGCTCATCAAATAGCTGATATAACCGATGAAGACTTTATGAAAGGATCTGGCTATGAAGATGCTAATCAAGATCAATCATTTGATGTAGAAGATTTAAAAGAAACTATGTATGAATCAGCCGTTCAAGGTCAAATTAATCTTGTTGCTAATCAAAATAAAAATCAAGGAGAAATACAACTACAACAAAGCACAATCGATTCTAAACCAACTACTATAAAAGGTGGGTTAACAACAGCAACAATTAATGATGCTTTAGCATTTGGATCACAATATCGTTCTGTTTATGATGATATTCATGGTGGTGGTACAGGGAAAGTTGGAAACTTTAACGAGGTTATAAAGGATTTAAATTTATATAAGAAAAAACCCAATACTGAATATATATCTGGAGCTCAAATGAAAGCCGATACTCGCGCAGGTTATGGAGATTATGCGACAGAGCACAACTTACAAGATGATGAAATTTATACAATAATAAAAACAAATAACAAACTAAGTATGCAGCCTACGGGCATTACAAAAGCAAACATGGCAGAAGAACGTATGAGTACCCATATTTTAAGTTTAACTGGAATTCCTGCACAAGATCAATTTTTGCTTAATCCTAGAGAGGGATACAAAGGAACTTTAGTTTCACAAGACGATTCATCTAATAGATTAGCAGGTGAAAGCGACTGGTATGACGCATATAAATTATAATTAAATGGAAGATAAGTTTGAGCAATTAATGCAATCAGCGCATAGTGTAGGATATTTAACTGATATTAAGTCACTTGCAGATTTTAAAACTAAAGTTTCTGACGAACAAGAATTATTTAATTTATTTCAAAAACTAAATGAGAGTAGATCATTAAAAGAAGATAAAAATACGTGGGATACATTTAAAAAATGGTTGAGTACTGATACTACAGTAGAAATTCCCACTGAAAAACTTCCTGCTTCAGAAGTTATTAAAAGATTTAATGTCGATAAATGGGCTAAGGAAGCGCCCGAGTTCATGGCGCGTAATCAAATTGAGGATTATTATAGTAAAGCCGAAAATGAAAATATCATGTCAGGGTTACCTAACGCAACTATCAATGCTAATGCAGCAAAGTTAGTTAATGCTAGACAAGAAGCTTTACAAAAATTTGATCGTAGTCAGAATGTTTTAAAAATATTAGAAGGAAAAACTCCAGTACAACACGCAGATGCAGAAGCTGAAAAAGAAGCTAATAAAGCTTTTTGGCAACAAGAACATATTGAACATAAAGATTTTGCTGGTAATGTAAGTTATCCTGATATTTATAATCCAATTGAAGATGAGTTCACAGGTGAACCTCTGTATGAGCAAACCAAAAAACCTGTTAGTATGTTTACTAGTACTGATTCGGATGGTCAAGTAAAAGTTCATGATACTTATAATCCATCTGTAGAAGTGACTAAAAAAGATGGATCTAAGCAAAAAACAGGTTTATGGGATTGGTTATTACCTCAAAAAGAAAATATAATTGAAGGAAGTAAAGTACGTAAAGATACGGATTATGAGAGTGTAAATAGAATGTTTGGATTTGGTGGAGGAGAAGGAAGTTTAGCTTTAGCTAAGATATTACAAGCTAATTTACCTGGATATGAAATTACTATGGGTAATACAGATAGAGGTTATAGCGCTAAAGATAAAGGAGGTATAACTATTACCGCCCCTAATGGGGAAGAGTTAGAAATACAAGGGGGAATTAAAGATAGCTATTTAGATAATCAGGCAACTATAGATAAACTAGATTTAGATAAATATAACTTAATAGATTTTGTTAATAGAACTGCTCCAGATGGGTTTTTACATCGGGTGAGTAAAATGAAAAGCGCTATTTTTCAACATCAAGAAAATATATTAGAAACTCCTTATAATAGAGAGAATCCTAAAGAAGGAGGAATTGGATTAAATGAAAGTGATATACGTATATTAGACAAGTATATGTATGCTGTACCTGAAGTTGATGAAGAAACAGGTGAACAAACTATTATAATGACCCCAAATCCTACTTTATTTACAGGTGCGAGACAACGTTATGCCGACCAACTGTATGAGCAAGGGATGATTTCTGAAGAAGCGAGAGCGAATCCATACACCATAGGAGCCGACCAAATAGAGAAGATAATAAAAGATGGACTTAGTCACATTAGTGGTAAACCAAGTTTTACTGATCCGTATCAACCAACTGATTATGATGAGAGTGGGAATTATGATCCTACATTAGGACAAAAAATAACTGATCAACGCACGTTAGGAGCCCAAGGTAGTCAAACACCTTATACGGATATGGGAAAAGATCCATATGGTACTAAACAACGTAAACTAGATAAACCTTGGATAACTCCTTTAGCGGGAGATGCACTAAAAGATACTGATGCAGAAAATCCTATACCAGTATATGATAATGAGCTTGGAGAACACACTTTTGCTGGGCCTGGGAGTAAAGAATGGAAAAACACTGAAGAGAACTTGATAAAAGCTTATGGAAATAATTGGAATAAACTTTCTGAAGCAAAACAAGAAGAAGTAATAAAATATCAAATTGCTTCTACCTTGTATGAAAAAAATAAAGATGCTGCTGTTAAAAGTCATTTAAGTCAATATCTTCGTTCTGTTCCTGAATACCAACAAGCACTTGCTAATTATTACAGTATAGAGAAAAAAGATTTAAAGTTTAATGAAGCTTTAGGACTTCAATTAAACAATGAAGTTCAAATAAAGAATTTAACAAATAATACGGATGTATTATATATTAATTGGTTTGAAAGTGTTTATAAAAATCCGAATGAAAGTTTTCCATATGCTCAACGAATAACTTTAGGAGGAACGGGTGAAACTTTAAAATTACCTAATGGAGAAGTAGTAGGATTAGATACATATGAAAAATATTTAAATGCTGTAAAAGCTCAAGGAACAAGATTAGATTTAGTAAAAGATACTCAAGCTCAATACAATCAATTATTAGATGATGTAGGAGATTTAGAAGCAAATTTAGATTTATTAGCTAAAGATTATGATTGGTTTTCCTCTAGCATGACCTCATTAGGGTTAACATTTAGTGACATTGGAATGGGGATTGGATATTATGCTAATAAAGGACTGACTTATGGTTTAAGAGGATTTAATTGGTTAGGTGAACAAGGTACACATACGGGTGAGTATCTGTCCGGAAACAAGGCACCAGTAAGTCACCTTATGCATGATAGAATAGATGATAAGTTAAAAGAATGGGATGCACACTCAACATATGCTTATGGAGAATATGATGATTGGAAAAGAGAGGTTAAAGAGGGATATGCTGATGCTATAAGTTTTAGACAAGATATGTGGGGTGGAGGTGGTGCTTTTAGTTCTGCTTCTAACTTTGGTCAATTTATGGCAGAAGAAGTAGGTAAACAAATTCCAATTATTGCTACTATGGTGGTAACTGGAGGAGCAGCAGCGCCTTGGGTAATTGGCGCGTATGCAGCAGGACAGCATTGGGCCGAAGCGGATACAGAAGAATTACGAAGTGGAAAAATGCAAAGCGAATGGCAGCAAGCATTAGCAGCTACAGGATATGGAGCTGCGGAAGGAGTTTTTGAAGCTTTAACTACTATACCAATGCTAAGAAGGGGAGCAGATATATTTTCCAAGCTCGGTAAAAGAGAATTGACTAGAGATGCTTTTAAAGCTTATGTAAAACAAGGGATGCCTAGATTATTAACAGATCCTCTGTCTGAAGCTTCAGCTGAGTTTATGACTCAAGTAAGTCAAAATTGGATTGATGGAAGACCTTTATTAGAAGGAGCAGATCATGCTGCTTTTGTAGGTGGAATGTTTGGATTTGCTATGAGTAGCGGACCATTCATGGCGGGAGCTATTGCTCGTAAATTCACCGATTATAACGCCTTTCAACCATTCAGAGAACGAAGTGTAAGAATTCAATCAATGACTCAACAATTAAATTATCTAAGAAAAAATAATTTAATTAGTGAAAGAGCAATTAAAGCTAGAGAAAATCTTATTAATAATCTTAAAAGTGAAAATAAAACTTTTTTAGAAACTCAATTTAAAGGTATTAGAAACAACCTAGGAGCTCCAGCATTTAATCAATTAAATGACGCTTTTGAATCTCAAGAAAGAACTAGAGCATCTGTAGAAGAATTATTAGACAACGCTACTGATACTCAATCTGAAGATGTGCAAAATCAATTAAAAGAATTTAAAAAACAATTTGATGCTGAACAATTCGCTATTGATAATTTTAGAAACAATAAACAGTTTAGAAATAATTTTAAATTATTAAAAGTTAATGATCGAGCTCGTTATGATAGAATTCTACAAGAAGCTAAAGCTAAGTTATTAGAAGAAAATAATGGAGATCAAATTAGAGATGATCAAATAGGTCCTACAGCCGAAGCTATTTATACAGCGGAAATGGTTGATGAAAATTATGAAAAAGTTAGTAAAAACAATACTAAAGGTAATAAGATAGTAAAGTATGATCAAAATAATGGAGGATTACTAGAAATAGAAACTGAAATTAATAAAAAGATTGAACAAATAAAAGAAGAAGAAGGTTTAAGTGAAAAAGAGAGATGGAAGAAAATCCAAAAATATAAAGATGGATTCAAACAGTTAAAAGATGGTATTACTAATGGTACGGTAAGTGGAGTTAATTTACACTTTGGTGAAGATGGTTTGATTAACTTAGAAGGAAAAGTTAAACAAACATGGTCTGTAGGATTTAAAGAGAATGCTGTCAAAAATGGTAAAACAAATATTTTTAATCATGAATATGGGCATGCAGCTTTTGGACAATTATTAGGATTTGAAAGTGGAGCTTTTGCACCTTTAGCTCAAGAAGTAGCAAGTTTCTTGCAGGTGAAACATAAGGACATATGGCATAAAATATTACTAAAACATGGTTCAGAAGTTATTAAAAAACCTGATGAATTAATAATGAATTTTTTAGAATATGTAGGAAAGGGAGATATTAATGCTAAAAACATGGGATTAATGGGAACTACATTTGGTTTTTTATATAATAAAGTTTTAGGTAAAGAAAGGAAAGAAAGACAAATTGATTTCGCCGGAGAGACTGATGCGATTAACTTTGTTATAGGGTTAGGAAAAGCTATGAAAGATGGTAGTCTAACTCAAGCTCAATTAGAACAAGCAAAGAAAAGTAAAGTAATATCTGATGCTAAAACTAAATGGGATACAGCGAAAAGTGAAGCATTAAAAAACAAAGCAATAGCAGAATATTTAATACAAAACAAAGTAGGTAAATTACAATTAAGTAAAGGTAGTAATGTAGAAGAAGCAACTAAAGTTTTAGAAGAGATAATTGAATTAAATAAATCAAAACCAAAAGGGTGGAAAACTAAAGCTAAAGGATTAGCTAAAGAATTAAGAAGAATAAAAGGAACTTTTTTAACATATAAACCAAAAGAAACTAATACAGAAAGAAAAGAACGGGTCAATGAATTAGAAGAAAGATTTAGAGGGAATTTAGAAGGAAAACGAAAAATTAATGATGGGGTATATGTAGATCCTATAGAAGAAGTTTTTAAAGGATATGAAGAAAAGATTTTAGCTATTGCCAGAGGGAAAAATTACTTTCAAACTGCTGCTTATCAGAATCAAAAATGGAGTACTAAAGAAAAAGAACAAGAATTATTACAAGCCACTCGCATCACCTTACGACAACACATAAAAAACTTTGATCCTACAATAAATAAAGATTTTGACGCTTATATTATGTCGTATTTAGATAGAAAAGTAATGGATGCACATAAAAATATAACGAAAGAATATGGAGATAAATTCACAGTTGGATTAGAAGAAGCAGCAGAGGTAACAGGAGATGCTGGTAGTGGAGGAGCTTTTGCTGCAACAACTCAAGCTATTGAAAAAACCTTACGTCAAGTTTTTAATATACAAAAAGGAAGTCAATTTTACAATGCTAGTGTAGCAGCCGTTAAAAATGTAATGAAAAAAGGATTACCGAAATTTGAATATACTCAAAGAAAGAAAAAAGGAGAAGGTAAAACAGTTACATTAGAAGAAGTTAAAAATATTTTAGCTAATAATCCTACAGGAGAGACATTGCGTCAAGCGGAAAGAGATCTAGCGGGTATCTATAGCGCTGTTAAATCTAAATTAGAAAATCAATACAGTGAAGAACTTTATAAAGAATTTAAAAAAGAATTTTTAAACGCAAAAGAGTTAGATAGTTTTCTTGAAAAAAACCAACCTGAATTAATGGAAAGAATTCCTATTTCAGATTTGGTAGCATTAGAACGGCTAGTCTCGACAGATGAAAAAATACTAACAGAGAAGGTAGTAATGGACCAAAAAACTGGAAGAACTGTTTTGAATCCTACAGAGGTAAAACAACATGAAGGATCAGGAAACCTACAAACTGCTACAACTACTCAAGGTCCTACCTTATATAAGAGATTAAATCCTACTTCTAAAGAATTTGGAGATTTCTTTAAGGTACGTGGGAGAAATAATGCATTAGCTAAAGTATTAAGTAAGTACTTAGGATTAGATGCTACCATGCAGACCTTAAACAGTGAAAAAATAATAAATGAAATTGCTAAAGATAATCCCTTAATTAGAGAACAATTAGCTGAAAACTTTTTAAAATCTTATGCAGAAGCAATAGGTAGAGGAGTAGAATTTCAATACGCTAGAGAAGCTACTTCACGAATGGATGCAAATTTAAGAAATGAATTCAAAAGTTTACAAGAACCATTTGTAGATATAATGAAAATTATGGATCCTACTTTACCAGGAGTAGTAGACATTGCCGTTGATTCAGTATTTGAAGGAAAGAAATGGAAGGCACATAGAGGAAACATAAAGAAAGCTTATAATCAATTATTAAAACCATATATAAAAGCTGTTAGTCAACCAGGTGATATTCAAATTGATTTATTAGATTATATAAAATCTGCAGAAGCTGCTACTTTATCTCACGCTGAATCTATTAGTAAATTCTGGAACGCAGGTTCTATGGCACAAGCATTTTCTAATTCTATAGATGTACAAAACCAAAAGAAATTTATAAATATGTTAGCTCAACGTTCTCGAACCCAACACAAGGGTAATGACGTAGCTGCTGCTAAAGATTGGTTATATTTTCAAAACATGTTTCAAAATGGTACTAAAGTAGAAACATCTAGTGCTAGAGGAATGTTATATGGAAGTGTTTCGCAAATGAAATTAGAATTTTTTATGCCTAATTTCGGATTCCAAGACTATAAAACTGAAGGAAGAGGGAAAGATCGAACTTTGCAATTTCAAAAAGTAAATGGAGATTGGACTACAGCTGTACCTTTCCCTGTCGCACCATCTCAAAGTGTTTCTCAAGACATGATAGATAACACTATGAGTGCGGAAGACATTCAGTATAGAGAAGACTTTGCTAAAAAAGCTTGGGATTTTAGTAAAACAATATACGAAAACGCTCATAGATTTTATAAGTTAGGTGCAGTAACTAACTTGAACATGGCTATGTTAATGACAGGAATGGGGCAGTTTATGCAAGGTCCTATTAGACATGCTGCTCCGTTTAGATATGCTCCTGATAATATTGGGGATGCGGCCATTATGAGTAGAGTTGTAGAAGGAATTCATTTACATCCTTTAACAGAAGTTAGAAAAGGAAAAGGAACTTTTAAAGATGGAGTATTTACTACTAGAGACGCTGCTTTAGCCCGAAGAATTGTAGAGAATATAGATATGAGATTTACTGATTCTTATGTAGATGGAGTAAGTACTATAGATTTCACTAGAGATGCCTCACGTACAACTAAAAATAGAGTTAGTAATCCTTGGAAAGAAGCCTCTGATTATGGCAGAAAAAATCTTACTAAAATAATAAAGGAACAAACTTCCAAAAATTACGAATATGAGCATGGTATTCCAGCTAAATTAATAAATTTAATGATGGTGGATGCTATATTTAATCCTAAATCTAAAGTTGATTTAAAAAAATTACAAGAAAGTTATGCTGTAGGAGCTATACCAGTAGACATGAACGCTAATATTAGTAATTTATTTGGAGAATCAATGCCATTTGATTATAAAATTGGAGATATTTCTCCAAAACGCTGGTTTAATAAATACACTAGTGGTGGTGCGAGTTATGCGATGAGAGATATAAGAAATGATAAAGTTTATGGACAAAAAGAAGCAGCGTTATGGAGAGAGTCTGAAGAAGCATATCTTGTGAATAAAGAAATTTTAAACAACAACGTAACAGGTACAGCTGAATTACAATTGTCAGCAGAGCAATTAATTGAATATGCTCAAGTATTAGATGCTGCTTTAAATATAGCTAGAGATCCTAATGCTCCAGTAAAAAAAGCTAGAGTATTTGATTTTGATGATACATTGGCTAGAACAAAAAGCAAAGTGAAATATACTATGCCGGATACATCGACAGGAGAATTAACGGCAGAAGAGTTTGCAAAAGAAGGAACAAATCTAGAAGACTTAGGAGCAAAATTTGATTTCAGTGATTTTAACAAAGTAGTAGATGGACAACCAGGTCCACTGTCTAAAGTGGCTCAAACTATTGCTAACAAAAGAGGAACTAAAGATTTATTTGTTTTAACTGCCCGAAGCATGGAAGCGGCTCCTGCTATTAAACAATTTTTAGATAAATTAGGAATTAAGATTCCATTAAAAAATATAATAGGACTAGGAAACAGTTCTCCATATGCTAAATCTAAATGGGTTGTAGAGAAAGCGGCAGAAGGATATAATGATTTTTATTTCGCAGATGATCATACGGCAAATGTAAAAGCTGTAAAAGAGGCTTTAGATGTCTTAGATGTTAAATCTAAAGTTCAACAAGCTAAGTTTCAATTTAGTCAAGAAGTAGATACAGAGTTCAATAAGATAATAGAACATTCTAGTGGTGTAGAGTGGTATAAAGAAATTTCTAAAGCAAAAGCAGAAATAAAAGGAAGACAAAATCAAAAAAGAAAAATTCACCCCTATTCAGCTGAAGATTTTGAAGGATTAATATATCCTTTATTAGGGAAAGGGAAAAAAGGAGATGCAGCTTATAAATGGTTTGATGATCATTTATTTAAACCTTTTGCAAGAGCAATGTCAGATCTCTCTACAGCTAGAGTTAACTTAATGGATGACTTTAGAATGTTGAAGAAAACCTTAGATGTTCCTAAAACTTTAAGAAAAGAAAACTCAAGTGGATTTACAAATGAAAATTCAGTCAGAGCTTACGTTTGGACAGCGATGGGATATGATATACCTGGTCTATCTAAAACTGATTTAAAAGAAATGACGGACATTGTGGCTAATGATCCTACTTTAAAATTATTTGCTGAAGAATTAATAAAAATAAATAAAGGTGAATATATAAAACCAGGTGAAAGTTGGTTAGCAGGTACAATTACTACAGATTTAATTGATGGTTTAAATAAAATAAAAAGAAAAGAATATTTAAGCGAATGGAAAGAGAATGTAGATTTAATCTTTTCAGAAAAAAACCTGAATAAATTAGAAGCTATCTTTGGAGCTAAATATGTAGAAGCTTTGAAAAATTCTTTAGGTAGAATGGAAAGTGGAAGTAATAGAATACTAGGTCAAAATAGATTAGCTAATCAAGTATTAGATTATTTAAATAATGCTCAAGGAGTTGTAATGTTTTTAAACATGAGATCAGCTTTACTTCAAGGAATTTCTTCCGTTAACTTTCTAAATTGGGGATTTAATAATCCAGCAAAAGCAGGAGTAGCATTTGGTAATCAACCTCAATATTGGAAAGATTTTATGGAACTAATGAACTCTGATTATCTTAAAGATAGAAGGGGAGGATTAGCTATGAATATCAATGAAAATGAAGTTGCTAATGCCGCTAAAACTGCTACTAATAAAGCTAAAGCAGTAGTTAGTTACATTATACAACAGGGGTACGCGCCTACGAAGTTTATGGATAGTTTTGCTATTGCATCTGGAGGTGCAACATTCTTTAGAAATAGAATAAATGATCTTATGAAGAAAAATCCAGAAATGTCAGAAGATCAAGCTAGAGATATTGCTTATGAAGAGTTTGTAGAAATTGCAGAAAAAAATCAGCAATCTGCTAGACCAGATAAGATTTCCTCTCAACAAGCTAGTGATTTAGGGAGAATTATGTTGAACTGGGCTAATACTCAAATGCAATATGTTAGAATTCAAAAGAAAGCTATTCAAGATATTACTAATGGAAGAGGAGATTTTAAATCAAATATAAGTAAAATAGTTTATTATGGAGTAATACAAAATCTATGGTTTCAAGCAGCGCATTCAGCAGTATTTGCTTTAGCTTTTGGAGATGATGATGATGATCCTAGTTTTAAAGAAGATAAAATTTTACGAACAGCTAATGGAGCTGCAGACAATATTTTAAGAGGTTTAGGCATTGGTGGACATACTTTTTCAGTACTTAAGAATTGGGGAATGAAAATTTATAAAGAATCACAAAAGGAAGGTAGACAAGATTATGTAAATACCTTATGGGAATTAATTAAATTATCTCCTGTAATTTCTTCTAAAGTATCTAGATTAAAAGGTGCTGCATGGGAATTCAACTCTAAGAAAAGAAGAAAAGCAATGTTAGACAAAGGATTTAGTATTGATAATCCTGCTTATGATGCTACAGCAAAAGTTATTTCAGCTGTTACTAATGTACCTGTAGATAGAGTATTATTAAAATTTGATAATATACAAGATGCTTTATCTGAAGAAACCGAAACATGGATGGATATAGCATTGTTATTAGGATGGCCAAAATGGACATTAGATGCACCAAAAAAAGAATCTGAATTTAGTGGTCCTAGTTTTGTTTCCCCTACCTTTAGTGAATCAGAATTTGCAGAACCAACTTTCAAATGAAACTAGCCCTTATAACTCCTACGCGGGGAGATAGACCCTTATTTGAAAAGCAATATAATAATATAATTAAAAACCAAACTGTTCAACCAGATGAAGTAATTATTATAGATTATCCTCCAGTTAATAAAGAAATAGATTTAACTGCTAGATATAGAAAAGGAATTATAGAAGCTTCTAAAAGAGGTTGTAATATAGCTCTTTTATGGGAGGATGATGATTGGTATCATCCAGATTATATTAAATGGATGTTAAGTAATTGGGAAGATCAAGGAAATCCAGATATATTAGGTGTAGAAGAAACTTATTATTATCACTTAAAAGTAAATAGATATGTATCTATTTCTCATCCTGGAAGATCTTCAGCATTTTGTATCTTGCTCAAATTACCTTATAAACATAGTTATCCACCAGATAATTATTTGTGGTTTGATTTACATTTATTTAAAAACCGTGCTAAACGTAACTTAAAAATTAAAACTATTAAATTTAATAAAACTATTTACGCAATAGGTATGAAACACGGAACAGGATTAACAGGAGGAAGTGGGCATAGAGTTTCTAGATGGTATAATAAAAGAGGAAATGAATGGTTAGCAGAACACTGTTTAGATAGTAAAATTTATAATAAAATTTCTAAAAAACTATTATGAAAAAAATAATATTAACATTTATACTAAGTTTATTTATAGGGATGGGATTGGCGCAAGTTAATATATTTCCTCATGTGACAGATTTTGAATCTTCTTTTGGAGATTGGAATAATGCAAATTCTGACCACTTCGATTGGGGATTAATTAATGGAGCTAGTACCCCATCTAATGGAACTGGTCCTCAACTAGTGCCTTATGGAGGTAATTTTACTAGTGGTTATACTTACTGTGAATCTTCTACTCCTAATTATCCTAATAAAGAAGCGTGGTTAGAATGTAAATATGATTTTTCTAGTTTAACTGCTCCTCATATTGATATTCATTATCACATGTATAGTTCTTATAATACTTCCAATTATGGACCAGGTATATTATCATTAGATGTATTTGATGGGGTAGTATGGACTTATGGAATATGGAGTAATTCTACTAGTAATAGTACTTGGCAAACTACTAGTATAGATTTATCAGCTTATGCTGGATTACCATATGTAATTCTTAGTTTCACTGGAACAACTATAGGATGGCAGTCAGATATGTGTTTAGATGAATTAAATGTATTTGATAATACTAATAGTAATGGTGGAAATAATGTTACAGTAGTTGAAGTTGGAGATCCTAATTCTACTACTTCAAACGGAAGAGTACCTACTTATGGGTATTACGAGTATAGTTGGAGTGCAGCAATGTATGCAGCGGCAGATATGGGAAATGCTCCTTTATTAATAGATAAAATTAGTTGGAATGTAGCTAATGGAGCTACTATGACTTTAAACAATCAAGAAATATGGTTAGCTCATACTCCTGAAGTTATATTTCCTAATGGATTAATGCCAGATGATGGGAATGGACCTTGGGATAATTTTACAAAAGTTTTTAATGGAACTTTAAATTTGAATTCTGGATGGAATGAAATAGATTTACAAGTTCCTTTTGCTTATGATGGAGCTCAAAGTTTAATAGTAAAAGTAATTAATAATCATGGATCTTGGACTAGTAGTTATCCTGAATTTCAATATACATCGAGAGCTAACACAGTAGTTTATAATTACGCAGATGGATCTTTTCCTTCCTCTATGGGATATAGAAATTCTTATCGTCCTAATACTAGATTTGGAATGACCGGAAATCCTTTACCTATTGATTTAGTTTCTTTTAATGGAGAACTTTCAGAAGATCTTTATCCTAATGTTATTATAGATTGGGTGGTTGCTTCTCAAATTAATAATGATTATTATGAGATACAGAGAAGTATAGACACAGAACAATGGTCTACTATCAGAAGAATAACAGGGGCAGGTACGAATAATACCCAAATGTCATATAGTATTAAAGATGATAATCCCATCAAAGGAGTTTCATATTATCGTTTAAAACAAACCGATTACGATGGAATGTCTAAATCATTTCATC